>Ga0302140_10000691_pt1 | contig 43823 bp, 25 predicted proteins | sample I_Bog_E1_1_FD_202095 | JGI IMG/M metagenome (GOLD analysis project Ga0302140, IMG submission 202095) | Peat permafrost microbial communities from Stordalen Mire near Abisko, Sweden - I_Bog_E1_1 | ecosystem: Environmental > Terrestrial > Soil > Wetlands > Peat | place: Sweden: Abisko, Stordalen...
GTTTGCACAATGTAGTCCTTATACTTTCAGGAACCCCCACTTGCTTCGAATAGATCCGGTCCTCTTCTTGAATCGCGGCATATACACGATCCATATCTTGCGGGTTGAACAGCGGTGAACCCAGACAACCGGTGATCCCGATACCGACGCGCCGGTTACGCTTCACGACCTCGTTGATCTTAGGGTCGTGGTACTTCTGCATGGTCACGCGTTTGGTATACCGGAACAGCAGGCGGGCGGCGTTCTCAAATTCCTCCACGCCAGTAAGATTCATCAATGGAATCTCAGCTAGGTTACAGGGTTCCGCACATTCAAGTGTCGATTCCGCGCAGGGATTTATACCTACAGCCGTATCCTCCTTCAACTCCCCCATCCGGCCATACTTCTGGATATTCTTCCGGTTCATCAACCCAAAAGGTTCACCGTCCTCATAAGTCTTCCAGAAGAGCGGGTGCAAGTCGTCGATCTCATCACAGACCACAGAGAAGTTGGCGTTTGCCCGCCAACTTGGTATAGTGCCCAACCCCCAACGCTTGGCTTTCAAGTACTCCTTGTCGAAGGAGTCTCCTAGAATGATGATTGCTGAGCGTCTAACGTTCCCAGAGACCACCATATCGGCGGTGGCACATATCAGGTCGGCGGCGTCTAGGGGACGTACGTGCTTCCCCGCACGAGGCCGTAGGATCTTCGCAATGTCACTCATCAAACCAATCAGCGGGCCGGGGCCGGATGCCTTGCCGCCGAAGCCGCGAATCGCTTCACCCCTACCGCGCAGACACACGGTACTGTATGAGAAACTAAAGCCGGTTATGAAGTAGGATTCCAGCACCCGGCGTAGAAGCTCACACCATCCTTCGCGTGAATCAGGAACGATAAAGTCAGCATCCCGGCTGGGAATATGGACGATATTGACGTCCTTCTTCACCTTTGGTAGTTGGGTGGTGAAGCGGTGTTCCACGCTGAGGCCAACCCCACCGCCTAACATCAACAAATCCTGGGCGCGAACGAAGTTATACCAATCATCTGCCGTCAAAAAGTAACAGTTGTTGCAGGCCGCGCCGCCGATCCGCTCGTGCGCGGGCGCTCCACTGAACCAGATGCCGCGTCCGGCTGGCGTTCCTTTCCGCTCGTACCCAAGCTGCTTGAGCGCCTGGATCTCCGCTTCCGGCACATCCATTCCCCGGACGTTTCCCCCCACGTAGCGGTCTACGGTCTGCGGCCAGGTTTCAAACGGACCAGTATCTTTACGGCTGTACGTGCGGCGGTAAACTACCGTCGCCAGGTTCGACCAATCTCTTGTGACTACCATCAATCCCCTTTACGGCGGCTCTTGAGCAGAGCAGCCAAAGGTAAATACCCATTTGGAGCCTGACCAAGACACAAATGCCGCCCGAAAAGATCGAGCGGCATTCATCCGTTAAGGGGTTTGAAAGTTGGAACTAAGATTTAACCGAACTTCACTATAAGATTGCCATGGGCATCCCTACCTACCGGTGGTGGTTTCACTCCGGGAACAAAGGTTTTGTCAGCCGCTTCTACTGGGCTATCCACTGGTTTCACTAAGCTACCGTTAGCGGCAGCGGTACTTGCGGCGGTCGATGATTCCCATGATTTAGTGATCGTCGCGGAAGTGAAGTCTACAATGATGCCGTTGGGGTCGCCACAAATCCGGCGCACGATGGCCGCGCCGTGCTGTTTCCCAAGCCGCCACTCCAGGTCCTTAACGTTTAGATTTGTGCTGGTCACAATCTGCCCGTCGTTTGGCTGAAGTTCCTCAAAGATGGCCCAAAACTCATTCCGTTGAAAGTCACTGTCGAGCTTAAACTTATCAAGCTCTTCCAGGAACAGTTGTGGTCTTAAACCATGAGCCCTCGCCGCTTTGATCTTGGCCGCCGTAATGGTCGCCGGATATACCATCGGTTCATCGTCTCTAATATCCGTGCGGCCCCGGCTGACTGCATAGGCGTGAAACTCATTACTCAGTTGTTTACCATCGATTTTCCATATTGATTCCTGGCCACTACCACCCCCGCATATGACGCGGGCCGCTTCAAGGAGCGCATGTTGGTAGAGAGCAACTAGACAGGTACTCTTGCCCGTCCCAGCTTCACCAACAAACAGGTAGTTCTTGCCCGGATACTCACGAAGAAGCGCAATAAGATCTTCAACCGTTCCGTGCTGCCACGCCTCTACATATGGTCTATCGGGGTTTCCTTCAACCCTACCCGTCCACCGAACAAAACGTTGTTTGAATCGCTCCAGGCCATCTAAAGAGATGTTCTGGTAGCCGGTGGGGACCGTATTCGTCCAGTTCCGATAAAAGAACCGCAACATCACGCACTTGCAATTTTGTCTCACGGAGATGCGAAGGCCCGTATTTGATCCCACCGAATTCATGAGCACCCAGCCGCAACCACGGCAGACGGGACATGGCAGTTCCTTCAGACCAACTTGCTCCTGCACTTCACGTGGTACATCAGGAAGCTCCTGACCTCCTTCAAGTGTGAAGTTATCGAATGATCCTTCACGCTTCAGGTAATACACGGCGTCATCCGTCATATGCAGTTTATAGCTGCGCAGCATTAGTTCTTCAAATGAGTCGGCGCTCAGGCGAAAGCGGGGCACATCGGCTGCCTCCATCGTTGGGACATGCTCTGGTCTGTCGGGTTTATCAAACATCTTCTTCTACGTTCTCCCTTGGTATTTTGGCTATGAAAGCGTCAATTGCCGCACTGTAATCTACTAACCAGTGGGGTAGACATTTTTCCAGGTATGACCAAGCAACTTTTGCTTTCTGGACGTTCACTTTTAACTTCATACTCGTTGCCGCTGTATCATCCTCGATGCAGGCAAACAGTGACCACAAGCGGAGCGGGGAACCGGCGAGCCTAACCATAATAGGAAACCGTTTGGTCAGCGCTACCTGCTCTTTGACGGTGCATAAACATGGTGGCGTACTGAATGCTCTTAGGATTGCGTTCAGAATGAGCGTGTTGTTGTCGTCCGATAACGGCTCAAGCGCCGCTACTTTAGGCGGATGAGCCTTTGCCACCGGTGAGTCTGGAAGTGACATGTTGTGATCTTTACCCTCTTCGGTATGCAGATCCGTAACCTCATCAAGCGCCTTGATGCGCTCTTCACACGTCTCATCGGATTTCAGCGGCGTAGTGAAGATGTATGTCACGTTGGACTGGCGGCCAGGTCTGTGTTGCTTCGCTACCATTCCAATCGATATGAGATCTTCTAACACATCATTCAGTTTCGATTGAGGAATACCGGCATAGAAAGACAACTTAGAGTAGGAGCACCAGGTATGAGCTACGTTGCCGACAAGGGAGTGTGCCATAGCCACCAACGATTGCCACACGCTATAGTGACTACTATCAAGCGTAAACGTGCCGGTACTTGATATTGGATCTTTGAACCGCTTTGGCTTGCGGCTCATATATTTCTCTTTATCGCCGAAGGTTGCCGACATATGTTGGATTGCAGCAAGCCAGCGAAGCAGATCAATCTGCTCTCGTCGTTTACTCATACACCATCTGAGTGACTAGCAGATTGAAAATATCTCAGTGGACACAACCTCGTAAGTCTACCGGTCTAGAAACCGTTGTCTGAAACTAGTTGTCCACTCTCCTTTGGCGCTTAGTCTTTATCCAGTGCCTTTGGTAGACTGTTCTTTCGCCACCTTCCTTTGTCGGGAACGATTGTTGCTTGTTTCTAATTTAGGCGTGCCGCGAAGCGCCATAAGGTTCATGCACTTAGAGCGCTTAGACCGCCTCAGGAGCGTTGTGGCCGATTCCTGACTAACTTATAACTCTTAAACTCTGAATATTAAGTTTAAAATTATAAACTCTGAAGGAAAGTCCTTTCGCTATCGCTCAGGCCCCTGAGTTTCCCGACGTCGCTTCGCTCCGAAGAGGCGTCGGCGGAGAGCCTCCGCACGAACAAGCTGTTGGACAGGGTACTATGGTCTGCTATCGGGGCACCGCAGGTGCTAACTTTCTTCGCGCCGCCGCCCGCCCGCCCCTGGCTGAGTCTCATCCGCTACCTTAAAAATAATTCAAAATAACTTGGTCGTCCTGGCGCTGGAGGCGGTATTAGCTATTCAGATGGAACATTTTAGTAGCCGCCTGACCTACGACAGGGACGAATCTTTGACCTCCATCCAGTTGTTCAGTGAGTTGGCATCGTAATTACCAGTAGTCACCTGACTCCGTGGGACCAGGGACGAACCTTCAATTCTGCCATATGGTGTGCCGTTCGCCTTTGAGGGGCGTCCTGCCTAAACGCAAGCATTACCTGCCGCTGAACCCTGCCCATCCAGGGCGCGACACCGTTATTCCGACAGTGATGTAGGGGGCTACTTCCTGCGTACGCACCACGATCCAGAAACGTTTCCCGCCTCCAGAACTTCTTATTGTTAAGTGATGGAGTTCGTTGAAATCCCCCTAAACTCGTTTCGCTACCGCTTCCGGCGTTTGGCTTGGTATGAAGAACTGAAGATCCCGTTCACAAAGACGGAAGATCAGCGGCTCACCTTCCTTGCCCAGGCGCTCACCAGCGTCTCCGGCCTGCTAATTGCTACGCCAGCCGACGCTACCAAAATTCTAACCCAGCTTCCGCCAGCGATTTTCTGGCGCATCTGGATTCTGTACCGGGGAGGATTGCCCGACGACCGTTACTTTTCCACCAAGGGGCTATATCAAGCGCCTGACCAGAAAACGTACGTCAAACGGCTGTATGAGGACGAACAGGTTGTCGAAGAACAGGTGGACGAAGCCACCCGCCATATGGAAGCGGAGTTCGGCGTAGCTGAAGTGCGCGAAGCGCGGGCGCTGGAGCAACAACTCTTCCAGCACGCGAAGAAAGCCGGAACACTCACCAAGGCGAAGGAGAGCTAGCCCATGCCGAACATCACCCGTGGCGCTGAGTTGATGCAGCGGCTGAATGACGGCACGCTTCAACAAGCTCCATCCGCTTTCCTGTCAAAGACCCGCGAAGACGTATCAACGGCCATTGAAGAATTGCTGGAAGTGGGCGCACGCATCCGCCCCCTGCTCGTGGCTGGCATAAGAACCGGTTGGGTGCGCGGCGTGCATCCTGCGGAGCGTAAGACGCTGAAGCGCTGGCTTACCGATGACGTGGAGTTGATCGAACATCTTATCTTGCTGGGAACGACTCTCAGCATTGAAGAGATCCGCGCCATGAGCATGATCGAAATGCGGTCGGTATCCCGTGTGATCCGGGAAATGACGGAAAGTGACCTCCGGCTCTATCCGTTCATCAGCGCCTTCGTCACAACCAATACCAGTGAGCAAATGTGGTATTCACAAGGGTCTTCACTGGCTAGCTTCCGGGACAAAGTGATCACCCTGCCCGATGGGAAGGCGTTGCGTATAACCGTCCCCTGTGACCAGGCGCGGCTGTGGTCTACATTATGCAATTACCGCGTACAGGCGAAGCAGCGGCTGGAAGCTTCCCAGAATGCTGTCCTGATCATCCGGCCTTGGGTGGGCAAAGGCGCGAACACCCTGGTTGCCGATCTCAAAACCATTGGTCGTTCCCTACAAACCGACACCCTGGACCCCTGGAAGGAAGCCGTTCAAACAAGAGCGGACCGGAATTTTGATGATGGTTGGGCCCACAGCGAGGATGAGTCCGTAGAGGGGCTACAGCGCGAATTGAAGGGCATGCTGAATGATGACCGGCATGAGAGGCTCATTGCCCGTTTCGATGCCCAGGAACGCGCTAAAGCCGAAAAGCGCCAGCGCGATATCGATGAGCGGATTTCAAAGCGTGGCGGCAAGGGATTCTTCGAACAAGCGGCTCCCGGCGCTCCCATGACGCAGGAAGACGTGGACAACCGCTCCCGGACGTTGAAGCTAGGGCGGCCCAAGCTGGGACCCACCGCATCCCCCGATTCACAGTCTTCCCTGGTGGATCGTCTAGCCAAATACAGGTAAGGATCATATGAGCGAAACAGAAACAGTAGTTCCCGAAAAGACACCGGCTTCTTTGGCCGACGTGCTGGCCGACCTGCGCGGCTTCGGTATTGAAGAGTTTGAAGAAATCCTAACCATGGACATCTCCGGGAAGAAACTTCAGATCAAAATGTCGAACGTGCCCACCGATCAGGACTTGATCGCGATGTTGGCGGTCGAAGGCACGAAGGGGTACGTGTTCTTCCAGGAAATCAAAGTGGAGCTTCTTTCGCGGGCGGTAACGTGGATCAACGGATGTGACATCAGTAAGCTGGAAGGCAAAGACCGGCTGGTGATCGACCGGCGCGACGGCTTCCCTAAGGATATTCAAATCATCATCCGCGACACCATCAAAAGTTGGGGGATTGAGATCATGCAGGTCCTTTGGAAAGTCCTGATGGTTCATTCCCAGACGATTGAGAACCGGCTGTTTGAAAGCTTCCCGGAAGCGGCGGTATTGACGAATACGGAACGCCGGTACCGGGACCGCGTAGATAAAGAACTTACCGAGTTCGCGCAGAACGCCATCCAGGAGCAAATATCAGAAATGCTGGATACGGAGTCGAATGACACGACGGATAAGTAATGCCTATTTCACCTCAACCGCCACCTGAAGATCCCGGTCCCCGCGCCGGAGAACCGCATGGGGAGGATCAAGAGAAGGCCAGCAAGGGAGGTTTTGCTCCAGACCAGTTGCAACAGGTAACAGACGCCTTGTTGAATGTTCTTACTACCCTTGGTAAAGCAGTGGGCGATTTCGGCGAAGTAATTAAAAAGACAGATACCTCCGCTAATTCGCTAAGCAAGAAGCTCCTTGGCCAAAGCTCTGAGTTGCGGCAGCACTTGGCGTGGCAAACCACCATTACGGATAAGGTTAAGCTTCAATACGAATATCAGAAGAAGCTGCTGTTGGATGCCAGCAAGGGGGCACTTACCAACAAACAAGTTCTTCTTTATTTGGAGGAGATCGCCAAACTCAATCAGGAAATCGGGGAACACGGGTTTGTCTCAAAAGAGCACAGGGTTGGGTATGAAGCAGTAAATGCCGAACTAACAGAGATGCGGAACACCCTGCAAGACGTTGGCACCGATATGAATGCGCTTGCCAGCGATAGTGTAAAAAAAGCGCTCAGCGGCCTTGGCGCGATGGCTGCTAAAGCGCAAACATTAGGCACGGCTATGAAGGGGGTCCAACTTAAAGGCTTTCAGAAGGACATCGCGGCATCGCATAAAGCGCTGCAAAACCTTTTCAACATGCCGGATCGCACGGCAAAGTTCAGGGCATACGGTGATAAAGCCGCTGATATGAAGAGTGACCGTATAGACCGTGAGCGTGTCCGGAATAAAACATTAAAAGAACAAAAGGCGGAGATTGACAGGCGGCTTACCGATGCGGGGATCGCCGTTAAAGACCGTAAAGGACAAGGCACCGCTGACGCTCTAAAAGCACACGGCCTGAGCGGCTTTGCACATTGGATACATGCCCGGTCACTAGCGGAGGAATCTGAAGGCGGTAAGGCAGGGTTTGTTTCGCGGATGGGGCATAACCTGCTCACGCGCGGCGACGGCTCACTGGTGAGGGGCGCTCTATCGGCTGGGGCCGAAGGTGTAGAGTCTCTTGCGGGCAGCGCGGCGTCGTTAATTAGCAAGGGGGCACCACTTCTAGCCTTCGTTGAGCTTACTAAGATGGCTTTCGATAAGAACCAAGTCATGAATAAGGAGCTTCATGACAAGTTAGGTAAAAGTGGAATATACAGCGGTGGCGGGAGCGTGAAGGGTACCTACGAGATGATTACTAAGAACTTGATGAGCGGTGGGGCTGGCAACTCGCTGGGGATCGGTTATGAGAAGAATCTGGCAATCATGGCCTCTCTATCCGATGCTGGACTTTCCAACAAGAATCTTGGTCGCGCCGAAGTAGGTGCTAGCGGACCCGGCTTTCTTAATAACAGCTTTGGGACGATGCAACGCAACGTCTACGCTTATGGCAAGATGGCGGGCCTAGACAGTAGCACGACGATGACGCAGACCATCAAACTCATCACCCAGTATAAACAGTCGTTAAGCGCGACGGAAGATTTCTTTGTGACGATCAGAAGGGATGCCGAAGCGGCCAACATCACGACAACTGAGTATATCCGCCTTATTGATGATGTTAACTCGCACTATGACCGTTATAACAAACTTCTTTTGACCACCGTCGATACCATGCGCCTTCTCTCCCTTACGGGCCGTCATACGGCGGAAGACTTGAAAGACAACCTTGATACGATCACCAATCATGGTAAGGATCGGACTATGGAGCAAAACACCCTCCTATACCATCAGATTTTGACGGGGCCGGATAAAGGCCAGGGGATGGCCAATTCACGCAGCCTGGAGCTTGACGATTCCATTGACAAGATCGTTTCGGCCATGGAAGGCGCAAAAAGGGACGAACAAGGACATGGGTGGGATAAGGATAGCGTTAGGGCTGCGCTCCAAAGCGGAAATGACTCTTCAATCATCACTTCTTCTCAAAACGCTTTTGGCGATGACGTTCTGAAGAAGCAGGTTGTCACCGGGGCAGTCAACGCTGGTGTGAAAAACACCCTTAAATCAGAGGAATGGAGGCAGAACATGGAACAGGCACAGCATGATCCTTGGGCTGCCGCTCTGAAGGCCGCACAGCAGGAAAAAGCAGATGGTAAGGACCTTCAGTCAGAAACTTACACAACCGGAGCGGCGAATCAATATATTGCACAACGACTGAATATTCATGCTGCGGATTTGCTTGATCCGGCAAAGATGGCTGGGGTTCAAGGGAACTTAGCTGCCCATGGCATGTCTGGGGCGTTGGGGGGTAGTGATCAAGATTTCCGGGACGCTCGCGCGACTCTTTATGACTCCGCATATGCGAACACTGAAGTTGCCAGGAGGGGTATGAAGGAGGGTGATAACGATCCCGAGCTAAAAGCTTTCTTAGAGAATATGCGTACCACCCTGGTGCAGAACGGTCAGAAGATTGAACCGGGTGCCGCTGGCCTGAAGAAATACATGGATAACGATGCGAACCGCGCAAAAGCGATTGACATCGGAGTTAGGCAAGACAGCACATGGCAGGACGCTTACCATAATCCTGTCGCCAGGAAAGCTCTGCATGACTACCAGACGGAGGCGGAGAAGAAAGTCGATAGGGATAAGGCCGCTGAGCAAACCACAGCGACAATGACCACCAACGACAGGATCGCTGACGCCTTTGTCTACCTGTTTTTATGGTTAAAGGGACCGTTGGATACCATAGCTTCAGTCGTTAACTTAAAGTGGGGTAATAATGATGCGAACAAGGATTTGGTGAAGGAGTACTTACACTCCGGCAACGCTCAGATGGACTTGGAGGCAACTCAGAGGAAACTCGCCGAGGTGGAGCAGAAGCCCGACGAAGATCCTACTAAGAAGAAAGAGTTAGACATTTTAAAACCCAATGTGGTAGGTCTCCAGAACCTCATAAGAATGGGTCAAGATGGCACATTGGATGAGGTTGGCCCAAGTACTGTTACAGATATGCAAAGGTTCCACGATCAGACTCCCCCGGAGAAGAGGACCTTAGATAATGAGCGTGGAAAGCGAGTGTTCGGTGAACTTGGGTTGAACACTGACACCGGGGCGGGTACTTTCACTCAACAGCAACTAGACGATCATTTCCAGGATGTCCGAGACTTAGTGAATTCCGGTACATACTCCGCTGTCCTAGCCCCCAACCAAGCCGCTGGCCATACGACTTACATCTTCCTACAAACTAATGTTGGTGTGCAGGTGCCTCAACAAGGAGCGACAGTCACCCAAACAGCGAAGAAAGCCGGAGAAGACGCACAAAGGGGGCCGGTAGTCGGTCAGCCAATAACGGGAAAGCCGGTACACCAATAATGACGCCAGCGCAAATCAAAGTCGTGTACGCTTCACAGATCACGGCTTACTCTCAAGCTTCTGGCCTGGACCCTGACCTTGTAGCCGCTGTTATTTATGCCGAGTCAGCAGGAGACCCGCAGGCCGTGAGTAATAAAGGCGCGGTCGGTCTCATGCAACTGGAGCCAACAACAGCCAATTTGACGCCCGCTCAACTCACCTACGCAGATACAAATATAAAGGCAGGTTGTGTTTACCTAGCTCAACTGATGACTAAGGAGCAAGGTAACGTTCCGGCAGCGCTGGCCGACTACAACGCGGGCCCCTACCACAACGGCCCTTTGCCGGATCAGACAGTGAAGTACATCAACAACGTGAGCACAGCCTACGCCAGCTTAACAGGTAAGGCCCTTACTGCCGGTGCGTTTGTCATCACCACCGACTATGTAGCTGATGCGGCGGGAGCGCCGGAAACCGTTGCGGTGTCCGGCACTGCTTTGACGCCGGAACAATATAATAGCATCTATGGTTTCCTTAGTCCGTCGCTGATCATCCATACCAACCTTGAAGATCAACTAGCATGGTTTGACGATCCTGATATCAACTTGATGAGGCACCGCCCCAAGAAAGAGGGGCTTCTGGAAGATTTTCCCGTATCTTTCCAGGTTTACTTTGGGCCAACCCCGAGTTCTTCGCGCTTACCGGTTAGTAGCATCAAATTGAAGGCGTCGATCAATTCTTATGAAAAGTCCATGCAGCATGTCATCTCTAAAGGCAAGACCCGCACTGGCCTCATGGTCGATTTATGGGGTATGCAGCTTGATACCATTACCGGCCAGGGATCTACCGGGTTGATGCAGAATCAATTGGGCGTTACCGATTACATTAGCTTGATGCGCCCGAACGATGAAGCGTTGGCGGAGGTTAAGTATGGCTTTTCCATCCCCTCCACATCCGATTTATTGTTTGAGAACGATAAATCCCTTCAGGCGGACGCTCAAGCCGCAGTGGACGCTGCCGTAAGGCAAGGGTTCGCGACACCGCGAGTACGTGTAGACGGGCAAACTCAACTTGCCCTCAGCCCGAACTCATTCCGGGTCGCGGCGCGGGATGCTTTCGCTGAACTCCTCGCGCTTTTCAAGAATAATGGCACCGTCTGGTACCGCAACGAAGCCTATAGCGGCCTTACTACTCAACAATCCCAAGTCGGTCCCGATGCGTGGTCGCCTACGAACGGGTTGTCAACCTTTCAAACGATGTCGAGTCGTAATGACGTCATGACGCGCGGTAAGGTTCAGATGAACTTTCGCAATGGTGTTTATAGCGGCTATTTCAAGAGTCTTACTTGGACTATGGATGCGAAGAATCCGTTTCGCTGGAACTTTACTTTTGTGTTTGCCGTGGAGAAAACAACACTGAGCTTGAGGGTGGTTTAGGTTTATGGTAGCTGGACAACAGAATATCAATATAAGCGACATCTCCCCGCCAACCGTCAACAACGGTGGAGCGATGACCCTACCTATCCGTTCCGAGAAGGTGTTCCAGAAGGATAGTTCAGGCTCCAATGATCCTCCCGCCAGTTATCACATTGAACAAAGGGTTTTGGCGGCTCTTACCAAGTATGATCAATACGTTACCATCCGCATCAAAGGGCGCACTTCGCAGCTTGGCGAGTTCAATGCATCCTCAACCGCATCATTTCAATTCCTTATCAACCCAGAACAGGCTGCAATTAATCGTCAAACCGTGGATGAGCAAGCGCAAACCAGATCAGGATGGCAGGTCGGCGTTTGGGGTGAAGATTTCATCTCAATCACGCTCAACGGCAAGACCCCAGGCCGGTATTTCACCGCAGGCTTGACAAGTAACTATGCTCCCTGGACGCACTCGTACCGTAGCTTAATGGCTTTGGAAATTCTATTTGAAAATAACGGTTGCTGGTTTGAGGGGGAGCAGGTTGAAGGAACATTGGGTCCTTCTACGCGCCGGATTAAAGCTCACCAGGATGTGGAATTGGTCATTGGTGAATTCATCTGGTATGGAATGTTTGAGTCAATGAGCATCAGTGAAGCGGCGGATTCTCCTTATTTAGCGAGTTTTAGTTTAGGATTCACGGCGTGGCGGGAAGAGTTCGCCAAGGGAAGCCCCTACAATATGCCGCCGCTTGGAACCGAACAACAGAAGGGGCATATCCTGCATAACCTACCCGTTCCGCCAGCGCCGCCACAGGGCTTTATCGTAACATCGATGGTACTTAGCGACTCCGGTTCCGATGAACCGACTACCCCCGCCGTTGAACAGGGTTGGTGGAATTCGTCTAACACCGGCATCTTTCTACCGGACGCACCAGCGCCGCCTTCTGGAAAACAATAAAATGCTACCCGCCTTCCTCGCCAAGAGCGTCAATAAGAGTCTCAAGAAGAAGCGATCCCCGGCTCCTAAAGTTCCCTCCAAGACCTCAACAATCAGAAATATCCAGCAGTCGGTGCAGAGCCGGGATGTTATTAAGCAGGCCGCAGACGTCATTGTTTACATTGATGGCCAGGATTACCTGATCAATCCCTACCTGGGAATTGCCGGTCAAGCCATTCCGTTGAACAACTTCGTGAATAGCTGGCAGTCTAGTTACGCTACCGACATGATGACGCCAAGCGGCACTCTAACCCTCATGGTGCCGATCCAAGACGATCATCTATTTAGAGGGCCGGGTGGTAATAACATTCTGAAGACGATGGCGGAGATTCGGGTTTTTGCAAAGGGGTATTACTTTTCGGTGAACCAGAATACGCTCTACCACCAAATCTTCAAGGGGTTCATCACATCCATTAACTACAACATGACCGGCAAGATGACGACGATTTCAATTAGTTGTTCAGGGGCTCTTGGGATGTTGGAGAAGATGCAGGTGGAGTTATCGCCGAGCGTTATGAGTTCATCGCCGCAGGAGATGGTTGGTTTCACATCCACCAACTGGAATTTCGATCCCTACCAATCTATCGCTTGGGCGTTTCTCTACTCCTCAATGATCGATGGCTTCGTGAACGACTCGTTAGTGCAGGCTAGGATGGACGGTACCAGCGTTTATGCGGCGGCCATGAGCAGTCCGTACATTGCTAAATGGCAGGCCCTGCTTTATGACATAGCGCGGGATGTTCACATCTTCGGTTGCCAGAATGTGGTTGACATTCTTCAGCAGATCAAGAAGAACACCAAGCCCTCGGATGCCGCCAATGAGTCGTTTAACAAACAGAATATGGGCGCGGTGGGGGATCTTATCAGCACTTTTTCAGAGACCGTGACCCACGCCAACCAAAATGATTTTTATGAGCGTCTCAGGCATTATATGCCTGATATGGGTATCAGCACGATTCAACTCCTGAATGGCCGCACGACCAGCCGCCTGGAGCGTCTTCGTTATATGACGGAATTGATCGGGTTTGAAGCATACCAAGACATTGATGGGGCGGTGATCATAAAGCCACCGCTCTACAACTTGGATGTGATGATGTTGGAACCATCCGCCGACTCCGGCTTCACTCCCCATTCGTCTTTGAAGGACATGACGGACGCGACGAATCCCTTTGTCGTCCAGTTGAGTGAGATTAGCTCTGAGTCGGAAGTAGAGGATGAGGCAGCCGTGAAGGTCACACGCATCACCGCTAGAGGATCGTACTGCGCTCAATTCAGTACCGGACTTCCCTCTAATCTTCAACCCACCGCTGAGGATATTGACATTGCAAAACTTTCCCAATTTGGTCTTCGCACGGAGAAGCCGGTTGAATGCCATTGGTATGAGAATGGCGATCCGCACGCCGTCTACGCCTATGCCGCGTCGGAGATGGCAAAGGCGAATCGCGCCTTCAGAACCTATTCGGTTGTCATACCGATGCGCCCTGAACTGAAGCTGGGCTTTCCTATGTACTTTCCGCATAAAGATTGCTACGGCTATATTCGGAGCGTGTCAATGAATTGGGTGCGCGGATCGGCGGCCACAACGTCAATTACGGTGGATAGCTTACGCCGCCGCCCATTATTTCCAGTAGATCAACCCGTCACCGATCCGGGGCCTAATCAACACCCAAAGACGATCCGGTTGATGACGCCGCACATCAATCTTATTAACAAATTGACTACACCTCCCAAGGGAACGGAACATGATGCCGCTGGCCATACGTGGGTTGCCGCTCACCAGCCGGGATGGGGTGTCCTGCTTCCATTAGTAAGCACCTTACCTTTAGCTACACCCGTATCGGCGCAGGAGCGGCAGATGATCGCTGCGCGGCAGGCGGGAACCGACTATGGTATAAACTCAGACGACACCACGTTGTGCTGGCGTATTCAGCCGGACACGGACACGCCCGCAGGTTTGACGGAGACGATGGTGGATGGCAAGGTGGTGAAGTCTCCCGCGATACCGGGCAAGCCGCTTTTTGATAAAGAGATCCCACTGAGTGAGGCATACTACAACGCTCTCCGTGGTGCCCGTCCTTACACTGACGGAAAGGGTTATGAAGTGGTTGGGCCGTTCCCGTGGGGGCGATTCAAGTCTTTGAAGGAAGCGCTGACTATTTTTACGATCCAAGACGCTTTGGGGGAGGGTACTTCGGCGTCGTCCGCTATTCATCCGGTTAACGAGGGAGCGGATAGCTTAACGGATGCCGCAGCTTTTCTTTTCACCGGCGATTCCGTGGCCGCTGTCACGGATAGCGCACTTACATTAATTGGTAATCTTGAAACTCAGACTGCCCTCATTAAAAACTACAAGGTTTTTGAGTTGTCTTATGAGGGTTCAACCGGCACCACCACTGGGGCTCCGCCATCCACGCTCACCGCCAACACTCCAACACCCCCAAAGGCGGCAACGGCAGAGGCCGTTGCCAAGACAATGGTTTCACACACGCCGACTTTCACTTCTATCTTCAAGTCTATTATCCACTCTATTCCGCTTTCGTGGGTTACCGCCGCCTTTAAGAAGTCTAACCAAGATGAGTGATTTCAATACCAGAACGAGTGCCCTTGAACTCCGCCGCGACGTGGAAGAATTTCAGATCTTCATGGCGGATGTGCTGACCATCGACTACGAGCGCATGGTTTGCACGATCTTGGATATTCGTTCCAATGTCCCTTACCAGAACGTCCGTTACTTACCGGCAAACCACTCCTCCGCTGAGAGTACCGACGCACAGATGCCGGAACCGGGCAGTAAGTGTTATGCCGCTCATATTTCAGCACACGCCGGATTCTCCGATGTGGCGATTCTTGGTTGGGTAGCTTCAGACATAGGTAGGGCGCAGCAGGGCATAGCGATCAGGGATGTTGATGCAAAGGATCTACAGGGCTGGAACCAGCGCGTGCGCGGCAGCTACCGGAAAGCCTACCCCGGCCAACATACGACAACCAACTCCCATGGTTACTCCGAACGCCACGATGACGGCTGGGACCGCTTGGCCGCCGACTTCAGCCGCGACTACCTGGACCCAGATACCCGGACCTGGGCGCATACCACGTCGCGCGTCGTCGGCTACAATGACGGCTCAACCACCTTTGAAGGGCCTATTAACCGCCCCGGTGGCGTCGGCTTAGGTGCTGAGGTTCTACCGGATGGCAATACCCGGCAGGTAGTCTACCTCTCACCCGGCGCGGTCGCTACAGATCGCTACGTGAGCGGGAAACAAGACGTGATCGCGTTGGTTGAAAAGACAGAAAAGATTCAGGAGTTCGCTTTGGATTTCCCGATCCCGGTTGAGGTCATTGGCACGGCTTTCATGGATCAGGCGCTTGGCACCACCGCCGACGCCTGGGGCCGGACAACGGTTCTTGATACGATTCCACATCCCACCGTTCCAGGTGGTACGTTAGAATCGGCGGTCAGCTACGATAGTCAATCGTTCATCATTAACCAGAATTGGGATCATCCCTATGACAGCACCGCTAAGTCCGTGGGGCCGACAACCGCCGAAGGCGTCACACCCTGCCGCCGTGGCTACATTATTGAGCGGTCGCAAGGCACGCTGGTGGGCTCCAATGTCTTCGACCCAACCACCTACGGCCAAGTTCTGAAGCCGGTGATCTTCCCCTACAGCAAGCAAGGCCGCTTCGCAACCGATACCCACTCAGGTTACCTGCCTGTCGCGGCCTCAACGGACCACAGTGAGACGCGGCTAGCCGCCAGCGCCTACTCCGTCCGCTTCCCGCACGAGGCCAATACAACGCGCTGGGACGTCACGAAAGAGGGAATGCTTCTGGTGGAGGTCGGCTCCACGCTCCCGAAGGAGAACAACCCGCTGCTACCGCAAGGAAACTATGAGCATCCCCACGGCGCGGGCCGGTCTGTTGAAGCTAACTTAGTCGGCAGCTTGAAGATGGTGATCGGCAAGAACCGGGACGAGGAAGAAGCCATCGATTTACAGGCTTTGGGCCAGACGGTCATCCGGCTTGGTGCCGACGATACTTCCGCACCCAACGTCGATAGAACTGTAAAACGCGACTTATCTACGCAGATGCGCGGGCAAAGCGACCGGGTTCTCCCACGGACCCTGCAATATTGGAAGCCCTCGATCCCGGCTGGCGATGCAGTTAATCTGGCTGCCAAGCAAGGCATGGAGAATATCAGCTTACGCGGCGCATTCGATGGTGGTACTGTTCTTCGCCTGGGGGCGCGTAATCAGAACTCACGGCGGCGGCATTTGATAAATGGGTACATAGACGGGCCGGGTGTTAATCCATATGATGTCAATGACGCCAGCCGGATAGACTCCAAGACCTCAGGACGCCCGATTTATGGCGTCGGTGATTCGGTGTATCAATTTCATGATCTAACCCAAGCCGGTAAGCCGCAAGTGGGTCAGCTTCCCTATTATTGGTCCGGTTCGCCGGTCGCCAACATGGATCAGGCGGGGCTTTCGTTGGATCTCCACCTCGTGCGGGACGCCTTGTTGCGGATCGGGAGGAACCCCACATCCGGGCAAAGCCTGCTGTTGGATCTAGCTGGGGGAATTGCGGCGGCGGTCGGTATGGATACTCAAAATCGGTCGCTGACTGCAACGCTAGATGGTGGCGTTGAGTTGGTGATCGGCCCGAACAAACAGCAGAAGGGGTTGCGCCTGGAGATTCGTGGCGACGTAGACTGGACCATCCAAGGCAATTGGCAGGTAAATGTCACGGGTGACATTGTGATGGAAAGCACCGGCTTGTTTCAGACGGCGCGAACGGATATAGTGACCAAAGCCCAATGCCAGCACCATATGGCGTTGACCAGCATCACGCACGAATCGCCGGAAATCCTGCATAACCAGGGCAGCTTCGCCGGAAGCACCACGGACAATATCTAGCGTCTTCTTTTATCCAAGAAGCTCTCAGCCGCCACCATCAGAGGTATCAGCAAGGCCCGCATTTGCGAATCCGGGGCTATGACTTTCTCATCCTCACCACCAGGGTTTTGAGTGATCTTTTCATTGAGGAACCGCACGGCCTGACAATCCGGGCCGCCCAACGCCTCACAGAGATCGCGGTACTCACCTAGCGTTTCTGGAGCTTCGTCCCCATCTTCGTCCAGCCTCATTTAATTAGCCGCCCGAACAACTTCGACCGCCTTTTCAAGCTCATCGGCCCACGCCAGAAATACCTCCGGATTTGCTACTAGAACCTCAAGTTCCATCGGGAAGAAGCTTTCTACGAACTGTTTAGCTACATTAGGAATAACCTTGATTGGCAGGTCATCCGTCTCGTAAGACAGATTACCAAATGCTTTACGGATTTCTTCTCTAAACCACTTAACTAAAGACAGCGCCCCACTCGGAGTGTTAGCCACGGCGGAAAGGTTTGTTCCAAAATTCATCACAACGCGGCGTTTTTTTTTAAGGATCTGGAAGGAAGCATAACAGCCACCCCGATCCCCGTCCGTCAACGGGACGGATCGGGGATATTCGCCAGTAGGACCAATTTTCATACCCGCATTCTAACAACTTTATTCCAGCCCATTAACTTCCCGTTCTTCCAATGTGGGAACGTTAGCGATATCAAATCCAATTATTTCCGTGACCGGCGACCTGACCGGCTACGCTCAAAAAGTGATGGCGCAAGCGGCGGCGATGGCCGCGCAAGGTCCGGTGGCCGACAAATCTAATTTGTGGCCCATGCAACTGCTGGGCGCTGCCGACCGCAAGATCTTGGCGGGGACGTCCAACATTGAGGCTGGCTTTCATCAAGTGCTTCAGGGCGGCCAGTTCCTGGAGCGTAATCTGGGTGACGCTATGTCTGAGATCCAGAAAGAAAAGAAGCGCATTGAGGACAACATCACGCACTGGTTAGGATTAAACCGGCTGGCAATCGACGGGCAATTATCCGACCACCCACGCGCCATCAAATTCATCGCGGACAGCATTCAGTTCGTAGATGAGATTCAAAAGTGCATCAAGGACACTTACGCGCTGGTGGCGGCGATGCAGGCGAACATTCAAATGCTGCTGGCTATCGAACAGCGCATGCTCCAGATGATCCAGGCGAATATCAACTCCATCGCCAACCTGCTGAGTGAAATCTGTAACTGGGGTCTTCCCAGTCTGCTGTCCATGGTGGCGCAGCTAGGCAACTTGTTTCATTTCAACGGCTTCAATTTCAACCTGCTCGCTGGCTTCAACATCTTGAATAATCTGAACCTGAAGCCAAATTTGACGTTCGGTTTTTCCTTCAACCAATGTATTAAGCGGAGCGCTAACTTCTCCGGCTTCTTTGGCACCCTGAGCAACATGGTGAATGCCGACGTATCCACGTTGACGTTCACCGTACCTTCCCCGCTGGGTGGTTACTATGGCGACCCCAACCAGTTCACGGCTCCCGACTACATCGCGAAGATGCGGGCGACCAGCACGCCCGTCTTCAACCCTAACGTTGCCGCCAGCAGCAGCAGCACTCCCTCATCCCTTCCGGCACCGGCCTCCATCATCTCCAATTACGCCCTCACGCCCGCCTCATACGAAAGCAATATCGTTTCTATTGTTCCGGCGTTGCAGCCCGCCATGATCCAGCCATCCACCCTGCGGTCGCAATTGCTGAACTTCGTGACGTTGGGTGACGTTGTGGCGTCGAACTATGACCCGAATACCACGGCGGCTTGGTTGTTCTACCTGAACCTGAATCGCACAGGGCGCGGCGGTCAGTGGATCAGCGCGTACGAAACCGCTTATCAATCGCTGGTTACGCCCTCCCTGAACTACCTTGCCGCCACGCCCGTCCCGTGGAACCAGGTTCTAGGCTCAACCACCATGAACGATTCGCCGCCCGCCATCCCCTTGATCCCCACGCTGCAAGCGGACACGACGCGGAACCTCCTCTGGAAGCTTTCTTACGTTGAGGCTTCCTTGTTGGGCTACCCGCGCAACTCCTCCTGGGACGCTGGGGCTGATACGCTTTATACGTCTTCATTTACGCAAGCTGCGTTTGATTACCTCAGCACACCCTTGGTGGCCGGGGCCCCTACCACCACGACGATGTTAGGCGTTGGCACAGCAGCCTACCCGGTAAGCGCCACCTATCCAACGGCCATAGCGGGTAATCTTACCCAAGTGATCGCATTGGCGACGGTCAATATCGCCAATACGCCAAGCTACCAGAGCAACCGGCCTCAGTTCCGCTTCACCTACGATATGTTCGCGCAAGCTACGCTGGTGGATCGCTACTCCCAGTTCTGGCGCGACTTCAACGCCAATCTGGTATCGCTTCTCGCGCAAGATCCTTACGTGATTTCTTACGTGGTCAGTTATGTCGCCACGCTGAACGGCGCGGTGAACCCGCTGGCCGATCAGACGGCTTATAACCAGCTTGAGGCTGACGCCATATCCAGGAACCGGACCTGGAGCTTTGGGTCCAACCTCCCGCTGATACCGGAAGCGCTGGTAAACACGGCCAGCTACCCTAGTCCCACGGCGGAAAATAACGGCTGGACTTCCGGCACCTTGAACGCAACGGCTTTCCTTTCACGGCCCGATATTCAGGCGCAAACCCTGCCCGTTCAGATCGCCATGCTTCGCACGAATCAGAGTTATGCTTCTTTGTTATCCACCCAGGCAAACGTCCAGAGCGCCGTGTCTGATGCATTAGCACAAGCGAACGCTGGCATTCAATCGATAGGGCTCTCCGGCTGGAGCATGGAAACGAACGCGGTCATTGCCGTGCAGCCGGGGGCGACCGGTCAAACCGTGGCCTTCGGTCAGACTGATTTCGACCAGACCGGGTATATTCAGGACTCCGAAACCGTCGTCGTCCCACAAAGCAACACGTTCATCGTGACCGCCAGCCTTGCTTTCGATCCCACGGGAAGCATCGGGACCAGAACCGTCAACCTGCTTCAGAATGGCGTCGTACAAGCCACGGCCTATGGCGATAACACGAGTATTGATCCGTTTACGGTTCAGTTCTCCACAATCATGGCCGCGAATACCGGCGACATCCTGCAAATCCAGGTGCTTCATTCGCTCCCGACCTCACAGAACTTGCTTGTGGGAAGTTCCTTCATGGGGCTGATCGACGTGAGCGCCACACCTACGAATACGACGGTCATTCCTTCGGCACCGGCCAGTTTGGACGGCAGCACCGGCTTTAATAGCGGAACGGCATTCCCGGTTCTCAGCGCGGTATTTGTCGGCTCGGACGGGAACATCTACCCGATCAACCCCGCCAGCACGGCAGTGGGGCAGATACCGCTTGCTGACGGCATAGCCTTGGCTGCTTCCACCGCCGCAGGTGAAGCCATTCAGGTGGCTGTGGTGTACGGCGCTCGTTTTCCAACGGTGGGTACGACGTGGATGCCGGGGGGACTCCTTTACGTGGGGGCGGACGGCACCTTGACACAAGACTACGCCACCATCTCCACGACCGTCCGGTGGATCGTCTGCATCGGGCGGGCGGTGACAGCGACCAGTTTCATCTATGAACCGCACATTCCGACCAACTATGTTCAGAAGTTTTGATCACTTTGTGTCCACAGCGGAGGTATTAACCAACATGATTGTCCTCACGTTTGAACACCCTAAACAGTACGAATTCCTGAAGCACGTGTTTGAGAGTTACGTGCGCGGCGGGCTGCCCACGGACGAACTACCAATCGCCGCCGATACCTACATGCGGATCATGAGCGCCCAAGACATCCCGGTTCAACAGAGCTTGGGGAAAGCATCGATCTCTGAGATCGGACCCAAGGGAGTTACGTTGGAGTTCCCGGAAGGTAGTTGATAGTGTGTGCCCGCGCCTTTCCCGCGCGTGTGGTACGTTAATCAAAGAGTGGATAACAGTCTCGTCATCGCCATTATTGCCAGCGTTACCACGGCTAGCAGCACGGCTGGAGTAGCGATCACGGCACTGGTGATCTCAAACAAAAGAATCGACCGGGTGGAAGCCGCTTTGGATCGATTTGGCGCAAAATTAGAATCGATAGATACCCACCTTGAGATGCTGACCGGTTCAATCCACGATCTTGACAAGCGCCTCTCCCTCCTCGAAGACCGGATTCTCAACCGGCCCCAATAGATCCACGTTCCCCGACTTCCCGGATACCTCTTAGGGGGATATCCACGTGGAAGACGAACAGCTTCTTGACATCTGCCTGAAGGTGACCGGCGCTTTTGAAGGCGGCACACCGCGTTACGACGCCGTGACCGGCAACTTCGACGGTCAAGGGATGTCCATTGGCATCCTGCAATGGAACATGGGCCAGGGTACTCTCCAAAAACTCCTGGGCGAGATCGGCGCATCCATGGGCTGGATAAAAGCCCGAGCATTCTTCCCTCTCTGCAATATTGAAGCGTTGGCGCTCATGTCGCCGCGCGTGGGGATCGCCTATGCAATTGAGCACTTCCTGCATGTTGGCAACAATCGTGTTCTCAGCTTACTATCAAGCATCGCTTGGAAGCTTTTTCTTAACACGCCAGAGTCCATCGCCGCGCAACGGGCCTATGCCACCAGCACGGTATTAAGATCAGCGCATCTGTTGGCTAGGAGGTTTGTGCCGGAGGCTGCCAATAGCACCCGCGTCATCGCGTTCTTCTTCGATGTCGTCACGCAAGAAGGTTCCATGCGTACCGTTGAACCTATTGAAGGCCCTGCCAGTAGCGGGCCTGCTCTTTATTACGCCGCCACGGAGAACCTTGCCTGTACTGAGAGGTGGCGCTCCGTCGTCGGCACCGATCTACTGGCGCAGAAGCTACTCTACTACGCCTATGAACGGGCAAAGCTTGGCAATCCAGAGTATATGTGGGATGCGCTGGCCAGACGCGGCACGATTGCTACGCGCGTGGGGATCGTCCACGAGACGCCGATTGATTTGACCGCCGTTTTGGACTAGCTTTCAGGCTCATCCCTGCCTAGAACCATCAACGCATACTTCACTTCCGCCGCGTCATGGCATTCTTTGCCGCAGACAACGCCAAACTCCTTGTGGTGCATAAAAAGACGAGGTTTGTTCTGATCGTAGCGGATCGCAGTGCCGCATACCGGACAAAAGAGATTTACGATACCGGTGTGCATTCCGTTCGCTAGAGACGCTTGGGTTGGCAGGTAGGTATCGTAAAAGCTAAGTCGTGACGCTTTCAAGTCTATCGGCCAACACGAGGGGATCTATTCGAAAGTCTGATCCCCATCGCGTGACCGGGATCAAACCCGATTTGACCTGCGCGTAGAACGCCGTTTTTTCGATATTAAGAATTTTCATCGTCGCGGCGCTGTCAATGTAGCCAGTTATTTCGCATAGCTGCGCGGGGATGCTCTTTGCTGAGGGGACTAATGGCGTGGGCGCTACCACGGATCGGTCTGCTCGTTTTTGTTGCTTCAACGGCTTTGCCATACGCTTGATTATATCAGGAAGTCAAACCCGCGTGTTGCCGTAGATCCTATCCTCCACGAAGTCAACGGTAAGAACGAAAGGCGCTTGCGGAGCCGCGCCTGGGTCGGGCGGCATGGAAACCGTGAGCCGCCCGTTGGCCCAACTCGCTTCGCTAGCCAGGAACCCGGCCTCCTGCGCGAAGGGATTGTTCGGATAGGCGTTCGTATCGGCCATATAGAACAGCATCCATAAAGGCAGGAACGATTGGGTGGCATCCACGATGGCAAGAGACGCTCTTGAAACGATCACTAACGCCTGCGCCGGGAAGCTAGGCAGCGGGCCGCGCGTGGTGCTGGCTCCCTCCGATGACCAGGACGCCACCTCCGCTATGTTCTTCACCCCCGCCGTGTAAAAGTACCCGTCGGCGGCGAACCCATTATGGCTCAAGGAGATAGGGGTGAAAAAGGAATCCTGATCCTTCTGAAAGATGAGCAGGGATGCCAGGGTCGGTTGGTTTAGGTAGTCGTAGGTGATCATTCTTTCCCGAAATGAACTTTCTTCTACTTAATAAGAGGGGTATCGCTTTTGCTCACTAATGCCGGTTCGTCACGCACGCTCGACCCAAGCACCCGCTCTTTTGTTGGAGTTACCGGACTGCATGATAAGAAGTTGTCCGATGCCGACTTAAATCTCATTCAATCCGTGCAGGACTTGAAGCGGCAGCAGGTGTTGGGCGACCACGTGTGTTCAGGTGCATTGACCTACGCGCCTTTCATCTTTTCGGCGCGAACCATCTGGCCGCAATCCTTGAGCTTCACAGTCCCTGCTTTTGACGCTTTGGTAAATGGGCAAGTGGTAACGGTTGGCGGCAATCTATCCAACAGTCTTTCCCTCAATTCCGTTGTTATTCCCCCGCCTGTCTTCTGGTCTCCCGGCTCAACGTCGCCAGCCGCTTCCATTTACATTACATTCGTTGAGTTCTGGTATCAGCGGGTGGAAGCCATCGCAGGCACGGGCTACTACAAAGATCCGGGGACCGGCCTTCTTTACTACTACCCGAACGGCTGCGTCAACGCGGTGGTGGCCAACATGATCTCAAACGACTCCATCGATCCCTTCCAAGGTGTCGAAACAACGGAACGAGCGCAACTGCAATGGGCCATCAGAGTCCAAGCCGTCGATCTTGCTTATGACTTCACCAAGTATGCTTTCGGCCTGGACCCAGGCGCAACGACGGCGGAGACGGTGTATGGACAGGCCAGCCAAGCCGCGCCCTCCAACGGTTCACCATACCAGTTCACCAATATGGGTGGCCTCACGGGTGACACCGGCTTATGGCGTAGCGGCAATGGCAATTACCTGAATGAACTGGGTTCGATGGACGGTTACAGCTATGCGCTGCCTTTGGCTGTCATCTTTCAGCGAAATACCGGCGTCTATTCACCCGATCAAAACCCTTTCGGTTCGGCCAACCCCACCGTTGCCGGGTCAGGAACCTTAGCAAGTGCTTTCACCGCGCGGTATGACGGTAAGTTCGCGGATCTGGTATTTCCCGAAGATGTGGTAGACACCCGTTCCGTCATCGCGCTAGCAGGATGGGATAACAAGCTCTTGCTGCAAGGCGGCTTCGTCGATGTGATATCAGGCAAAACGCAAATTGCTCTGGCGCGTGGTCAGACGCCGGGGAGTCTCTCCAGCGCGGTTGGCTCCATACTGGATTACACGATCACGGTTGCGCCCACATCGGTCGCTAACACGAACACCATTGGCGCGTTTGACGGCTACCGCAATGGCTTCTCTTCCGCCAGCTACACTTCCTATAGTTGTCAGGCCATCACGGTCGATCAGAAGAGCACGGGATTGGCGGGATCGCCTTGGGTATTGAATGACAGCTTCGTAATCACCCTACCGGCTGGGGTGGGGGCCACGATTGAGTACGCGCAAGTGCAGGGCTTGGTGAATGACGCGGTGAACAACATCAGGACGCCGGTTCTATTTCTCTCCGGCCAGGTCACAGTCAGCGGCTTGGGCACGAAATCCATCACGGTTCAGTTCGTCAAGAATCTCACTGGAACCACTTACGATCCCGGCATGAATCCGCTTTATGTCACGCTTGGCCTTGCGTATGTGGCGAACGGCGGCATGGATCTGGTTCAGATTCCGGCTTACGTTTCGGGCGGCACACTGAAAGACGCTAGCTCCGGGAAGACGATCCCGGTATTCGGCGTCTCTACTTATCAGGTGTCGGCGAATCTTCCGATTCTCACCAGTAACTTGGTCAGCCCTACCTTGCCCGCGCTCACCAGCGTTTCCGCTTATGCTTACAACCCTGGCTACAGCAACATTGTCTTCGGCACGCGCATTGGCATCGCGTTTCTGGGATCGAACGGGACGGCCTCCGTGGATTCGGCGGGCAATCCCTCCACCACCTTTGCTTTGAGCAGGACTGGTTTGAATACCACCTTGACCGGCCTGTACGTGGTGAGCGCCAGTGACATGGTAACTGGGAAAGTCTACCCGATCATCAACCGCTCCATCTCCGGCCTCTACTTTACACTTCAACTTGAGGGCGCGGTAGCGGCCACCGCCGTCATCGTAGCCGTGTTCCTGGCTGCCGATACCGCCCAACTCTCCTACACGGCTCCGGTGAAAGCGGTCACTCTGCTGGAAGAAACCGTGATTGCCGGTACCGTCACCGATATAACTCTTCAGCAAGACCCCCGAGTTTCCGTGGTTTCGGTGAAGAATTATCCATCGGATCATAATTCGGTTGTTCTTGCCACCACCAGCGGCATGCTGACCGGCATAGCGGGCGATGACATCAACAAACTCATTTGGGTGAAAGACACCAATGGCAATTACAACGCCGTTCAGATCGCTAGCGCCACCTTCGCGAACGGTTTTGTGACTTTGAACGTGCCGCCTAGCGTCAATCTGGAAGTGCAGCCCTTCTTTGTTGTCGCCGCGCTGCTTCCCGCCTTCACCAGCAACAGCCAACTCACGCTCATTGAGAGCTACGTTCCTTACCAAGGCGAAGGATTGACGGCGCGGGATTATGAGATTCTTTCAACCGATGGGTTTGCCTTGGTGACTACTAACGGCACGGGAACCGCGCCGGTACCGGGGCTAAGGGACATCTACCCGTACAACCGGGAGTTCCCCGTCGCCTCAGCGCTTCCGGCGCAGGTTGCTTGGAGCGATGCTACGTTATTGAATCAACCGGTCGCCAGCTTCTTCGATTCCAACTTCGTCGCCAAAGCCTTCAACAACGTGGAACACACGTTTGAAGTTCCGGCGCATACCAACGATTTCATTCAGCCGATTAACGGCGGCAAGCGCAAGAGCTTCCAGCTATCCATCGCGGGCGGGCGCGGTTATGCGAGGGCGATCCCACATTTTGGGTTTGCTATTCAGCCGGTCAATGCGAAAACAGCCTTGGGTGTCGATGTGACGTCCACGGTGGCAGCGGTCACCCTCTATGTCAATAACGGGACTGGGAACGACTCTAATGACGGCTTAACGCCCGCTACGGCGCTTCTCACCATCGGCGCGGCTCTTGAGGCGCTCCCCTCCGTACTGAAGCATCCTTGCTCCATCCAACTAGTTGCAACGGGCCTGCCTTACTTAATGTCGTCCCTTTCTTCATCATTACAGGTGGTAGCTTTGGGCGACGGGTTAATCCGCCAAGCCAAATACTACGCCTTGGGCGTCATCGGCTTTCAGATTCAAGGCTCCGGGCGGCTGGTCATCACAGCGCAAGCGGGTACCACCGGCGTCGTTACGATTGATGCCACGGGATTTGCGGGCTTCGGTGATGGGCCGACATCAGCTTTCTTCATCGATAATAGCCGGGTGCTTTTTAACCAGATTGCATTTGAAGGTTTCACCAGTCCAGCGGTGAAAGGACTTGACGCCGATGTGGAATTTGTCAATTGCGTATTCACTGGTAACCTCACGGCGGGTAGCTTCGAACAGGGCTCCACAATTATCGTGAGCGGTGGCACGATCACGTTAGGGAATGCAGGTACCGGCTTCATATTGAGTGAGTCTGAGTTGGATGCGTCCGCCGTGACACTAACTGTTCAGGCCGGTGCGGCTCCAGGCGCTTTCTTTGTCGCAGAACGGGGCTCCAGCTTGACGTTGATGACGCATGGGCCATCTGAAGAAATCAATATGTCCGCTGGTGTCGTGATCGCGAATGCTGAATTGAATTCGTCCGTGGTAGTTTCAGCCGATTTCTCCAGCCAAGGGACGGCCACGATTTCAAAAAACTCAGTTCTAGCGAGAACTGTGGCTGTCAATCCATTTAACGGAGGGGTCACGTTGGATTCGTCGTCTTCTGTCTCCACCAGTCTTTAGGTAATTTATGAGCCTCGCCTTAACCGCCAGTTTCGCTCCGCAAACGAACTTATCCCTGCCCTTGGCCCAAAGCGCCAGCAAGCCAGGACTGGCGGTGCGCGTCGTCTCAGCCGGATCTGGCACGTTAGGCACCTTGACTGCTTCAGGACAAGCCGGAACAAAGGTAAGCTGGACGCTTACACAGAATCCTGCCTGGGTCACGCTTGTCGTCGATCCAACTACTCTCATTGCGACGTTGATCTTCTCAAACGCCCAGGCGCAAGCAACGGCGTATCAGTTCTTCCTTAGCGCAACCGATGGCACAACCACCGTAAACTATCCCTTCTTCCTGGAAGTTCGCGTACCGCTTGCCTTGGCCGCGACCAATGGCGCGACTACTTTTTCGATACCGTCCTACGACAACACGGTGGCCGACATTGTGTTTCAAGGCGTCGGCCTGAACGGTGGCATTGACCAGGGAGTCCAATTTATTACACCAGCAGCTATCCCGGCTGGCATGAAGTTCATCACGTCGAACGGTAATTCGATGGCGCTGCGCGTCAACGAATCCTCCGCCGCCAGTGTCTCAGGTGGTGCCATCCTGTTCACCGGCAGCCCGGTCTCCACCAACATCGCCCTACAAGCCTACAAGCAAGGAACTTTCTACGACAATCCGACCCGTTGTTTCACGTACAACGTCACTCTGGAAAGCCTGACGGCCACGCAGGGAGTGTTAGATGTTGGCGTGACGGTGAGCTACAACACTTCTCTCAATGCTTTTCAACTCACCAGTTACCTTGACTTCCTGAATGGCCAAGCACAAGCCGTCGTTTATGAATGGGACACCACAGGCACGGCTACAGGCAACATCACAGCCGGGGGAACCCCCACCGATACCTCAATGACGTGGGTACCGGCCACGGCTGGAAACGTGGGATTCATCCTTAAAGTCAAGAATGCCGCCAACAATCTGGTCATCGGTGAGACAGTCATCAACCCAACGCTCAATACCACACCCGGAATCCCCTGCTTGAATGCGTTGGACGCGATCAAACTGAGTTTCGTCAACTCTGTAGAGCGCGGTTACGCCGGTGATTCGCCCTCCATAACCATTTCCACGCCCGCTGACGAACTGGGTCCAACGGAAACGGTCACCGTAAATTTCGTGGTGAACACAGCCAGCGTCCTGGAAGGCGCGGCCACGCTACCCGTGACCTCCGTAACGTTGACCGCCGCCGAGCCTTCCGCGAGTGTCGCGCTCACAATCCCCCCGTCCACTTTTAATCAGAAGTGGATCTTAACCGCTTCCGCCGCGAATGCCTTGACCGGGGCAACCCGCACCGGCTATGCGCAGGTGGTGTTTGAATCAAATGGTGGTCAACCGCTTGCGATCACCTCTTCGGCGGGCACCTCCCTGACCTCCAACGTTGGTCAGGCGATACCGCCGATCTCCCTCACCGCTACCAATGGTGGTATGTCGGTGGCAGGCGTAGCATTCTCCTTATGCGGGGCACCGGACGGGCTCTATATCAACTCCTCCGGCCAGTTGACGGGCAATGTCCTTCAGCCAGGTACTTACACATTTACTTTCTTGGCGGACAAACTTGGCTACGCCCGCAGCTACTCTTCCCCCATCACTTTGGTAGCCAGCGCCTTTGCTTCGCCGCTAGCGATCACCGATGCAATTCCCAGTGTGGCATCGCTCCCGGACAATACACAATTCAATGTGAACTGGGGCTACTCCGGTACGCCTTTGACCTTGAATCTGCTGCAAGGCTACACGGTGCGGTCAGTCTTGGGCACAACGACGGCGGCCACCTCAGAAGTGGGCTCATCCGTTCTCACGGTCTATGGCAGCAGCTTCTATGGCGATGCCTACTCGATCCCAGCTTTAGTGCTGTCGTCCTCCATCCTGGCGCTTGGTCCGCTGCTGGATGCGGTCACCATTGGCATCATTGACGAATTCTACAACTTGGCGCTCAACTGGAACCCGCTAACGGTTGATGGAACTTATCAGGCGTACAAGGCATGGAATATCTGGCTCAAAGCTCTCCCGAACGGGATTGCCGCGCTTCAATCGATCAATGGTAGTTTACCGACCGGCCTGGAACCGGCTGGCGCAACACCCGATTCACGTGAATTCGCTACAACGCTCTCCACCGGTGACTGGCAGGTCAGCATGCAAGCGCTCACGTCTAATACGGCGGTGGCGGCGAATGCTCTTGGCTGGGACAACCCGCACAACTTCCCGACCGCCATCACCGCCGCGTCCATTCTTTTTGACAACCCCACTTTGTTGCTGGGGCAAACGGTCACCATCAGCCTGAATGCGGATTACATCGGCGCGGATACCTGGCAAGCGATCTACCCGGACGGCTCTACCTCAGGCTGGATGCCGATCTCAGTGAAGAGCATCGCCAAATCGTTTACGATACCCGGAAGCACGCCTATCGTGATTCAAACGCAGCGGGATTATTCAAGCGCAAATCCATCCGTGAAGCTTCGCCGCCAAGTCGCTGTCACCGTCTTCGTGATGAACCAGCAGTATACGGCTGTAGGAGCCGCCAACGACCTCACCGGTTCGCTAGGCATCGGCGGCGCGGCTGGCTTTGAGATCACCGACGCCAGCAACACAGACGCGGCGCTGGCTCCATACGAAGTTGTGGTTCGCGCCTTGGTTCGCGACATGGTATCGAACGAACTGAAGGTGATGATCGCCACGTCACGCACCGCCGATGCCAGTTCTCTCCTTGGCACGATGGCGGTTGATGTGTTCCCGATCCGGGGGCGTCCCCGTATCAAGGATTTGGTCGATCCCACGCTTTATCTTTCAGCCTCCATGACCCAACCAGGCAATCCGGTCAAGATCGCTACCAGCACGCTGCCAAACATTATCGTAGGCAAGCCGATGAGCGATTTCCCGTTATCGGTTGTGGCCAATTCCGGGGTGGCTCCTTTTAGTTGGTATGCCGATGGGCTGCCTTTTGGGATCAACTTGAGTTCGAACGGAACACTGACGGGCACGGCCCTGGCGTTAGGGTCTTTCCCCATCACTTTGGTTGTGATGGATTCCAATATTCCAGCCTTTATCGCCAATACCATGCTGACGCTCGTGGTCGAAACCGATCTGGCCCTCTTGACGACAACACTTACGCCAGCGTCCACGACTGTACCTTACACGGTGCAGGTGGGCAGCAAGGGTGGCTTGCCGCCGTATGCCTGGGAGATCGTGAGCGGAGCGCCGCCTCTCGGCTTAAGCATCAACACCGCCACAGGCATCCTATTCGGTACGCCTGCCACTTACAATTCCACGACCGACTTCCATAAGATATTCGGTTTCACGATTCAAGTCACGGATGCTATCGGCGCGATGGCTTCCGGGGCCTTGACAATGACGCTCGCTCCAGCAGCGCTGCAATTCGGAGCGGCGGATCAGAGTGAAGTGTTCGTGAATCAAAAGTTTGAGTTGGCGATTCCTGTTTTCGGCGGCGCAGCGCCTTATAATCTAGCCAGCTTCACCGACGACGGGACCATCGGAACCGGCCTTCAAGTGGTGAATCCGCAGATCATTGCGTTACCCGCTGGTATTGAGCCACCCACACTGGCGATTACTTCGCCGCCGCAGATGTTCTACCCGCAGAACCTCCCTTTTGATCCAACCTTCCAGCTGACGGCCTTCGGCGGATCGACTCCCTACACGTTCGCCATCGTGGCCGGGAGCGGCACGGCGATCCCTTCAGCGGCCATTTATGGGACGACCTTCACGGGCCTTATCAGCGCAAATGGGACGTATGCCGCGTCCATACAGTGTACCGATTCCCTTGGCAATAGCGCCACGGCTAACATTCCAGTCGTCATCAAAAGGAAGAACAGCGGCATTCACACGATTCAGGCGGTATCGATTAACACGAATGGGTCCAGTTCCATCTCCGCCTGGACGGTGACGCCTATCGCCAACCTACCGGATGCCAAAAACGGTGTTCCCTACAACGGTGGGACGAACATCTACTATGGCTTGGCGCTCTATCAGAACAATGTCCTTCTCGCCAGCCCGAACGCGGGTGGCACGCCGATGAACTTCTCCATACGCTCCGGCTCCCTGCCTGCTGGCATCGTTCCTTTCTCAGGAACCGCCTATACCACAGGCGGCGGTGGAAGCGGAATTCAGATCTTCAATATCTCAGGCGGCGCGAACGCAACGGCCAACGGTTCTTATAGCTTCGAAGCGGAATGGTCCAACATCCTTGGTTTGGACGGCAACATTTACACCGCCGTAGCCAGGGAGTCGATCACGGTCACAACGGCGGGCGGCGGTACGACGGGGGTGGTTGTCCTGACGATGAACGCGCAAGGCATTACAGTAGATTTAGCGACCGCGACGGCACTTCCCTATCCTTGGTATTACCCGCTCACCGCCGAAGGCGGGACAGGTCCTTATGTATTCTCTATTCTCTCAGGAACAACCCTCCCCGGCGCGGTGATTACCTACCTCAACGGCCTACCGGCGCTGGCTTCTGCGACTCAGGCAACCGGCAGCTACGTCGTGAACCTCAATGCTTGGGGCACGGCTGGCAATGTGTCTCCAACCGAACAGGTCCCTATCACAATTATGCAGTCGCCGACGCAGCCCATCCACATCGTGGCGTCCCATGTTCCGACGATTCTTTACGCCAATCAGCCGATCCCGGCGAACACTTATTACTTTGAATCTGACCTGAACGCCAACTGGTCCTCAACCGGCCTGCCTGCCGGAATGTCGCTTACGACCACATCGGGGGCCACCGCCTACCTGATGGGAACGCCTACCGCCACTGGCAACTTCAGTCCTGTTGTGACGGCCACTTCCGTCTCTTTCGGCACCACCGCCACCACGTCGGCCACCTTCCAAATCGTCGCGCAAAGCGCGGTATTCGTGAACCCGCCGACAACCGCCCTGTTGGGAGTCGCTTATCGCGTGGTGACTAACAATGCAATCATCAGCGTTCAGTATGTCGGCTACCAGCCGGGGGATGCCACGCTGCCGCTGGTGACCGCCCGCCATGGCGTCCTGGGCGCTCCGGGCCTATCGAACAATGGCTCTCCGACGACCGGCGTATCCAGCTTGACGGCGGCGGGATTCACGTTGACTTACGATTACTCCTGCACAGTTGTTGGAACTGATGTTCTGACCATCGGTGTCGGTGGCCCAACGCTCCCCCTGTTATTGGCTAACCCGGCGCTCATCGCAACCGGCAAGACAGTTCCCGCGACGGTTTCCGAATACTCCGCGAACGCATCTTTCGCCCCCCCGGTAACGGTAAGCGGTGGTTTAGCCCCCTACACCATCACTTTGTCGGGCTTCTCCGATCCACGCTTCTCCGCGCTGGCGGGTCAAGTGACCGTGCCGGTTCCTTCCTTGACGGCGGGGCAGACAACCCAATGCTCCGTCTCCATGTTGATCGTGGATTCAGGTGGAAGCTCCGTCACCGCGACCGGCGTGCTGCAAGTCACGGTTCGCATCGAAACCTATGAGCAAATCACCTATAACAACGTCCCCTGGGCAGTTAGCATCGGCTCAGCGCCCTTTACATCCTTTGTGATTCCCAGCCTACTGGGATCGGTGCCGGTCCTCGGTCATGCGCCTTATCAGTTTTACGTCGATGCGGTTGCCATACCAGTGCCGCTGATAGGATTCGTGGCACAATCACCTAGCTCCCGCGTATTGGCGATTCAATGCAACGCCGGATCGACATCGGCGTCCATTTCGGACGTAAGTCCATTTCTAATGGACACGGGGACATTCACGGTGGCGGCGGTAGCGCCCAGCGCGGCTCCGCCCACCGGCCTCTATAGCATCCCGGTTACCCTTCGCGTGGTGGACAACGACGGTTTGACCTCAACGCAGGTGGTAAACGTCAATCTAACGATAAGTTAGCGTCACTGCTTCTGAGCCTTAAGTTAAGCCGCGCGACCAAACTAGCTGGCTTCTATAAAGAGGTCAGGATGAGCGCTACAAATACCACAGCAGTCCCGCTAGTCGGCGTTGGAGGGACGGCCCCTTACGTGTTTACGGTGATCGCCAGCGGCACAACGATTCCCGCGACGATAACCGGTGGCACCCTTACCGTGGATGCCAGCCTGCTCGAACCCGGTGTTTATAACGTTCAAATCGGCATCACCGATCAGCGTTCCGCAACGTCCCAACAAAGCGTCATGGTGGAGGTGGTCGATCAAGCGCAGTTCAGCATTCTCAACCGGGATGTCAGCTACCAGCCCACTGCTTTTCCTTTCGTAACGTCCATTCCGCTGGCCTCTATTGGGGGTTTAGGTCTCATATCGTGGACGTTATTGAGCGCCGTGACTACGCTTCCCGGCGTCAGTATTTCAGGTGCAACCCTTTCTTTCTCCCTAGCGTCCTTCGGTGATTGGACGGTGGGCATCCGGGCCACGGATAGCGTGGGCCATTCAGTCACGCAGGTGATTCAGATTTCCGTCACCTATTCGCAAGTGGTAGCGGTGGTGGATGGACATGCCTTAATCAAAGTGGCCGCGAACGCTGCGGAGCTTGGGGCGCATCAATTCACGATAGTGGTTGCTGATTCCAACGCTCAGACAAGCAAGAGATCCTTCAGTTATCAAGTCAAGCCAGCCGTTTCCGCCGTGAACATTTCAGAGACGGCGATAGACCACTTCTGGTCTTATGGCGACACGACGACGGTGGTGTACCCGATTGCCGGGGATCTGGTAGGTTTTGGCCTGGGCACCACCGGGCCGCTGATTGCAGGCAACGGCATCTCCGTCACGATTGACCCGGTCAGTAATTCATTAATTGCTACTGGCCCGCCGACCAGCTTCGGCAACGCCGAACTCGAAGTGCCGATAGTGATCCTCCACGGCACGACCCAAGTCGCTACCATAATGAAGGAGTTCACGCTGCTTTCGCATGACAACGTGTACATGCCGACATTCACTACCGTGCCGACCGAATCCTGGCAACAACTGAACGTCGGTTATATGGTGGCTCCGACCGGCCTCTTAAGCATTCTCCTGGTCACCGGCGCGGGCTCCCCGACACTCTATTGGGACGATATCGTGGTTTCGCCGGTCACGGCCTTGGCGAATGGTGGCTTCGAAACGGGCCTCATAGCGCCTTGGATTGTCGCCGGAACCGGCGCTAGCGCGGTCAGCGCCACATCCCATACTGGCGGTTTCGGCTTGGCCTTGACGCCTTCCGCTGGTACGATGACCGCTTTGCAGACCATCGGCAATCTGACGCCGGGACAAGTGTATAATGTGTCGGCCTGGGTCAAATCCTCAGCCCCGACGACGGCATCAGCCTTGCTGCAAGCCTATGATCCGCAAACACCCGTGGTGACGGCTGGTTTGGGTGGCATGACGTGCGCAACGCGGCCCTACATCGTGGGTGAAACCGTGGGGCTTGATCCGCTTCGCCCCTATTTCAACTCGCCGACGATTATCAAGAATCAAGGCTACACGGTTCGCATGGCGCTCAGTTCGACGCTGGCCACGCTTCCCTTAGGCTTGAGCCTAGATTCAGTGACCGGCTTAATCTATGGGGTGGTTCTCGCCGCCGATGTGAAGCAGTCGGTTCTTGAGTATGTCGATACGTCCAGTGTTGTCCAAGGCACGCTCACGATTGTCTGGGATATCGTGCAAAGCAGCTTCCAGTTGATTGACGGCCTGAGCGATGGTCAACTGCAAGCTCCCTACTCGTCATCCATCACCACTTCTTCCGCCGCGCTCTTAGCCACGGTTTCGGTTTATCGCGGGATGCTGCCGACCGGACTTTTATTCTCCCTTTCCGGCGATTTTAAATCAGTGGTGTTGAGTGGCGCACCTACCGCAGCCGGATATTTTGACATCTGGATTGAAGTGACCAACGCGAACGGCCAGCAAGCCTACCTGAAAAAGCGTTTGGTGGTCGATTACATCCCGCCGCTCGTGATCCTGACCGATGAGCTTCAGCGGCTTGTCAGCAACGCCGTGTTCACCCAGGAACTAAATGCTTTTGGCGGGGTGCAGCCCTACACATGGGCGCTGGTGAATGGCGCTCTACCCGCTGGTATCACCCTGAATCCATCGTCCGGCACCCTGGCCGGGACAACGGCGGTTACCGTTTACGATCAGGACCTCACTTTACAAGTCACGGACGCACGCGGCGTGGCGGTTACAGCGGTGCTGCCGTTCGTCATTAATAACGCGCTGACGATCACTACACCGACGTTGCCGTTAATTCTAACCGGCTCCTTGTATCACTTTCAGATGCAGGCGGAAGGCGGCCAGGGTGCATACACCTGGGCTCTGGCTACGTCCTCCCCAGCGCTCCCTGGCGGGATCACACTCTCAGCTAGCGGTTTGTTGTCCGGCGCAACCAGCCTTTCCAGCTATACCGCGAACGTCATTTTGACTGTCACCGACACGGCGGCGAATACCGCTTCGCAAGCGTTCCAACTGAAAATCGGCTTGGCCAGCCAACTCTATATCGACACCGAAGGGATGGGCCCGCTCGTGCGGGGCTCCTCTTACAAAGGCATCCTTCAGGTGGAAGGGCCATCCGTTGCGCCTTATTCGTGGGCGGTAGCTGTCGGCACTCCGAATCCACTCCCTGCGGGACTCACGCTCAGCGGCGATCTATCGACCAATGGCGCGTCCGCTACCATCTCCGGCAATACCACGGCGACTCTCCTGAACTATCTGGTAGAAGTTCAGGTGATTGACGCCAACGGCAACATCGCCTTTGCTTTCATTTCCCTGAATACCTATTCGTCGCTGGCGATCACCACGGCCTCGCTGCCGCAAGCGACGGCAGGCGGAATCTATTCAACTCAACTGGCTTGCTCCGGGGTCAACCCAAGCTTCACCTGGACACTGGATGCTTCATCGCCCGCGCTTCCAGCGGGCCTGAGTATCACTTCACCGGGGCTGTTGCATGGCACGCCCGCCGCAGCCTCAGACGTGTTCTTAGTGTTCCGCGTGACGGATTCGCTGCGTGATTTTACGACAAAGCCGTTGGAGTTTGTCGCCAAGGTTTCAACGCTGGCGATTACTTCTACGACGCTTGCACAGTACACCGCTGGCTTGAATGGCGCGAACACCCTGCTAGCTACTGGAGGTGCACCCGCCTACGCTTGGTCAATTTCGCCGTCCTCGCCTAACCTCTTACCCACAGGCTTGACTTTGGATGCCGGAGCGGGCACCATCACAGGAGTCACTTTAGCGGCTGGATTTTCAAAGCCCATCACATTTCGCGTAACGGATTCCATCGGCGTCTACCGGGAGACAACTCTTACCTTATCGGTCATCACCGCCATTAAGCTCTACGCCGGACCTGATTGGGTGAATGGTACAAACTTTGGAGTTCTAGGCGTCATTCCTGTTGGCGGTAACACGGCGGGAATCGCGCCACGACCGAATTACAGCTTCCTGGTCGTGATGACGAATCTCCTATCGACCTCAATAAATCAGCTAGGCTTTGGGTTTCCTGGTTCTTTTGGCGTGAACGTCTTATCTTTAGCCGGAGGGACCGCTGTTGTCCAAATCACCGACCCTCCTGGTTCAGGTTTCGGTTCCGGCGCGATAGGCTCAAACTCGTTCACATTCAATGTGGGGGATAATGGTGTCAGTGCGTCGGCGGTATTCACCTGGATCGTCTACCCACAAGCGAATATTTCCTTAGTCACCGATTCGCTTCAAAGTCTTCCTACCTTTGCAGGCCAGCCCTACCTACCTTTGTGGGCGGGGATTCCAATATCTAACAACGGATACGTTAACACAGGACTGCCAACATCCACCGGCTGGCTGGACATCAGCAATGGAAGGGGTGCAGGCTTCAGCTTCCCGGCGCTGCCCAGCGGCGTTGCGCTCACAGCCAGCGATTATGCGGCGGCTACTGCATCCTCATTCACATTGTCTAGTGATAACGCGGTCGCCAATAGCCTTTTGAGCATCGTGCCCAACGGTAATGTTGGGTACCGTTTACAGTATAACGGCGGAGCCACGCCAGTCGATACCACCCCCACCACCGTTACGGTGACGAATAACGAGATTGCTTGGTGGAATCCGGCAATCGCCGCTGGTGATTTCTTTACTAATGGCAGTGGTGGTTCAACGACGACTCCACTTTCGATTCAGTGGCTGGTTTCTATTAACAGGGACTTTATGAACCTGACCAGTGCTTCGAGCGGCGGCGGAGCAGGTTATGAAGGTAACGGTCAAGCGGGAGAAACCTTTACCATCAACCTCCCCACCCCGCTGCCGCCATTGCAGTCAAAAACGATTGTGGTCACGGTCAACTTACAGGGCGGCCTTGGCACCGTCAACTCAATCGCGCAGATTTTAAATGGCAATGGGTTCTTGACGGGTTGGACGGTCAGCTTTACCACCCCCAAAGTCACTAGCTACACAACGACGAACGTTTCAATCACCGCGTCTGATACTTTAACTTGGCTTCAAAACGGAAGCATTGTAACGGAGGGCGTCACTTATCTGAATAGCGAAGTGATCGGCTGGGTAGGGTTCAACGGCCCCGCGATCAAACAGACACAGATGTCGTACAGCAACAACTGCTCTGCGCCTACATGTAATTCTTACATTGAACTAACCGCTGGCAACAACATCTACAACGGCGTCCACTGCTCCGAGTTCTACCAGATTTCAAGCGGGCCAAATAATAACCCGTATTCCGGTCAAGTCACTTACTCTTTCATCGCCGCGAACAACATTCTGGGGCCGCCTTGGGACTTATCCAACATTTCTTCCATCAACGCTTTCATGGCTTGCCAAACCTTTAGTGGTAACTACTATGGCGTTGCCATCGGCTTGAAGGATTGGCATGGCAACATCTGGTGTACGAAATTTCAGTCCGTGGGTATAGCTGGCGCGATTATTTCGAGCGGCCCGACTCCCCAAGACAGTACGTCTTCCTTCGACCCTACCCATGTGTCGGCAATTGTCTTTTTTCTCGAAGCGCTGAGTGGCGCTCAAGGGGCTACCTGGTGCATTGGAACGCCCAGCGCCACGTTCACCATCAATGCGGAGAGTTATAGCTAATATGGCAACTTTTGCACAAACCGGACCGCCCTTCAACTTCCTGGGCAACATGTCGGAGACACAAAGGAATGCCTTCTCCGCCTGGGTCGCTTCTCAGTCGCCCTCACTGCCGGACGTCCAGGTGTTCCACCAGATTCGCGCCCAGCAGTTGCGGAAGACGGGCGGCTTACTGGAGCACTTCCACGCGCAGGCAGCGGTGCCGCTAGCGCCTTCCTTCATCAAGGACACCTGGAAACCCACGATGAAAGGTCACTTCGCCTACGGCTACCGGAACGATCATCTGCCCGCCATGACGGTGTTCAACGTGAAAGAGTACTTCCGCCCGAAGCTGGTTCATATGGACGACGCCGTGTTTCACATGAATCATTTGCGGACGCAGGTGGAGCGGCATGAAGACTTGGCGCAGTACGCAAATGACGGCGTACAGAAAGTGCCGCTGCTGATGGACCGCTTGCAGACGATGTTCGGCCAGCCGGAGTACCAAGGATGTTTGGTGAAGGACATCACCGATCAATATTGCGGACAGGCCCGGTTCAGGACCAACCAATTCGACACGCCGACGCCGTGGGAGTTAGCTACACGAGGGTCGAACAGCCCGGTCAAGGCATGCCCAGTGAAGGCATAGGATGGAGAAGCATGAGTTATGATCTTTCCTCCATCGCTCAGACTTGCGACCATCTAATCTTGCTGGAGCGGTATCGCGTCAGCGTCAGCGACTTCCAGACGCTTCAGTTCTCATCGCCGCCCGCCGCGACGGTCAACATGCGCGCTCCGATCAATGGCGTTGCCATGCTGAAGCTGTTTATCAAGGGCGTGCAAGTGTCTCCGACCGACCCCAATTTCGGCTATTCGATTGTGCCTGATCCATCGCGCGTCCTGGCGGATTACGTCTTTTCCAAGATCATCTTCAACCAACCCGTGCGGCAGGTAGGCTCCTTGATTGAGGTGACCTATTTTACCCGCGAAGACTTCTGCCTGAAGTGCGGGGGAACGGGGCAGGTCATCGATTGGCAAACGTCGCAATCGGGCGGTTTACTCCATACTTTTGGCGACAAGAAACTCAGCCAGCAGGTATTCAAGTACATCTTGACGTCCATCAATCCGTTCAACCCTAACTTAACGTGCCCCATTCGCAGCTACGTGGGCAAGAAGTTCGGTTTGAGCATTACCGATCAGGACATCTCTTCCGCCGTGACGACCGCGTTGGCAACTTACCAGACAATCCAGGCGGCGCAAAAGACGGTACAAACGTTAAGCCCGCAGGAGATGATCAAGAATGTAACATCGGTGGAAGCCCGCCAGGACCCTACCGACCCGCTAACCATTTACCTTGCGCTTCAAGTGACGGTGTATGGGCTGGCGCAGCCGATTCCGTTGAACATTACTTTGCAGACCAACTCGTAGTTGTAAGCGGTATTATCATTTTATGAACCGCCGCGAACTTCTCAGCCTCATTCCTTCTATCGCTATCGGTGCCGCCGCGCAGCCGTTAGCGAAATCGGCCTCACAATCGGCATCAACGCCCACGCTTCAAATAATGAAATCGCTGTCAAAGCAAAATCTTTTGGATGCATTTGACGAATTTAAACGCCAGCACGTTAAGGCGAACTGTTTGGATATCAACCCAACAGACATGCCACTTCTGCGGGAAATGATGGGTTTTAGGGGTGCGCCATTTACACCCAAAATATCTATGTTTGGTGCAACGGTACGCGAAGATCCAATGCAGTACCCAGGAACGTTTTTCATGAACCCGATAGTGGATACAAATGCCGATCTAAGGTTCGCATCACGCTATACTCCTTGCCGATCAGAAGAACAGGCCGAGGGGATGACGCGGCTTGCGGATGCGTTTGTGGGATTCAGGACGCTATTCCATGGCCGTGCGGTCGCTGGGTTGCTTATGAACGCAGTTGATTCACCGCGCTTAGCGATTAACTTTGACGTGGACCACTATGTATCTGATTTGGTATGGCCCAAAGAGGTCATAGGTACATTGTGGGGGGCTGACGTCATCGTCCACAATTCAAATCGTCCTGGCTTTAGTTTGTTGCTAGCGGGGAATGGCCGTGGGCTCGTGGAATTTGAATGGTAAGCCGCTCAAGCTATTGGTCAGATCGGCCCCAAACCCTAAAATGCGGTACAATGCGGATAGGTGTCACAGCAAGCCAATAAATCGGTGGTAGAGAGCTTGGACGCCGCGTTTCACCGGGAGGCGCGTCTTATTCGTAGAGTGAGCGGTAGCACCAAATTAGAGACGGCGATGCGCAAGGCGGTTAAGATATTGGCAGACAACGGCATTCCACATCTGATCGCCGATGGCATGGCTATCACTGAGCGCGGATACCCCCGGACCACAAAGGATGTTGATATTATCGTCCCTGACATTTACATCGCGCACGACACACTTATCAAAGCTGGATTTAAGCAGAGCAAGAAAAAACGCACCGATGTGGTCGATCCGAAATCTGAGGTCTTAATCAACTTACTGGCTGGCGGCGAGAAAGTTTTGGATCAAGGGCTGCCGTTACCTCAACCTACAGTCGTAAGCGACAAGCCGCAAATTGCATCGCTGGATAATCTCATCCATATGAAGTTATCAGCGGGCAGGTCCCAAGATTTTGCTGATGTCGTGGCGCTTATAAAGGCAAACTCGTTGCCCAAGGACTACCGCGTCCACAGGATGGTTAAAGTTGATTACCTAGAGGCGTGGGACACGGCGTCGGTAGAACAAGCGACGGAAGACTTGCTGGGTGGATCTTAACCTTTCAGTGCAACTCGTAGTTTCAACAATTGTTGAAAATAGCCGCAACTATGATAAAATTGCACTCAAATGGAAAAACTATATCAGGAACATCCGACTGAAGAGGTTCTGGAGCGTTTTATCCTGAACACATCTTCTGAAGACGAGCTTGAATCAGTCGAAACGCATATACTCGCTTGTGAGCATTGCGTGAATCAATTGGAGACTATTGAGACTGATATTGCCGCGACCCGTTTAGCCCTGCAAAATGTGGAAACCAACACAATCGGTGCCGGATAAGAAGGGCCGATTCGCCCGTTGGCGGTCTTAGGTAAAGGCACGAACTCAGCTTTAGGCCGTAAATAACCTTTTGGCTTCCTTTCTAGAGGTTGTTCTAGAGGATGCCCACTCAGCTAGCCGCACTTACCATCGTTTCTCCATCGTTCCCGGCGAACAGCACGACGCTTTCGGTCGCTACCTCCCTGCTCCCGCTGGTGATCGATGCCGACACGAATACGATAGCCGTTGATGTTGTGCTGGGCGCGGATGCCACGCCCACGACGCTCACCGCCTTCACGCTGGTGAATGGCCTGAATCAGTTCACCGGCACCGTCCCCGTCTCCTCCTCTACCGACCCGCAAACAGTTAGCATCGTGGGCCGTAATTATAGCTCCACCGTCACCCCGGCCACGCCCCTGACGACGCCCACCATTCAATTTGACCTTCTTTACAGCGCGACCCGGCTCGGCTTCAGCATCGGCCCTCCCTCCGGTGTGACCGTCTATAAGAGCCAGAATACCTGCCAGGTGGAGTGGGCCATTCCCACCTATAGCGGCTTCCAGGGCGTCCGGGTTCAATGGTCCACCGATCCTTCCGGCGTCACCGTACCCTTTGTCCAGATTGGGGGGCTTCAGACCGAACTTACCCGCAGCGCCGACGTGACGGTTGTGGCCCCGGTTGCCTCTACGGCTTCGGTCGCGCAACCGATTGTTCCCGGCTTGGCCCCCACGAATCTGGTCACCACCACATCGGTTGAGACAACCGTAACAGTGGACTACAGTTCCCTCACCATCCCGTCTTCCACCGTCAATACGGACGTGTTCTACGTCATTTTGAGTAGCTTGATGCAAGATCCGGTGACGAATCAAGTCTATGAGTCGCAAGACGCAGGCCCGTTCTTGTGTGGTTTCGTCAATCTGAAGAAAGTCAACCCCACCGACTTCCTGGCCCTGCAACAGTCGTCCGATATCGCCACTCGCCTGATTACTGAAGTGACGCGGCGGAGGCCGGATCTAGATCTCACCGCCCGTGCTGAAATCCGCGACCTCATCATCAATCCGCTTTCGCTGGAGCTAGCAAACATGAGCGTGAGGGAGTGGTTTTCCCGCTGCGCGATATCCATTTCGGCCATTTCTCAGATTGATGACGCCAATGGCGACGGGATCTCCGATCCGGTGGCATCGTCCGCCGTCAAACAGCAGATCGCCCGTGCTTATGGGCTTTCGGCGACCGCCGTTCAGACGTTCATTGATGGCCGGTTCGACATCCTGGGCGAACAGGCGGGGGTCGAGCGCGGCGGCGCAACGGCGGCGGTGGTTCCCCTAACCTTCTACGTCTATTCACTGCCCACGAGTCTCATCACGATTCCCGCTGGCATCATTTGTTCCACGCTGCCGAATGGCGTGGATACAGCGGCGGTTTCTTTCGTCACCCAAGGATCGGCCACCATTGATCCGACGAACGCCAGCGCCTATTACAGCCCTTCCTTTGGCTGGTGGGGCGTGACCGTTCCCGCACAGGCCCAAGTCGCCGGAGCCGCCAGCACGGTGGGAGCCGAAACGATCAGGCAAGTCTCCACCGGAGGTCCATCCGGTATATCGGTGATCAACCTGACCGCTTCCTACGATGGTACGGATGAGCAGGCTAATGCCGATTATGCGGCCATGATCCAGAACCGCCTGGTGGCGGGTAAAGATTCAGGCACCCGCAATGGCTACTGGAATACCACCATGTCCATTCCCGGCATCACGAACGCCCTGGTGGTGGCGGCGGGCGACTTGGACATGCTGCGCGACTGGTCCTCCATCATTGCCCGACACACCTATGGCTGTGTCGATATCTATGCCAGAGGGACGACGCTTTCACAGCAGACGGAAGAAGTGCCCTTCACGCTTCCGGCGACCTCTACCTATGGCGTCTACTCGACCTACCTAAACGCCGTCTTGGCGGATAAAACCAAGCCTAGCTTCAAAATTCTTGACTTCGCCGCGCTCACGCAGCCGCTTTATTCCCTGGTGGAGATGACCGTCAGTTATGCGGGCCAAACTATCTGGTTGGGCACTACCAACGCCCAGATCGATAATTCCGGTGGCCAATTATTCCTCAACCCGAATGACCTCACCTACGTCATCAACGCGGATGGCACGATCACCCTCTGGCAGATTAACGGCGTGAACGCCACGAATTTAGCGTTCATTCAAGCATTGAGCGCCGTACCCGCCACATATGCGTTCCTGGCTCAGTATCAAAGTGGCATCACGCACACGCCCATCCTCCAACCTGTCGATGCCGTCGATTCGATTACCGGGAACCTGAGCGGCGCGATTCCCGCCGCCGATATAGAACTTGTCTACACCAACGATTTCCTGTTGACGGGCGGTTCCAATAATGCGGGCGACCTGGTTACGGTCGGCGGCGCTCTCTCGTCCATCGTCACGAATACGTTGACTTTGGCCACCGCGACTACCGTGATCGACAGCAACATGAATATCGGCGTCAACTCTGCCGGTCAATTGCAAAACATCCTGTCCGTACGCTCCGCCGATCTTTCGACCGTCTACACGTTTGGTTTGGATTACACACTCGTGGCGGCGGGCCGGTACCATACCTACGCGCTGCAAGTGCTGAACGACCAAACCGGCGCTCCGCGTATCCCGCTCGGCACCAATACGGTGATCGTTGCTTACTATCGCTTCTTATTGCGCGAATCGGTCACGTTGCAGACCGATAA
>Ga0302140_10000693_pt1 | contig 43793 bp, 40 predicted proteins | sample I_Bog_E1_1_FD_202095 | JGI IMG/M metagenome (GOLD analysis project Ga0302140, IMG submission 202095) | Peat permafrost microbial communities from Stordalen Mire near Abisko, Sweden - I_Bog_E1_1 | ecosystem: Environmental > Terrestrial > Soil > Wetlands > Peat | place: Sweden: Abisko, Stordalen...
ATAGGGCCCAAGCGAAGTTCAGACCGCGTGCTTGCATCGGATTTTATTTGGAAGAAGTTGTAGAAGCAGTTTTGGGGAAATAGAACACTTAGATGGATTCAGTTCAGCACAATCCTTGTCTGGGGTCAAATAAAACGATCAAGCGCGAACGGATTTTTAATGTTGCAGCAGGGAGCGGAGGGAATGCTCCCTGCTGCTTCTTCCATGTGCAGGTTTTCAGTAGGCGCTTCGGGCAAAGATGAAAACGGGCATGTTCAGGTCTGGCTCGCTCTGGTTCACTAATTCGGCCTTGCCATCGTCGTTGAGTTTCAGCTCGAAGGAAACGGGAACGTCTTGCAGTGAACCTGGAGGATGGGCACGGCGATGACTCACCTGGAATCTCAAAACTTTTCCGTCGAATTTCGGGTCGAACAACGGCTCGGGAACGCCTGGTGTCGCGGTCACGGGTTGTCCAGGGTCGCGCCGGTGCAAATAAAACAATACCGCTCCCTTCAAGCTTCCGCTTTCGTCCGTGACGTTCAGCGTAACTGCGGGCAACCCATCCATCTCGCAGCGCCAGATGCCCACTATTGGCGCCGTACTTGCCGTTTCATTGGGCCGATTCGCCTGGGAGATACCGGTGGCCGCAGATATCGTGATCAATACCGACGCTAAGATCGATTTGCTTCTCATCTCCTCCTCCTCTCACACTTCCATCACTGCTGCTTGGCAATCGAAGCAGTCGCCAGCGTTCCGCCGAGACCCATCGTCTCCACTGCCGATGACGGAACTATTACCATTGAGCCTCTCTCCTTGATTGCCTCGTACAGCATATTCATGGCGCGCAAATGGAGTGCACCGGGGTTGTCGCAGTAGACGCGCGAGGCCTGAGCAAACTGGTCGGACACTTGCACCTCTGCAGCGCCCAAGATTACGCGCGCTCGACGTTCACGTTCTGCCTGCGCCTCCTGCGACATGGCATTCTCAAGAGTCTCCGGAATCTTCACATCGCGGATTTCGACCGATTGAATGGTAATGCCCCATGGGTTGGTCTTCTCATCCAGAATGCGCTGCAGCTCGCGTCCCATCATCTCGCGCTCAGTGATCATCTGCGCCAGTTCATGCCGCCCAACCGACTCCCTCAGCGCTGTCTGCGCGCTCATGTTCACTGCTTCAATAAAGTCCTCTACCTCGAGGATCGCCTTTTCCGCGTTCCACGCCATCCAGAACATATTCGCGTCCACATTCACCGGAACCGTGTCGCGTGTCAATGTCGACTCCGCGGTAACGCTATGCACGCGCACTCGTTGGTCGATGTAATGGCTGACCGTCTCGAATACAGGAGTCACATGAAACCAGCCTGGGCCGCGCAGGCCAACGTAGCGGCCCAGGCGCAGCAAAGCCACCTTCTCCCACTGCTGCACAACCTTGATCGCGAACAGCAAGTACACGCCAATCAGCACGCCGACGATCAATGGAATCGGATTTCTGATCAATGCGGTCACAAGGAACCCCACGACCATTGACACCACAAATGCCGTCACCGCTACTCGATTCAGCGGAACCATCTCAACTCTTGCTCTCACCTTTCACCTCCTGCGAGTCGGCTCTGAAGCCAATCCGCGTAACTCCTCGATGAGTTCGTCGACCGTAAACCCTGCTGCACCGGCGCGCGCAACGCAATCGCCCACTATCTGCGTCAACTGCCGTTCGCGGTGCGCATCGGCGCGCTTCATCTTCTGCGCACTGATAAAAGTACCTGTGCCTTGATGCGTCTCGAGCAATCCACCTAGCTCAAGCTCGCGGTAAGCGCGAACCACGGTATTCGGATTGATTTGGAGATCTACCGCAAGCTGTCGAACAGTAGGCAATTGATCCCCAGGCACCAGCGATCCGGCAGCGATGCCGCCGCGCACCTGGTCCATAATCTGCCGGTAGACCGGCGTGCCGCTGTGCAGGTCGAGCAGAAAACGAAATCCGTCTGTCTTTGATCGCGCGCTCATAACGAAAATCAATGTACTATAGGACTAGTACACTATGTCAAGAGAAAAAATTCATCGGACTTCAAAATATTCCGGCATTTCACCATTGACCTCGCCAACCCGCGCCGCCATACTGGCTCCATTCCCTGGAAAGGAACCCTTCATGTCTCATCCTGTAGTTCACTTTGAAATCGGCTGTCAGGACAAGGAAAGAACCAGCGCCTTCTATAGCAACGTCTTCGGTTGGACGATTGATCCCGGCCCGATGGGCCTCATCGATACAGGCAGCGAGTCGGGCATCCCTGGACACATCGCTGCGCTGGGCCACGAGCCGCTTCAGTTCACCCACTTCTATATCGAAACCGACGATGTGGCCGCTTGGCTCCAGAAGGTAGAGGCCGCAGGCGGAAAAACAATTGTCCCGCCTGTCCAAATTCCTTCAGGAACCTTTGCTTGGTTTGCAGACGTCGAAGGAAACACTGTCGGCCTATGGAAGCCCACTCCCAGCGCCTAAATCGCACGGTAAACCTTCGCGAGGCATTACACTGGGTTGGTCATGAGTTGTCTATTTTGCAAAATCGCCGAAGGCGCCATTCCATCCGTGCCCATCTTTCAAGATGAGCTGAGCTACGCCTTCGCCGACATCAACCCCAAGGCTCCGGTTCACATCCTGATCGTTCCCCGCGAGCACATTTCTTCTTTAGCCGGGACCGATCAAAGCAAGCGCGCGATTCTTGGCCACCTGCTCTGGGTAGCGGCGGAGATTGCCCGAAACAAGGGCCTCAGCAACGGCTATCGGGTCGTGGTGAACACGGGGGAGGACGGTGGACAGACTGTTGACCATTTGCATCTCCACCTTCTCGGCGGGCGCCCCATGACCTGGCCGCCGGGATAAGTCGAGCAGCCGCACACAATTCCGCACCAAAGCAGCAAGGGCATCCACTCTAGTGGATGCCCTTGCTGCTCTTAGTACTTGTTTTAAGTCGGTTTACATCGGTTGCGGGTAGTTGTCTTCTTCTTCTTCCAGTCCGTACCGGCGAAGAAGATTCGGCAAGGTTTGGGAAAAAGCCGACCGCGGCATTACCGCATCGCATCCCGCTTCAATCGCTTTCAGTTTTAAATCGCCCTGCAGGTGATTCAAAAAGCCAACGATAGACGTAGCCTTCTTAAACTTTGTCTTGAATTTTGGAATGAGAGTCATCGGCTTGGCGTTCAGGTTGTTCAGGTCAAAAACCACCAAAGTTGGCCGGTCAGCTTCCGCCAAATCGGTAAGCTTGGACACAGATTCCTTGTCACCTTTGACGAACTCGACCTTAACACCTAGCTTCCTTGACGTCTCGATAATCTTCGCCTGAAAGAAAAGGTCGTCAATGAAACAGAAGATGCGGGTAGGGGCACCGTCTCGCGCCGCGGCCTTGGGCGCAGTGGTAAATGAGTCCTGATTGTAACCGCCGCCGTGGCCGTTGTTGCTGGTGATCTGAATCGTCGAGGGCGGACCGTCGGCTACGTTTCCGTTTACGGCGCGGTAGCTGTGGTCCATCGGACCTACGAACTCGCGCGGCCCGCGCTGCTTGCCCTTGCGTTTGCCCTGCGAACCAGCCTGCGAATTCCCGGGCGACTGCGAGGAGCCGTTGTTGCCGAGCTGAGATGACCCGGCAGAACCCTTCTGGAAGAATTTCTTTTTCTTCCGTCCCTGTCCCTGGCCCTGATGAATCTGGTGCATCGGCTTAGGGGGTGGCGCCGCGGGTGCTGAATTTTGCGGCTGAGCAGGGGCCTGGGCCTGCGGCTGCCCTTGCGGCGCGCCCTGTTGGCTGTTCTTGTTTTTGCGGCGACGCCTGCGGCGCCGATGCCCTTGCGACTGCACCTGGCCATTGGCCGGGGCTGGCCCCAGATCGGTCTGGGGCTCGGTCGATTCTGTCGTCATGCGTGTACTTCCTGGCAATGTGCTGTCTGATGCATTGCGTTCTGGTGTTCAGTTGCTTTTCTAAAGCCGCTGAACTTCCTTTGCAAGCCGCCTGTCCTTGTTTGGACGGGATACCCCTCGGCCGGCGATCTGTTCATTTGAGGAAATCCGGCAAAATGTTTCGAAATACCGCTTCGTGCAATCTGCCACAATCCCCCGAAGAATGGCCCCAATGCTGCCTCGCCGACCCCCACAGAAGAGCGCCTCAGGGCTTCCCTCCGGCTCTCTGAATCGATTCGGTTCGGCAGGTGCTTTCCTCTGGTAATGCCCTTCCTATAGGAGTCTCCGCCGCGTGTGCCTCATAAAGGAATAATCGATGCGGTGGAACTTCCTTACTCCGCGGCGAGCGCGCTCTTCCCTGTTGGGGTGGCTCACGTCAGCCGCTTGATAGGCAAGTCTGATACTACAGCCAAGTGCTTCGGCTGGCAAGTGGGCTTTGCACAAACAGGTCTGTGACCCTACATCTTTTGGATCAAATTGGGACGGAATGCCGAAAACGCCACTCCAATTTGGAGTGGCGTTTTCCTGTCCTGCTCTGGTCACTGGCCTCCCAAGCAATTGAGGGCAGTGGTTATGTCCACCGCGCCTTATACAGGTTCTTCCGGCCGGTTTCCCCTTTTAGGGGCCGCTACGTTGGCGGAGGCTCTTGCCGGATCCTGCTGTTCTTTGGGCTGGCCGGGATTCCTTCCAGCAGCCGGTACATCACTGGCACTCTGTAGATAGCAATTCGCGGACCGTTTGCCTCGGATCTTGTTATCAAGCACTTGCGCCTTTTAAAGGACATAACTTTTCTGCAATATAGAATTCAAGAATGATAAATAATCCCAAAAACAATAGATTGGCTCTAGCGCTGGCACTTTGGACAGTAATGCGTCCCTCGGCCGGCGACGAGTATTCGCCGAATCGGAGTCCCGCATCGTCGGCACGGCTGGCCCGTCCTCAAATAGACGCAGTGCTCCAGTTGGAAGAAGCCGCGCACTCCATCCGCGTCAACATAATCGGAGACTGACGACCCGCCGAGGCGTATCGCGTGCTCCAAAACTGTACGCAGCTCCAGACGGAGTCGCTCCAGTTCCACCTTTCTCAGTTGTCCTGCACGCCGTCGAGGGCGGATTGCTGCGTGGAACAGGCTCTCGTCTGCATAAATATTCCCCACACCTGTTAGCAGCGTCTGGTTGAGCAACGCGGCCTTGATAGCCAGCTTTCGTCCGCGAAAGAGCGCCGCAAAGTCTTCTGGCTCAATAGTTAGCGGCTCTTTGCCGGCGCCGGCGAAACCCGCATTGCTGCCCAGGTCGCGAAGTTCGAGGCGTCCAAACCGCCGCGGGTCTACAAAGCGGATTTCGCGTCCGCTGGCAAGGCGCAGGCGTGCATGTGTGTGGTCCGCTACGGGGCCGTCGGGAGTCGTTACGAGAAGTCGTCCAGTCATTCCAAGATGCACAATCCACTGGGAGTCAGGCTTGGCGCTCCTGTCATCCAGGAGAGTGTGCTTTGCTTGACTTAACTCGCAGACAATGTGCTTTCCGGTGCGATGAACTTCGAGAATAGCGCTGCCCTCAAGGCCTTTTACCTGCCTTTGCGGGGGCGTTTTGAAGGGCTCACGGTGTCCGCTGAACCACGCCTCGACAATCCGATCTCCACGCACACGCTCATTTACCCCACGCGCAATGGTCTCTACTTCAGGCAGCTCGGGCATCGATCCATTGTAGAAGGATGAGGGTGATGAAATCCGCGTTAGTAATAGTGTTGGGTCAACCGATCGTCTTCAATTGTGGCGCGCGCCTGTCTTTCGCTCCACTTTTCCAGATAGATCAGTCCTAATCCGAGACCTGCGAGAAACACTCCAATAGAGGAATATTCGAGTAGGTCGAGCTTCCTGTCCTCTGCTTCCGTCTGAAAAACGATAATCCCGTGAATATTGCGCGGCACTGTACGCGATTCCTGCGGAGAAGACCACCTGGGCTTTGTGTCGAGGTAATGTAATGAGACCATTGCCGACACGATCAGTCCCGCCAACCCAGGCAGAATCAGGGCCAACGCGAGTGTTTTGAGTTTCGCCAAGGGCTTTGATTTCATGGGGATTACCCCTTTCGTTGCAAAGAGTCACGGGATCAGGCTTAAACAGGTGCGGGAGACGCAGGATTCGAAGTTGTGGCGGCTCTGGAGCACCCGGAATACGGCATTAGCTGCGGCGGAAGATTTCCGCTGCAAGCTTGCGAAACTCGAATTGCTGATACTCGCGGATCACTTCTCCCGAGAAGATTCCCATGATGACTGTCAGCGTGATTCCGGGCAACAGTAACGGAACGATCACGCTACTGGGTTCGCCTGCGATTGCTGCAATGCCGGTGCAGAGCAGGCAAGCCGCTCCCAGGCTGGCGAGCAGCATAAAGGCACCCGTGATCAGTCCTTTGGCTTTGCCGCGTGGCATCCAAACGCGTGATGCGACTACCAAAGCGCCGCCTAGAACTGGGAGCCCTATGGCTAGAAGCGTCCGGTAGTGTCCTATTTCACGAAGTCCTTCCAGAAGATTTCCAGTCATGACATTCCTCCTATTCTGCGCTTCTGTCGAGCGCCATTCTATGCACATTGCGGATCTGTTTCGCCGTTGCTACCTTGATCTCTCCTCGTTCGACCAGGTCGGCAAGCAGGCCAGTCATGGGATCTGGCGGCGCTCCGTTGAGGGTCTGGCGCAGGTTCGCTATCACGCGATCGAGCGTGGCCCTGATTGTCGGATAGCTGACGTGGTGCAGCATCGCCATCTCCTTCAGCGAACCAGACGCGAGGACAAACTGAACCACAAAATCCAGGTCTTCCTCGGGCAGAAGCAGCAGCGGATGCTCTTGCTTGCGCCGGTTCTGCCAGTTTTGAATCGGAATCGCGTCCATGGAGGAAAAAGTAGCACAGAACTTCAATAATATTCAAGTAGATTTGAAGTTTATTTAGAAATCTGCGCAGTGGAATGGCTTTTGGCTGCCTGTAAGTTGTTTATTTTGGCAGGTGTTTTTGGCTTTTTTCGGCGTATCGTTATTGTTTTCATGCGCGTGGGAGGAAAGTGGAGGAGGGGTGGGGTATTTGGTCCCGTGGTTTTCGGGGTTGGGGAGACTGGTTTGAGGAAGGCGGAGGGATGACATACCGCCATTGTGCGCCATCGGAGCGTAATGATCTGCAAATTTGGATGGAATATTTTCTGGGGTTGGCCGAGCGTCGGTTTCTGCCTTGCCGGTCTCTCAGACGAAACCTTGGGCCACGTTGATCTAGCCACGCCTAATTAGCTTTCGTAGGAGTTTACGAAGAGTGGACTGACGAGGTTCGACTGGAGGGTTTGGCCTAGAATTGTCGCCCACGACCTGATTCCGGTACGTTCGCCATCGGCGAAATGAGGCGATCGCCTCCGGACCTGCGACGAGGAAGTCGCCCGATTCTGAATCGACCGCTCGCAGCTTCAGATGTTGCAGGATCGCACCAATGACGCCAACCACTGCGTCGCCTCCGCGAACATGGAATGCAAAGCCGTGGCAGTCCTCCTCTTCATCGATGTTGACCTCAATCGACCAGCCATCCCCGTCAATGGTTCCCCACGCAGGGTTTGAGAAATCCGCGGTTGGAACAACCTCCTTGATTCTCTCAATGATGTCTGAAGTCTTGCCAATGGATCCAGGCTTGAAGTCGTCAGGAATATCCTCGATGGATTTTGCATCGCTTGGGAAGTCCTGAACGAAAATGTCCCAACTCATTTTGGTGCCCTCCATCTGGTTCCCTGTTGCGATCCAATAGCGCCGATGCGATCAAGTTCAGGCTAATACAGGATGTCGGTCGCAAGTGCTGGGTGCTTGATCATTTTGGTTTTCCCTACGCCTGGGTTACCGCGGCAGGTCGTGTGGCCGCGTTTGTTCTGGTTCGCGGCGCTGTGCGGTCCACTGCGACTCGATTTCTACTGCGCCCTCGACGCCTTTCGCGTAGTGGCGGAAGCTGGACCAGTGCCACTGTTCCGGTTTCTCCACCAGGCCGCGCTTGACCGGGTTGCGATGCATGTAGCGGAGTTTCTCTGTCGGCTTGTGTTCATCGTGTACATTGAATCGTAGTATCGGCGCTGCCAGAAGCGGTGCTCGCCTCGGGTTTTCAACTCCCTCGATGTCGGCTGCTTCGGGATCTGGAGGGCGGTCGGGAGAGAATTCTTCTACGGTTAGCCGACGATCCCTTATGACAGGGCGGGTTACGGGTGGGTCGCCGCGACCCTACGGGACGCGAAATCTGGATCGGTGCGCTTTCCCCGGATTCCATCCGGGGCTATTTTCATGTCTTCCCTCCGGAAAGAAGGCAGTTGCGTCGATGTCGAAGTTGTCGGCCTGGATTGGATAGAAATAAGACGGATGAAGGGCCGTGCCTAAAGGCGCTTCGTTATTGAATTGCTGCTTTTCAGGGGCCTGAAGGCCCCTGCTGCCTCCGGAGAACTGCTCGAAACAGGGGAACCGCCTGGCTTCGGGGAACTCCTTCTCCTGAAGCTGCCTCAATTGCTCACAATTACTGCTTTGGCGCGTCTTTTCCACAGCGGACTACTCTCAGACTCCCGGAGCACAAGAATTGATGGCAACGGACGTGGTGAGCTACCCTTTTTCCCCGGCGGCAGGTGCGGTATCCGGTGCAGCTGGTTTGGCGTGGCCGAATGCACGGCCAACTGCGAGGAATGTACAATCCTTGGCAGGTATGGCTTCGACCACGATCATGGACGGAGGCAAGAGCGCTCAGGAGCGCATGCAGGCGCGGGCTCCGGAGATGGAGCTGATTCGCGAGGCGCAGTCTGGCTCACGCGCGGCCTTCGACGCACTGGTCCGGCAGTATGAGCACCAGGTGCTGCGGCTGGCCTTGCACCTTACCGGCAGCGAGCACGACGCCGAGGACATTTACCAGGAAGCTTTTCTGAAGGCCTACCGCTATATTGGGAACTTCCGTTTCGAGTGCTCCTTCTATACATGGATCTACCGGATTGTTACCAATCTGTGCCTTGATCAATTGCGACGCCGGAAGACACGGCGCGAGGATCATGCGGTGGTGCTGGACCACTCCGGCGACGAGATTGACGTGCTGGCCTCAGTGTCGGATGACCGGTCGTTTTCGAATCCGGCGAAGGAGCTTGACCGGAAGGTGCTGGGCGCGCGGATTCAGGCGGCGCTGGGCAAACTGACTCCGAGAGAGCGTATGGTGTTCGAGTTGAAGCACTACCAGGGTTTGAGGTTGCGAACGATAGGAGAAATGCTGAGCACTACGGAAGAGACCGCCAAGAATACGCTCTTCCGGGCGACAAAGAAGTTGAGACTACAGTTGGCGGAGTTGCGGTAAGAGGCGCTTCAGGCAATTCCGAAAAGGAATGCGGATTTTATGGACGCGCATTGAAGTTTCTTTTGAGGCTGGAAGGACGTAGCGATGAATTGTGAACTGGCACACGAGCGAATCGTGACGGCGGCGTACGGTGAGCTGCCCGATGAGCAAATGCATGAACTGGAGCGGCACATGACTGGCTGCCCGGATTGCCATAGCGATCGGGAACAGTTGCTGGCGATGAGGATTCTTGCCGACGCACTGCCCGTTATGGAACCACCTGCGAATCTGGTTGCGCGGTCGCGGCTGCGGCTAGAGGAAGCGCTGGACGCTCTGCCGCCGAAGCGCTGGTATGAGCGGCTGTCGCAACGAATGACGAACAATTTCGCGATGCTGCAGGCTGCTCCGGTGGCTGCTTGCCTGCTGCTTGTGGTTGGTGCAGGAGCGGGAATTCTGGGCGGGTATGAGTATGCGCAAGGGCGAGCGGCACATGCGGCAGGCTTGCCGCCGAACCCGAAAGCACCGGGCATTGTTGACCAGCAGACAGCTGAGATTACAAACATTTCAAGCATTGTGCGCCAGCCGAACAGCGAGATGGTGGAAGTCCGCTATAACCAGGTGGTGCCGCAGCAGATGGAGGGATCACTGGACGATCCGAAGATCCGCGAGTTGCTGATGCTGGCGTCGGAGAATTCGGCGTCGGCGGGTGTGCGCGACGATTCGGTTGGTTTGCTGGCGGCTGAGTGTCGCGCCGGCCATAGTTGCCAGGCTGCTGGGATTCGCGACGCGCTGATGGTGGTGTTGCGGTACGACAAGAATGCGGGCGTCCGCTTGAAAGCTCTGGATGGTCTGGAGCCTTATGTGGCGGCGGATACGCGTGTGCGCGATGCGGTGCTTGAGGCGCTGCTGAACGATGCGGACCCGCGGATTCGCACCAAGGCGGTAGATATTCTGGAGCCGGTGGAGGCGGATACAAGCGTGCGGCAGGTGTTGCATACGGTGGCAAATTCGGATCAGAATCCTCATATACGGACGGTTTCAAGAGAAGTCTTGAGCCGGGTTCCGGATATTCAGTAGACTTGCTAACACTCCAGGTGACTGCATCGTCAGGAAAGAATGTGGACCGGAGTAAACGATTGCGGGAGAAGAGAAGATGAAACACTTTTTGAGGCCGTATCACAGCGTTGGTTTCGTCGTATTGCTTGGTCTGAGCGCAGGGATGGTTGCGGGCCCGCATAGAGCGGCGGCTCAGTCCACAGATATTGGGGAGTTGCTGCAGGGAACCAATCCACTGCTTCAACATTCCAGCTCACAGGGCTATCTGGGCGTGTGGATAGACGACGTCGACGCAGAAAAGGCGCAGACACTGAAGCTCAAGGAAGTGCGCGGCGCGGTGATCACATTGATTGATCATGATGCGCCGGCGGGGCAGATTGGCTTGCATGTTAATGACGTGGTGCTGCAGTTAAATGGGCAGAACGTGGAAGGCGCTGAGCAGTTGCGCAGGATGCTCAAGGAGATTCCACCTGGACACAAGGTAAGCCTGGAGTTCAGCCGCGATGGAAATCTCCAGACGACTTCCGTGGAGCTGGTAGATCACCGAACCATGCAGCGCGATGTCAAGAGAAACCTCGGAAACAGTGGCGACGTGTTCACGCAGGCTCCGGGGATGGGCGTGATGCCGGGCGGAGGAGACGCGCCGCTGCCGGGGATGTTCCACATGCCGATCTGGGGACCGACGCTGAATGTTGGCGCGATGGTTGAGCCGCTGACCGGGCAAATGGCGGAGTATCTGGGCGTTCCGAGCGGTCTGATGGTAAAGCAGGTTGCGCACAAGAGCGATGCGGCAACCGCGGGATTCAAAGCCTTCGACGTGATTCTTAAGGTGGGCTTGGATCCGGTGACGACCATGTCGGATTGGGATCGGGCGCTGCGCTCGAACCAGGGCAAGCAGGTGCAGGTCACGATTCTGCGAGACAAGAAGCAGCAGACGCTGACGCTGCAAGTGGATTCAAAGCACAAGACGGGAGCGCTGGAGATGGAGGAGCTGTTCCCGACCGGCGATTGCGCGATGGTGGCGGAGTTGGAACCGCATGACTTGGAGCTTTTCTCTCAGGACGGTGAGGCGGCAGCTCGACTTCGCGAACAGGCACAGGCGCTGAAGGATCAGATTCATGGAATGGTCGACGGCGAGATTAGCGCAAAGGAAGCAGAGGATCTACAAAAGCAGGCTGAGGAACTGCGGAAAGATTTCAGCTCCGACGACTTCAAGTTCGACCAGAAGCAAATTGATGAGTTCAAGCAGCAGATGGATGAGTGGCAGAAGAATTTCAAGGCTGAAGACTTCGACCTCAAGATTGATCCAAAGCAGATGGACGAGTTCAAACAGCAGATGGATCAGTTCCGCAAGGATCTCAAGCCGGAGGATCTGCAAGTCGCTCCGAATTGAAGGTGGAGTTATTCAAGGTTGAGAATTCAACATGGGCGTCCGGAGCATCGGACGCCCATGTTGTTTTTGCGGGAAGAAATGACTTTAGGTTCGCAAAATTCATTTGTACTGGCTTTAAATCCGGATATTCGGGATAGACTTGCTGGAAGCAATGGCGCGTTGGCGGGGGCCGGAGCGCACATTGGGGGGGCTGGGGATGAGTGCGGAAGAAACGATTCAGGTGAGCGGGGCCAGGCGGCTGGTGCTGGCGGAGGAGGCGGATTTGTCGGGGTCGAGCTTCACAGATGTGAATCTCTCCGGATCGGCCTTTAGAAATGTGAACTTTGCCGGGGCGGAGTTTGAGGATGCCAACCTCTCCGGCTGGCGCGTGCGCAACGCGAATTTCTCCGGCCTCGCGATCAGCAATGCCGACTTGCGCGGCGCCTCAATCGTCGACAGCCTGACAACGGGCATGACGATTGAAGGCATTCCGGTGGATGAGCTGTTGGCCGCCTATCGCGCCTTGACGGCCAATCTCGACTAGAAAATTGACGACGGGCTATTTCACGCCCTTGTTTGGATCCCATACGCCCTGCAGCTTGCGGACATAGAGAATCTGTCCAATGTGGTAGGCGTTGTGCGCTCCTACATGGGCGATGAGCGATGCGTTGGCGGCCAGCTTTGCGTCATCCGCGGTTTCAACGGCTTTTTCCCAGTCGGTGAGGATCTGGTTGAGCTTCTTTACCAGGTCGTCCCACTGCGCGGGGGTGAAATTGTCGAAGGTCTCGTTGTTGTTGCCATCGAACGGCGCAGGCTTTTCGCCCTTGAAATGAGTCAACTCTCGGTCATTCCAGTACCAGAGATGGTAGGCAAGCTGGCCAACGGAGTGGTTGCCCTTGCCGGGGCTCCACATGGCTTGTTGGGCAGTAAGGCCCTGCACGGCGATGTTCGCGGGAACAAACCAGTCTTCGGAATCGTGGGTGGTGTGGAGCTGCTCCAGGAGCACGCCGCGGAGGGTTGTGGGTGGTTTCTTGTCCTGGGCGGAAGCGGCGAGAGAGAGGGCGAAGAGGAGGAGGAAGATTAGTTTTTTCACTGGGTGGGGACCTCAGTCGTGGTGGAGGAAGTTTATCAGTTGGATGTCTCAGGCTGCGAAAGGTTATGTTCCTCGGCTTACAATCGCTATCCCGACCTACCTGTTAGCAGCGGAACAGCGGCCCAGATTGGGATGAAAGAATGATCCCGAGCCGACGCGGGTTTTCAAGTTTAGTTGACAAAGGCGGCCAGTGGGGCGACAGTAAGGTTATTCCGTAAGCTCGTAGGCGAGCATGTATCCCGGGACCCCTGAGGCGAGAGCTTCGGGGGTTGTTTTTTGAGGTGAGCCCGGCACCGAACACCAAACTAAGAGAGGCTGCCGAAGCAGCCTCTCTTAGTGAAAAATGACGATCACGCCCGGGCAACGTAGTTCATGGTCCGGCGCCGAGTTCGTCGATGTTCATAGGATCTGAACAATTCTTATAGTGCGCCCTGTTGGGTAAAGGTTCAAGCATCATTCCGTCGAAAACCTGGAGCGAGTTGTCGACGTTCCCAAGATTGGCTTAGGAAGACCAATATCTGCGGGGCGAATCACGACGTCCCTCCAGGACGTCTGGGCGGTGGGGGGGGATGGCTCTCCCCGGGTTTCACCCGGGGCTACTATCATGGGCTCCCTCTGGGAGCCACCCTTGGATTTGAGTTTGCGCGGTCCCTTCCCAATTGCGAGCGGGGCGCGCTGTTGGGGCGGCATGATTTGCGGTTGCGGTTTGTTCCGGAGGGTCTCTATGTCGCATACCTATTGTTCCGCTCTGTTTCATTGTGTTTTTTCGACGAAGGATCGGAGGACGACCATTTTGCCCGAAGTGCAGGAACGGTTGTGGGCGTATATGGGTGGGATTGCGCGGGAAAATGGGATGACGGCCCTGGCGGTTGGTGGGACGGACGACCATGCGCATCTTCTTTTGTCATTGCCCTCGACCGAGACCGTAGCTGAGGCGATGCGGAAGATCAAGAGCGGTTCGTCGTTATGGATGCACGAGGGATGCGGGTTGATGGGGTTTGAATGGCAGAAGGGGTATGGCGCGTTCAGCATTGGGTGTTCGCAGGTGGAGGCAACGGTGGCGTATATCGCCGGTCAGCAGGAGCACCATCGGAAACGCGATTTTCAGGCGGAGTTTTTGGAGATTTTGAAGCGGCATGGGATTGAATACGATCGGCGGTATGTGTGGGGGTGAGGTCGTGGCGGGACGGCGAGGGTGTGGGGTGCATCGGCGTTGGGTTGAAAGGGGTTCGAGGTTTATGGGCGGGGTTGTCACGTCGGCCCTTCAGGGCGGCGGAGTCGTGGCGGGGATGGTTTCCCCGGGTTTCACCCGGGGCTATTTTCATCGGCTCCCTCTGGGAGCGGGGCCGGCATGTGGGTAGACGCTCGGTATTGGCTCGCAGAGAAATTTGGCCGAAAGTCCGAATGGCCAACAAAGTGCCGAAATGGTATGCTGACTTGCCATGGATCAACAGCGTCGTGATGAGTACAAACAGGCTCTCGTTGCCCTTACGCCCACGGACGGCAAATCGATTGGCAATGTTTCTTTGCGGGAAGCGATACGAGCTAAATTTCGCTGACGATGAGTTCGCCCGACCTGATGTAACACTTATCGCCATCCAAACATTTGTCTATGTGCCAGACAAACTCTTTGAGGTGATAACGTTCGAAATCAAGCCGAACATTGACTCCGCAATGGAAGGGGTCTTCGAGACGGCGGCTCACTCGGCTTTCGCACACCGTAGCTATCTTGCCTTTCCGGATTCAAAGGATTACGACAACAATCCTCTATTTGATCGTATCCTCGATGAATGTGAGCGGTTCGGTTTGGGTCTGATCCTATTCGAAGATGTGGCGAATTGGGACACATATACGTTCGAGGTATCCGCTGAACGGAAGGACCCCGACCCCCAATCGGTCAACGACTTCATTAAAGGCCAGATTAGCGAAAAGAGCCGTGAGGAAATCAAACGGTGGTTTCGATGAATGGTTTCTGGATGGTGAGGGCACAATAGATTAGGAGAGGTTCCTCGCACTGGTCCTAGGAACGTCAATGGAACTTCCGCTCCGGAGGGATCCCGCGGGACTGTGATTCAATAGTAGAGATGGGTGTTTCTCGGAGAGCTACGGTGCGGGGGCAGGCGATTGCGGCTCGGCGGAAGGTGCGCGAGTATGCGATGGTCGCTAAGGCGCTCGCTTCCACTGCGCACCCGGTGCTGGCGCAGATTGTGCCGGCGCGGTTCTGTAACCTTTCCTGCGGCTATTGCAATGAGTATGACAAGGTCTCGGAACCTGTCCCGCTGGACGAGATGTACCGGCGCGTTGACCACCTGGGACGGCTGGGAACGGCCATGATCGGCATATCGGGCGGGGAGCCGCTGACGCACCCGCACCTGGACGACATTATCCGGCGGATGCGGCGGACAGGGGCCATTGCCGGGATGATTACGAATGGCTATCTGCTGAACGTGGACAGAATCGCCCGGCTGAACCAGGCTGGCCTGGACCACATGCAGATCAGCATCGATAATCTGGAGCCGGATGAGGTGTCTAAAAAAAGCCTTAAAGTGCTCGACAAGAAGCTGCAGATGTTGGCCGAACATGCCGAGTTTCATGTGAATATCAACTCGGTGGTTGGGGGCGGGTTCAAGAATCCTAATGACGCGCTGGTGATTGGGCGGCGGGCCTTGGAACTGGGGTTCGAGTCAACGATCGGGATTATCCACGATGGGAGCGGGCAGTTGAAGCCGCTGCTGCCGGAGGAGGCGAAGGTCTACTTCGCGATGACGGACCGCAAGAAGACGAACTACGCGCAGTTTGACAAGTTCCAGAAGGCCATTGCCGAGGGGCAGCCGAATGATTGGCGCTGCCGGGCGGGGTCACGGTATTTGTATATTTGCGAGGACGGGCTGGTGCATTACTGCTCGCAGCAAAGGGGTTATCCGGGGGTTCCGATTGCGGAGTATACGACGGCGGACGTGAAGCGGGAGTTTTTGACGGCCAAGAGCTGTGCGCCGAATTGTACGGTTGGATGCGTGCATAGGATCAGCTATATCGATCATTGGCGGGCGCCGCAGACGAATACGATTTCGCCGGGAGCGGATGGCGCGGGGTCGGAGCTGGTGCAGATTCATACTGGAAATTAGATTCGCTGGATTCTTTTTGGAATAGCCGCGCCTTCGAGGTGCGGCTTTCGTTTTGCTTTCTGGTCGAGGAGGTTAGCGCGGGATGAGCTGGAATTGTTGGATGGCTATTTTTGGGCCTGTATCGTAATTGGCGCTGTCGGGGAGGAACATTATGGTGATTTCGTCGAATTTGCGGATCTTGGCGGGGGTAGGGACAGGGAAACTTAAAGTTTCGCCGGCGGGCGCCGATTTAAAAGAAAAGCGCTCTGGCTGGCTTGTGGCTACGGGTTGCGAACCGAGATAGAGCTGGTTTTCCGGGGACGATGAATCTGTGAGCAAAACGGCCAGGTTGATGGTGCCGGAGCGGTTGTCGGCATTGAGGATGCCGACCTGGATTTCGCGGCAGCGGGCGAGCGGGATAGGCGCGCCAAGGGCCTGATGGGCCTCCATGATGAGGGGAATGAAGTTATTGGCTTGGAAATCATGGAGTAGTGGAGTTCCCTGGACCTTGAAGGCTGTGGGGCTGGGGCCTTTGTGGGGCGGTTGGAAATAGTAATAGGGGCCGTCGAATTTGATGATGAGGGGCTTGGTGGTTCCGGGAGCAAGGAAAGATGTTTGGGGCGGAAGTGGCGGAACGATCTGATTCTTCTGGGGGACGGGGTAGAGGATAATGCTGTGGTAACCGGAGATGCCGGTGGCTGAGTTTTGGGCTGCGGAGTCGGTTGTCGGATTGGCGGCGTCCCCCTGGGGCTGGGGATTGGTGCTGGCCAGGGCGGCGTCGGCAGCGAGCTGGTTGCGATGTCCGATGCCGTAGAGCAAAGCGAAGAGTGTGACGAGAATGGCGGGGATGATGGCCCAGGCTAGTCGGCGGGCGGCGCGGGCGGTTTGCTTTCGGTTGTCGAGCTTCTGTTCGGGCTCAAGGGTCAGCTTCCAAGCGAAGATGAATGCGGAAATGCCGAGTATGGAGCTGCCATCAATGATCCAGCCGTTTGCGTAGTAATACCCGGCCAAGTAGATGCAGAGGGCAACGATGTATCCGTAGGCTTCACGGCGAGGACGGCGGAGAGTGGCGGCGAAGAGTTCATTATCATCTGGCGGGGCCGAATCCGCGTCGGGGTAAAGTAGGGTCGATGGCGGGATGGTCGTGCGCAGGGCGGTTCCAAGAAGAGCGGCGGCGAGGACGGCGATGGGGCCTGTGAGGGGTGAATCCTCTCGTGAGAGGAGCACAAACGCGGGCACCCAGACCCAGCCGATCCCACAGCAGAGCACGAACAGGGTGATGGGAAGAGGAGGGTCTGTGGTGAAGGATGAGCCGGAGTTTCTCCAATAGAACCAGATGCCTGCCGAGCCGGCCAGTACGACGCTGACGACGAAGATTGACGCGCGAATGCAGAGCGACGTGATAGTTGGGTGGTGCGCGTCGGGGAGGCGGAAGAGCAGGAATGCGGCGATGAGCGCGTTGAGCAAGCCGGCAGCCGTCAGGAAACCGAAAAAGCGCATCATGCCGGGCTGGCGATTCGCTGCAAGGCTGGAGGTTCCGATTTGTGTTGGGGAAGCCATGCTCCGGGATGGGAATCTCCTTAAGGGGCTTTGGCAACTCTTTTTACCTTAGACACCGGAGAGCGACTTTTTGAGCCGGGCAGAATGTAAAGAAACTGCATGAAGCAGGTCCTTCGATTCCCTTCGGTCCGCAGCGGTCCCTCAGGATGACAGATTTATCTTGATAGGGATTTCATTTCGATACGACGTGTGGGGACAGGAAGCTATGGAAACTGGAGGCGGATGTTGACTTGGTGTGGTTCGGTCTCCTGGAGGGCTTTCATGCGATTCAATGCTTCTTTGCCGCCGGGCCAGTTGGAGGCTAGCCAGTTTTGGAGTAGCTCCGGATTGTAGGTTTTTCCCTGAACGTTCGACCATGAAGCGACGAGGGCTTGACCGTCTCCGGCGTGGGGCTCTATTCCGTCGAGGACCAGGTGGCCAAATACAAATTTGCTGCCTTCATCCATATCAACGACCAGATCGATAATATGGTGTGCATCATCGGCTTCTGTCTTGGGGATGGCTCCGAAGTTAATGTAGCCCTTCTCCTCGTAGAGCGTTCTTAGCCTCTCGAGTCCACGCTGGATGCTGGTGGCGCAGAAGAAAGATCCGGTCTGAAGTGGGAACTGGCTACGGAGCTGTTCAGGAGGAAACAGGGTTGCACCCTTGAATCGGATTGATCCTAGACGGTATTGCGCGCCTGGTTCGACTTTCACGGAGACATCGGCGCTCTTATCTTTGTTCTGCTCGCGCACGCTAGTCAGCTCGGCATCTTCGACTCGAGCATAGGCGTAGCCGAGGTTGCGAAGTTGAAGCCTGACGAGCTCTTCGAATTCCCCCGGAGAGTAGGCTTGGTTGCGCAGAGAGTTAACCACTAGCTTGCGATCTGCCTGGGGAAGTTCGTCGGTGACGAGGGTGAGGGTACGAACGCGGACCTCGTCCTTCGGCGCAGGATTAGGAATTTGCTCACTGCGCGCAGCGGTCAGGCTGACCAGGATCAAGATGCCTGCGGCGATTCGCATTTTGCATACTCCTGCGCGAGTCTGTGTACGGTTTTGCTTTGCACAAGCGACAACCGGATCGGTTTGCGCCTTGTGAAGTTGGACGTGCGGCGGGGAAAAACGTGGCTTAGATCTGACGCCAATGTATCGCATCAGAAATGGGCGATCATCAAGCTAGCTGGAGGTGTGAAGACGATCGCGCTGCGACTGTATTGTTTGATACACGCTGCGTGCATCGGCGATGTCAATAAAGGCAAGCCTGGAGAGGTTAACGTCGATTTGGAATCCACCGCGGCGTCGATTACTGAAAATTGACTGAGAGTCCATGGAGAAGTCAGGTGAAAATTCAAGCGTGCCGACTCCATCTGAGCGGGTACTCAGGGATATGGAGCTTAGGTTCTGCAAATAGGCGTCGAAGATTTTTCGCGTCGGGCCTTCGCTCACCACAAAAACTCGCTTATTCGTTACCGCGTAAAAGGTTCGGCTCTTCTTCCAGGCCGTGTAGAAGAAGCGACCCCAGATCATGTATTGGCCGATCAGGACAAAAGGGATGCCCCAGAGGGTAAAGAATGCGGGAGCCGAGTGAGTGTTGTTCGAAAGACCGGAATGGCCAGTTACACCCCACTCCCAATAGATCGCGAACCCTCCCCACATCAAGCTGAACGGGATTGCAGCCCAATCGGTTGAGTGGAAGACTACGCTTCGCTGGGGTTGGCCTGACCAAAGCAGCGATTCGCCTGAGCTTAGCTCTGATTGAAGCAACATGGAGCCTGAATCACAAGTACGGCTTGGGTATGCGGACATCCTCACCTCTTTCTTTTGGATAAGCATGCATCGTTTGGGAACAACAGCTCTTATATCCTTTCGCGAGAGATGTACTTCAATGTGTGGTCGGGGAGGCCGTGCCGTTGGGACCAATTGTCAATTCGATGTAGTCGAGGGCGGCGGGGTCTGATGCGTCGGGCGTTCCTTGAATGGAGACGATGTCGCCGGGGCTCAAGTCAACGCTCTGGATTGTGTGGCGGGTGGAGTTGTCGCCGTTGGGACGTGTGGAAGGGAGATTGGCGTCGGCTTGCCAGGTTGAGACAGGTTTGTTGTTGATGGCAAGTGTGAATCTGGCTGTGCCACCGGGAAGGTCGAAGTATTGGATGGCGATGTTGTAGCGGCCGGGTTGACCGGTGTAGGTCCACTCGGCGGTGCAGGTTCGCATTCCCTCAGGGGCTGAAGCCCCGGATGTTTCAGCCCTGTTGATATACGGGCTTAAGCCCGTAACCTTTGTGCCTGCTTCATTCGATGGTTCTTTCGGAAAAGGACAGAGGATGGCTTTGCCGCGGCTGGCGTCCTCCCAGGGAGTTATATCGATAACTTTGTAACCGGTGAGGCGAGCGTCCTCGGCCTCTAAACGGCCGGGATAGTGGCCCGCGCGGCCTTTTTCGTCAGGAATGCTGCTGAGTTTTAGGAAGTATTGGACGATTGCGTCGCGCCAGACGATAGCGTGGCCGGCCTGATAGTCGAGGCGGGATCGGATGTCTTCGTAGAGGCTGGGGTCGATTTTCTGCTTGAGGGTTGACCACTCATCGAGCAGATTTGCGGCCTGTGCTGCGCCCTCGTAGTGGCTGTCGTAGATGTGCTGGATGACGGTTTTGCCGGAATGGAGTTTGTAGGTGTACGGGACGTGGTGGAAGAAAAGGAGGAGGGCGTCGGGGGTTGTAGAGGGAGACTCGTATTGCTTTGCCATTTCTGGGGGATATTGACCTGCATAGCCTGATCCTGTGGCGACACTGCGGTCTTTGCCTACTCCTTTAGCGTCGGCGTCGTGCCATTGGCCCCAGCCGTTGCGTTCACTGGACTCGATGTTCGGGCCGTAATGGGAGCCGGTAATGTCGGTCAGGGTCTGCATGCCGAGGGGGCCGGTGTAGTCCTCGTAGGCGGGCCAAGACTGCATGAGCATCTTTTCGACCGTAGCGACAACTTGGGGATCGGTGCTGATGGTTTGGCGCGTCCACTCTTCGGCAATCTGGGCGGGATCTAGGTCGGGGTCCCAGGCTAGGCGGCCAAAGGCATAGAGGTTGGCGAGCGCAAGTGGCGAGTTGAGCCAGCGGTCGCGACCGATACCGGCTACTCCGACTATTCCGCCTAGAGGCTGGTGAAAGGATTTGCCTTCGAGGATCTCTTTGACGGGGGTCGATTCGTTGTTGGCGCGGAGGTCGAAGTCGAGAACCTGCTTCCACATGGGGGCGAGGTAGACGAGGTGGCGCTGCTGACCGGTGTACTCCTGGGTGATCTGGACTTCCATGGCCTGGCTGGTTTTCTGGAGACCGTCAAAGAGCGGCGAGACAGGCTCGCGGGCCTGAAAGTCGATGGGTCCTTCCTTGGTCTGGACGATGACGTTGGGGAGGAATTGGCCATCAAGAGGATGGAAGATGTCATAGGCGGCGCGGGCGCGGTCGGCTTTGGGGTCGTGCCAGTCTAGGTGGTGGTTGTAGACGAAGGCGCGGTAGAGGACGACTCCGCCGTGGGGTGCGAGAGCAGCGGCAAGGGTGTTGGCAGCGTCGGCGGGGGTGCGGCCAAAGCTGGCGGGGCCGGGTTGGCCTTCGGAGTCGGCCTTGACGGTGAATCCGGCGAAGTCTGGGATTAACTCGTATATTTCTTTGGTTTTTGCGGCCCACCAAGCTTTTACAGCGGGGTCCAAGGGGTCGTAAGTGGGCAGGCCGCCGATGGTTTGGGGGCTGGCAATGGCTACAGACATAGCGAGATGGACGCCCCAGGGGCGAAGCGCGTCGGCGATGCGGGCGATCTGCTTGAGGTGGACTGTGTCGATGAGTTGCGGGGCGGCGTTGACGTTGTTTACGTTGAGGCCGTTGATGCCGATGGAGGCGAGCAGGCGGCCGTATTCGGCTACTGGGGCCAGGTCTTCGCGGACGTTGCCGCCTTCGAAGAAGATGGACCTTCCTGCGTAGCCGCGCTCTATGGAGCCGTCGGGGTTGTCCCATTCGTCGACCCAGCGGATTTTGAAGGCAGGGTTTGAGCGGAGATTCAGATGTTCAATGTCCTGACGGGTGGCCAAGAGGCGGAGCAGTGCGTAAACACCATAGAGGACGCCGCTGTCGTCGGCCCCGGCGACAATCAGTTGAAATTGGTTCTGGAAATATGCTCGATAGAGCCAATATCCATCCAGGCCAAGGTCGCTGGGAATTGCAAGCGAGGGATAGGCTTCCTGAACTTCTTTTACGGTCCCGATAGTTGTGCGTGTTGTAACGTTTCCGAGGCTCAGGAACTCCGCACTTGGAAGACCATCGATGCCGCGTTGTAATTCCTGGGCAGCGGATTGCTCCAGAGCTTCACTGCCAAGGAGGTGGACGCGGTATTTGCTGTCCGTCCCTCCTGAGTGGCTTGGGTAACGCAGCCAGGCCGGGTCGGCGTTTTGGGCGGTTAGTCTTGTTACTAAGAGCAAAAAGAGCACGAACGAATACAGAAAGAGTTGTGCTTTCCCGCCCTTTCGACAGAAGAAAGTCGAAAGAACGGGGCACGGAGCATTGTTGGAAGATTGATGGGCTACTGAGATTCGTGGTCTCCCAGGTCTAAGAATCGAGACCTGGGGCACCCGGCTTTTGGGCGTTGGAATGGACGAATGCCAGCGGACCATCTTGGCTACTTGACGGTGAGCGCCAATGTGGTGGTATTGGTGATTGCTGTTACACCATTGCTGGATTGAGCTGTCACGTCGATGGTGTAAGTGCCGGCGGGGGTGGCAGGGTTCGGCGGCGGGCCGTGATGGTAATAGTCGTAGCGCGAATTGCAGGCCGTGGTTCCAAGCAAAGTAACGAAACCGACCAGCGCAACCAGGGAGAGACGTTGCAGCCAGGCGCGGCGTCGAACCGACCATGCAAGACCGCCCAAACCGAACGCACCTGGCAGCAGAATTGCCAAAGCAACCGAGCTAGAGCCGGGACGCGCTGCAGAAGCTGACGCCTGTTGGGTCAAAATCACCAGGGAACTGGTGATGGCTGCGGTTGCGTCGGGCAGGATCTCAATGTTTTCCGGAGTAAACGCGCAGGAAGCTTGGTCAGGTAGGCCAGAACACGAGAGGGTGACGAACATGGGTGCTGTAAGGGCCGAACTGTTCTCAGGGGTGACGGAAGCGGTGATGGTTCCCGATTGGCCGGGGGTGAGAGAAAGTGTCGCCGGGGTTACGGAGATCGCAAAGTCTGGCGTGGTGCTGGCCTGTGCTTGTACCTCGACGGACTGAGAGACTGATTTCCGATGGGTGACGTCACCGATATAGGTTGCAGTGAAGGCGTGGTCACCGGCAGGGAGGGCAAGAGCGACGGTTGCGTGACCCTGCGTGTTGAGAGCTGCGCCGGCCAATTGGTGGCCGTGATCACTGATAGCAATAGCGCCGGTGGCGGGAAGGCGATCTTCACCGGTGACGGCGACACTGAGAGTTGCCTGCGTGCGTCCGGACTGATCGCGGCTTTCCACGGTCAGCTTGGTCTGGGTAGCAACAGTTGTCCCATTCTCAATGGCGAGGGCCAGCGCGGGCGTGGCCAGTGCGATGACGATTGCTGCAACCAACTCAAGCCGCAAACCGCGGCGGATCATACCTCTCACGTGCACCTGCTCCAAATCTCAAGAAAAAGTCTGTGTATTGTCCGGCTTCCGAAGCGTAGAACACCATTGTAGCTGGCGGGGGCGCGGTCGGGCTATGGGGCTGCCATTGGTTGGACGGACGGGAGGTGAGAAGGTCGGCAGGTGCATTGGTGGAGGAGCGGGTTCGAGCCCGAATCTCACATCGTCCCTACAGGACGAAGGGTTCGTGGGTAAGCAGACCCCGGGTATTCGCTGCGCTCGACCCGGGGCTATTCTCATGCCCTCCCTACGGGAGGATTTTTATTGCCGACTGCACGAGGGGATAGTCATTGACGTCTGCGGTGATTGGGAAACCACTGTATGCTTTTTGCTTGAGGTGAACGCTATGACCGAGACTGCTGCGCGCCCCCAGCTTGCCCACCTGACCGCTGTTTTGGACGAGCTGCGCGCCAAGGGAACTCATTTCAGTTTGCGCATCCTGGACGACCAGCAGGCGCCGGTTTGCCACTACGACGGCAAGCGGGTGATCAACCTGGCTAGCAATAATTACCTGGGGTTGGCAAATCATCCCAAGCTGATTGAAGCGGCGCTGGCGGCGACCAAGGCGTTTGGCGTTGGGTCTGGTGCGGTGCGGACGATTGCCGGGACGATGCGCATTCACATGGAGCTGGAAGAGAAGATTGCGCGCTTCAAGGATGTGGAGGCTTGCGTTGTGTTCCAGAGCGGGTTTACGGCCAACGCGGGGACGGTTAGCTCGATTCTGGGCAAGGAAGACTTCATTCTGTCGGACGAGCTGAACCACGCAAGCATCATTGATGGGGCGCGGTTGTCCAGGGCGAAGATCAAGGTGTTTCGGCATAAAGATGTTGACCATTGCGAGGAATTGTTGAAGGAATTGGCAAAGGAGCCGGGAAAGAAGCTGGTTATTACAGATGGCGTTTTCTCAATGGACGGGGACATTGGGCCGGTGGGCGCGTTGGCTGAGCTTGCAGAGAAATATGGCGCCATCATGATGGTCGACGATGCTCACGCTTCCGGAGTGCTGGGGCGGAATGGGCGCGGGTCGGTAGACCATTTCAATGCGCATGGCAAGGTCGATGTGCAGGTGGGCACGCTGTCAAAAGCCATCGGCGCGTTGGGTGGGTATGTGTGCGGGAGCCGCGATTTGATTGACTATTTGTATCATCGGGCGCGGCCGTTTCTGTTTTCTACTTCGCATCCGCCCAGCGTGGCGGCGACTTGCATTGCTGCGTTTGACATTCTTGAGAACGAGCCGGAGCGGATTGAGAGGCTGTGGACGAATACGCGCTATTTCCAGGGGGAGCTTCGCGGGGCAGGGTTCAATGTTGGTGGAGTGACGACGCCTGCTACGGAGACACCGATTACGCCGGTGATTATTGGCGATGGGCGGAAGACGATGGAGTTTTCGCGGGCGCTGTTTGATGAAGGCGTACTGGGGACGGGAATTGCGTTTCCAACGGTGCCGGAGGGGAAAGCGCGGATTCGGTTGATGCTTACGAGCGAGCATACGAAAGAACAGCTTGACCAGGCGCTGGAGACGCTGGAGCGGGTGGCTAGGCGGATGGGGATACTGGAGACGGCATAGCCCGGCTTTTGTGCTTTCCCGCCCTCGCGCCAGGAAGAAGGCGCAAGAACGGGGCACGGTGCATTTGAGGCGAATCAGAACAGATAAATTGGATTTCAAAATAGAGGCGCGATGATTGCTCACTTGCGTGGAAAGCTGATTTTCAAGGAACCTGGGCAGGCTATTGTGGAGGCCGCTGGGGTGGGGTACAACGTAACCATCTCCGTGCCTACGTTTACGATGCTGCCGAGCGTGGGGGCTGAGGCTTCGCTACATATTCATACCCAGGTGAGCGAGGATCAGATTGCGCTGTTTGGGTTTCTCGATCGCGAGGAAAAGCGGCTGTTTGAGCGGCTGATCACTGTGAGCGGCGTGGGGCCGAAGCTGGCTATCAAGATTCTGAGTGGGCTATCGAGCGAGCGCACAGTGCAGGCGATTCGCGGGCAGGACCATGCGCAATTGGTACGGATTCCGGGCGTGGGGAAGAAGCTTGCGGAGCGGCTTGTTGTCGAGCTGAAAGACAAGCTGGATGACTTTGCTGTTGCTCCGGTGCAGACCAGCGTGCGAGGGGCGGCGGTGGACGATGTGTTGTCCGCGCTGACGAATCTTGGGTATCAGAGGCCTGCGGCGGAGAAGGCCATTGAGCAGGCGGTGGCGAAAGACAAGGCGCTGGCTGGGGATTTCGATGGGCTGTTCCGCGGGGCTTTGAAGGTGATTCGGTGAAGCAGATGACAGGTTGCAGATTGCAGATGACAGCTGAGGGCGTGTGCCGCCTGTTGGTGAATCAATTGGCTTGGCTGAGCGTCAGCTTGCTGGGACGGCTAATACGGGCGTGAATGCAGATGGTATGTAGCGGGCTTCCTTTGGGTCCCAGCGAAAGATTCTTCGTTGAACGGTCAGGTGATCGTTCAAAGTGCTGCTCCGGGTTTCCTCGATTGCGCGCGAATTTGAGTTGCTGACTGGAATCACAGAGAATGTGCTTTTCTGATCTAGGTCATGCCTGACACTTACTGCTGCGGGAAACGAGTGTAGAACCTCATCCGTCTCAAGCTCTTCCTTGAGCTTGCCTTGAATCGGGGCAAAGACCGAGAAGTTCTGCTCCAAGTAACCGGTTCCATGGCCCCCGCACGCATGGTGGATCTGTATTTCGTCCTTTGCCGGATTGCGAATTGAGCCTAATTCGTAAGAGACATTGTCGTCGTAATGGCAATCCAACTCCAGTTTGTCGCTTACCTTCCATGCATGATCGTCGGGTGCGAGCAAGTAGAGATAGGCAGTCTGCATGGATGGAGTGCATGGAAGAAAGAGAACCGCCGCGCGACGGCGGGGGCTCCCGCGAAGCGATTTGAAATCGGGGTAAACACGTGAGCCCGTTTCCGCGCTCTCGGTCCACTCTTCAGCGAGCGTGCGCTCGACGCCGAGGCCGGACAAATGGTCGGCTGCTTTAGCCCCTTTGACGAGCCATTCCCGCATCTCATAGTCATGGCTCAGATCGGTGGGCTGGATTTCATTGGCTGCCGACGGAACAGGACGTTGAACTGGTGGCTGCTCTTGAACTGAGGCGGGCTGCTGAGAGTGCAGATTCATTCCAAGCAAAAGAACAGCTAATGCAAAATGCGCTCGGCGGATCATGGCAGCTACCTTACCATGAGATACACTCTTCTTTGCTATGGCTACGAAACTGAAAAATACTGGTGCGGTGGCGCTTCCCTATCTTCGGGCTGAGGGGCTGAAGTTTCTTAAGGGGCTCGAAAAGCACAATGATCGTGAATGGTTCCAATCGCGGAAGGCTGTCTACGAGGCGGAGCTGAAAGAGCCGATGCTGGCTATCATCCGCAAGATTACGGACGCTATGTTGGAGTTTGCTCCCAACCATGTAAGACCGGCGGAGAAATCGCTATTTCGCATCTATCGCGATACGCGCTTCTCGAATAACAAGCTGCCTTACAAGACGCATGTGGCGGCGTGGTGGTCGCATATGGGGATGGAGAAGACTTCGGGGGCGGGGTACTACTTCCAGGTTAGTCCCAAAGGCGTGGTGATTGCTGCCGGATCGTATATGCCGGAGAAGGAGCAGCTGGCGGCTATTCGGAATTGGCTGTTGGAGAGTCATGTGGAGTTTCGCAAGCTGCTGAATAAGCCTGCGGTCAAAAAGACTTTCACCGAGTTTGAAGGGGAGGCTCTGACACGGCCGCCGAAGGGGTTTCCGCCCGATCATCCGGCGATGGACTTGATCAAATGCAAGCAGTGGGGGCTGAGTACGACGCTGCCGGTGGAGACCGCGCTTGAGACGAATTTCGCGCAGACACTCGTGAGGCATTTCAAGCTGCTGGCACCGATAGTTGATGCGCTGAATACGCCGATTGCGGCGTCTCTGCCGAAGAAAAAAGTGATGTTCGGGCTGCATTGATGCCGTTCGCACCGACCCGCCGGGGCGGTGAATTCTCTGCGTTTGCCACCCCCGGATTGCGTCCGCTCTCGCGGACTTTATCCGGGGCTAATCTCACAGCATGCCTCCGGGATGAAAGCTTGTTGGGCGTCGATTTGGGCCAAAAGCAGGCTTCAATCAAAGCTATTCTCTATTCGTCTCAACCCTCGGGGATGAACGCTTTTGGGGCGCGTCCCAGGCTGTGAATAGGGCCAAAACCGGGCAAAATCAGGCAAATATCGGGAAAATGCGGAAAAATCCCTAAAAACTTGTGGAAATCGGGGTTTTGAGGTTGACTTTAGGCGGTCCAAAGTCGCATTGTAACGAACGACAGGGTTATCTAGAACCCGCATGAATACAGGGGAAACCTGCAAGCGTTGCTTCAGTCGCACTCCCTGCATGCGGTACGCCAAAAGCGACAGAAACCTGGCAACACTGGCCGCCCCGAGGGTAGGCCCAGAAGGAGAAGAACACATGGCAACTGGATTGACCAAGACCGCTCTGACGCGGCACCTGGCCGAGAAGCTGGAACTGACAAACAAGCAAAGCGCAGCTTTCCTGGACCTGCTGGCGGAGACCGCCATCAAGGAAACCAAGAAGAATGGCGTTTTCGTGATCCCCGGCATTGGCCGTTTGGTGAAGGCTGAGCGCAAGGCGCGCATCGGCCGCAACCCGCAGACCGGCGCGGCAATCAAGATCAAGGCCAAGACAGTGGTCAAGTTCCGCGTGGCGAAGGCTGCCAAGGACGTGATCGCACCGGTAAAGAAGTAGCATTCAGGCATGAAGTAACATTCCGGACTGCGGACCACAAAGGGGAAGAGCGAGCTGCTCTTTCCCTTTTGTCTTTGCTTCAGGACTAGGTTAATTACTGAAGTGACGACCGCGCAGAATAACTCGAACCGAAGCGTTGGTTGGGGCATCGGATCAGTATGGCTCAGGAATATTCAAATACGGCAGCTACAGGCGCGATTGCAGCGAATTCGGATGCAGCTCCGATTGCGGGAAGCAGCGTAAATATAATTCTTCGCCTTGAGGGATTGGCTGCGGTAGCGCTATCCGCAGTGTTCTACGCGCGGACTGGTGCGAGCTGGTGGCTGTTTGCGGTACTGTGGCTAACACCGGACCTGAGCATGCTTGGCTATCTGGCGGGACCGAAGCTGGGTGCGCGCATTTATAACGCGATCCACTCTTATGTGACTCCAGCTACGATGGCGGTGGTGGGTCTGCTGTTGGGAAGCCCGGTGCTGTTGCCATACGCGCTGATCTGGATGAACCACATTGGCGTTGACCGGCTGCTGGGCTATGGGCTGAAGTATCCGGCTGGATTCAAGTTTACTCATCTGGGCAAACTGTCAGGAAAGCGCGTCGAGGCTATTCAGGCAACGCAGAATCCTGCTTGATTGCTGACTGCTTGCTTGTTGGCATCAGGGCGCGCACGACGAGCGAGATTCCGAAAGTGATCAGGATGGCGCGCACCATGAGCCTGTTGTCATAGGTCCTCGACAGAAAAGCAATGGTTACAAAAACGCCGATAGGATTGATCTCCGACAACACAGCCTGGAGCCATTGCGGTTTGTTGCCGGTGGGCATAAGGGTGGTCCGCAGACGTGGAAAAAGGCGCGGAACGGTGCGCAGATAGATTCGATACGGCTCGCCGATTTGGGTTATGAGGAACGCTTCTTCTCCGAGGACAAGGCAGAACAAAAACAACGGAACCCCGATCAGAACGAAGAGCGCGCCAGAGGCCGGCATGAGTAGAGCCAATGCGGCAACCATGAAGAAGACGCCCAGGTAAAGCGGGTTGCGCACGTAGCGATAGGGCCCGTCGGCCATGAGGGAGTTCGCTTTCATCTGGCTGTTGAGCACCACGGTGTGCCCCAACCAGGCCGAGCCCCAGATGCGGAAGACCACTGCCAAGGCGGCGACGAGCGCTCCGCAAGCAATAACGGCGGGCGTGGCCACAGTGAAGCGGAGCAGGCCGAGGCGGCTGATCTCAAGAGCCAGCCACTCGAGGAGTGTGATGCGGCTGCCGATTCCCCAGAACTCGATCCATGGCGCCCAAAAGCCAGTACAAATGATTACGGCCAGACACACCATGCGAAAACGAAATAGAATTGCGCTTGCCTTCATGGCCTAATTCTAAAACCGCGATGTGGAATCCGGCAGGCAGCGATTGCGGCTTTCGATTATTCAGTACGAAGGGCCTGCATGGGATCGATTGAGGCGGCACGGCGGGCGGGGATGAGGGCTGCAATTAGTCCGCACGCTGCGAGGAGTGCGCAGACTGACAGAATTGTGAGGGGATCGTGCTGTTCGACGCCGAAGAGAAATGACTTGATGGCGCGCGTGGCGAACCAAGATCCGATAAGGCCGCAGACGAGGCCGAGGCCAAGCAACCATGCTGCCTTTCTCAAAACAAGCAGAACCACATCGGATCGTTGCGCACCGAGGGCCATGCGGATGCCGACCTCGCGCGTGCGGCGACTGACGGAATAGGCCATGAGGCCGTAGAGGCCGACGAGGGCGAGGAACAACGCGATGGCAGCGAAAACTGTGAGCAGGGAAGTCTGAAAGCGGCGGCGCGCGCTGGCTTCTGAGGCGAGCTGACCCATGGTCTGAATATCGCCGGCGGCAAGATTCGGATCAATGGCGTGCAGGGTGGATCGAATCGCGATGGCGAGATCCTTAGGCGGAAGCACAGAGCGAACGGCGATATATCCATCCTCGGCCGCAGCCACCGGATTGTAGATTTGCGGAGCGGGGGCTTCCTCGAGGCTGGTATGGCGCACGTCGCCGATGACGCCGACCACCGTGCTCCATTGCACGTGATGATCGTCGGTGTTCACGCGCCCGCCAATGGGGTTGCGATTGGCAAAATACTTTTTTGCGAAAGCCTGATTGACAATCGCGACTTCCTGGGTCCGCGAAGTGTCATCTTCGGTAAAGTAGCGTCCGGCAACCAGCGGAATGGTCATGGCTGAAAAATACTCGGGCGTGACCCAACGTCCCTGCGCCAGCTGATCTTTCTCATTCGCGTACCCGTCAACCTGGAACAGGCGAAAGGTTTCGGAGTTGCTCAGTGGCAGAGCGTTGATTCCACCCACTGCTTTCACCCCGGGCAGTGCGCTCAATCTGGCGAAGAGATTTCGGTAAAACTCGGCACTCTGTTGCGGCCCTCTGTAGCGCGCACCGAGTTGAATGCTGGTGGTGACGGTGGACTGCGAGAAGCCGGTGTCGACTGATTCGACGTTGATGTAGCTGCGGATGAGCAGGCCTGCGCCGGCAAGCAGCACCACCACGAGCGCCGATTCAATAACAATAAGCGCGCTCTGCGCATGTCCGTGCGTGCCTGCAACGCTGCGGCTGTTTGCCGTGGCGAGAAAGTCAGTGAGGTTGACGCGAAGGATGGTAAGCGCAGGCAGAATGCCGGTGAGCGCGCTGGTAAGAAGAGACGCCGAAATGGTGAAGAGCAAGACGTGCGTGTCCAGCGACGCTTCGCGCAGGCGTGGAATGTTGCCGGGATCGAGAAGCGGCAGCGTGCGCAGAAAGAGATAGGCGAGGCCCACTCCGATAGCTCCTGCGGCAGCGCCTATGAGCAGGGCTTCGGTGAGAAGCTGACGAACGATGCGGTTGCGGCCCGCGCCCAACGCAACGCGCACGCCCAGCTCGCGCATGCGGCTTGCGGCGCGTGCGAGCAGCAGATTGGCCGCATTGCCGCAGGCGATCAACAGTACAAGACACACTGCCCCGAGAAGCATCCACATCAGAGAACGAATGCTGCCCACGGTGCTGTCGACAAAGTTTTCGACGAGCGCGCCCCAGCCTTGCATCTGCGGATCGTGCAGCTTGTCAAGCCTCGCCATGATGGCGCTCAGCTCGGCCTGGGCCTGGGCGATGGAGACACCGGACTTGAGGCGCGCCACGGCAACGCCGCTGGAATTGTCCCTTTCGGCCATGTCACGCGGAGTAAGCGCGAGCGGAACCCACACTTGCGTTGCCTTGTACTGCGGAACTCCGTACGGCAGATCGGAGAAATGCGGATACTCGAAGCCCTCCGGCATCACGCCGACAATTTCGTAGCTCTTGCCGTCAAGCAGCAGCGAGCGATGTAGGATGTCCGCAGCTGAGTCGAACATCGACTGCCATAGGGCATGACTGATAACTGCTACTTTGTCGCGGCCCGGCTGATTATCCTCGTCGGTGATAGCGCGGCCGAGTTCAGGCGCGGATTGAAAGGTCTGAAAGAAATCACCGTCTACACGCGCGGCGCTCACGCGTTGGGCCGAGCCTTGCTCCGCGAGACTGAACATCGACTGGTCGAATGCCGTAATGTTCTGGAACGAGCGGCTCTCCCGCTTGATGTCGTAGAAGTCTCCGTAGGCGGGGCCAAATATTTCCGGAGGAAGGTTGTAGCGCGGATTGGGCGTGTAGACATAGACGAGGGGTCCTGGATCGCCGTAAGGCAATGAGCGGATGAGCACTGCATTCACCAGGCTGAAGATTGCTGTGCATGCGCCGATGCCCAGGGCCAGCGTAAGCACGGCAGTGATGGTGAAGCCTGGGCTGCGGCGTAATGTACGAATGCCGTAGTGCGTATCCTGGATGATGCCTTCGATCCACGGGACGGTGCGGCGTTCGCGATGGGCCTGGCGGGTTTGCTCTGCACCTCCGAGACGGATGAGAGCCTGGCGGCGGGCTTCTTCAGGGCTGAGGCCGGCGCGGATGCCTTCGTCGGTATGAAGTGCGATGTGGCTTTCGAGTTCTGCTGCGAAGTCGTTGCCTGAGTGGTGACGGTGGAAGAGGCCGCGGAGGCGCAAGGCGGAGGCTCGGAGTTTTCGCATGTTTGTCTCGCTTCATTTCGGAACTTATTCGGTGCGCAATGCTTTCATGGGATCGATGGACGCGGCGCGACGGGCGGGAATGAAACATGCTACGCCGGACACAACCAACAGTGTGAGGGTTGCGCCTGCATACGTAATGCGGTCGAGCCATGAAACGCCGAAGAGCATGGCATCGAGTGCGCGGGCTGCGGCCAGCGCGGCGCATAGACCGATCACCAAGCCGATAGCCGTCATGGTCATTCCCTGGCGGAGCACTAGAGCGAGAATATCGGCACGAGTTGCACCGAGCGCTGCCCGCACGCCGATTTCGCGAGTACGCTCAGTTACGCTGCCGGCTAAGACGCCATAGATTCCGATAGCCGCAAGAACCAGCGCGACAATGCCGAAAGCTTCGAAGAGGATGAGCACGAAGCGACGCTCTTCAGCTGTTGCGGCGAGCAGTGAATCCATCGTTGCGACACGATCGATCGGACGATCTTTGTCCACAGACCATATAGTCTCCTGGACAGCATGTGTAACGCTCGCCGGGACACCGCCCGTTCGTACGACGACGGACTGAACCTGATCTCCCCAGGCCCATTGAGCCGTGGTGATGTAAAACGCATCTTCTTCGCCGATGGCCAATGATTCTTGTTTGACGTTGCCTACCACTCCGACAATCGTGGCCCATGGGCGGTCGACCTGTCCCACGTCGGAACCGACGCGTACATGCTGGCCGATAGGGTCCTTGCCGCCAAAATGCCGATTGGCGAGCGATTGTGTGATGAGCACTGCAACCGGAGCACCGGCACGATCGCTTTCGTTGAGAAGTCGTCCGCAGCGAAGCGGTATGCGCATCGTCTCAATGTATCCCGGGGTTACGGCGTAGCGAAAAGCGCCATCCCCCAGAGGATTGTTGTCCTTTTCAAACTGGATGCCGTAAACGTCCTGATCGCCACTGAGGGGCAACTGGCTGGTGAGCCCAGCGGAGACCACGCCAGGCACGCGGCGAATGCTGTCAAGAGCTTGCTGAAAGAACTGAAGGCGTGCGGCGTCGCTATCGTAGCGGCGGCCGGATTCCTGCACTTGCATGGTGAGGATCCGGGATGCGTCGAAGCCTGGATCGACCGCGAGGAGATGGTGCATACTGCGTAACAACAAGCCTGCGCTGACCAGGAGCACTACGGCGAGAGAGACTTCAGTTACAACCAGCACTTGGCGGGTCCAATGGCGGCTATCGGTGGTACGGCCTGAGCTCTGGCGCATGGCGGTGTTGAGATCGTGGCGTGAAGTTTCCAATGTTGACACAAGGCCCACGGCGATGCCGATTAGAGTGGTGAGGGCGAATGCAAAGAGGAAAACCGCACTGTCCACGGAGATCGCATTGAGCCGTGGCAACCCCGGCGGGGTCAGAATCAACAGAGCTCTTGTTCCTGCCTCGGCAACCACGACGCCGAGCACGCCGCCTAGAGCGGAGAGCACCAGAGATTCGGTGAGTAGTTGCTGCGCGAGACGGCCCTGCGGCGCGCCGAGCGCGGTGCGCATCGCGAACTCAGCGCGCCGTTGCGATCCTCGAGCGAGAAGCAGGTTGGCGACATTCACACAAGCAATGAGCAGTACCAGGAGGACGGCGCCGAGAACCGCCAGTAGCGCAGGACGAACCCCCTGTGTGAGGTCGTGCTGGAGCGGGTGGACAACGATCACATCGGGCGCGCCGCCGGAGCTGTCATAGCCTTTGGCATAAACCTGTGCCAGGGAGTGGAGAATAATACTCAATTCGTTGCCGGCCTTTTCGCTGTCGACGCCTGGCTTGAGTCTGCCGATCAGGTGGAGGTGATGACCCCACTCGCGGCCATCCCAGGGCAACGATGAATCGTATTGAAGAGGCGCCCAGATCTCAGCGGTTGGACTCACTACGTTTTCGAAATTGGCAGGGAGAATTCCGACGACGGTGTAGAGATGGTCATCGAGGCGAACCTGCTTTCCGACGATGGCGGTGTCGGCAGCATAGCGGCGATGCCACAGCCGATCGCTGAGGATCACTACGTTGGGGCCGCGGAAGCTGTCGTCCAATGATTGAAAGTCGCGTCCGAGAACTGGTGCAATGCCGAGCGTGCGAAAGTAGTCTGCGCTAACGCGCTGACCTCGAAAGCGTTCCGGACGGTCTATCTGGTTGGATGCTGTTGCCGCTGGCTGCCATGGCCTGAAAACGGCAAGTGTTTCGAAGGTGTGGCTGCGCTGCACGAGGCCTTGAAATGTGCCGTAAGTCACGGCCATCGGAGTTTCGTTCTTTCGCATCTCCCAAAGCATCATGAGGCGGCTGGCGTTGGGATAGGGCAGCGGGTCGATAAGTATCGGCTTGATGGCGCTGAAGATGGCCGTGCTGGCACCGATGCCGATGGCCAGCGTGCCCACCGCAATTGTGGTGAAGCCCGGATTGTGGACCAACATGCGCAGGCCGAAGCGGAGGTCGTGCGCAATGTTCTCAAGCGATGGAAGTGTGCGGCGTTCGCGATGCGCTTGACGAGTCTGCTCTGCGCCGCCAAGACGGATGAGGGCCTGGCGGCGGGCTTCTTCAGGGCTGAGGCCGGTGCGGATGCCTTCATCGGTGTGCAACGCGACATGGCTTTCGAGTTCGGCGGCGAAGTCTTGGTTTGCGCGGTGACGTTGGAAGAGACCGCGGAGACGATGGGCGAAGGCTCGGAGTTTTCGCATGTTTATCTCGCTTGGATTCGGAACTTATTCGGTGCGCAGTGCTTGCATGGGATCGAGGGAGGAGGCGCGACGGGCTGGTAGCCACGTTGCGAGAGTGGCTATGGCGCAGAGGAATCCGGCTGACGCGAGGTAAATCAGCGGAACATTCGCTCCGCTGCCGAGGAGTTTTGCGCTGGCGCCCATGCCACCGCCGGTGAATGAGACGCTGGCAACAGCGCGCGCTAGCCCTATGGCCAGTACGGCTCCAACGATGAGGCCGCCGGAGGTGAGCGCTAGCCCCTGTCTGATCACCATCCCCAGTACATGACGAGGTTGCGCACCGAGAGCCATGCGGACGCCGATCTCCTGCGTGCGCTGCGCCACAGAGTAGGCCATGACGCTGTAGAGTCCGACCGCAGCTAACAGCAAGGCGATTGAGCCGAGCACGGTCATGAGGCTGGCTGCGATTTTCTGTGGATAGAGCGATGCGCCGATGTACTCCTTGAGCGGTGCGGCGTCAAAGACTGTGACATTGGGATCGAGGTCTCGTGCCTGGGCTCGGAGTGTGGAGAGCATGCTGTCCGGGTCACCTTTTGTGCGGACGTAGAAAGCGAGATTCATGTCTTCGCGGTAGATTTGCCGAAAGGGCACATAGAAATACGCCGGGGTGGACTCGCCGAGGTAGTGATACTTCGAATCTTTAGCGACGCCGACGACGCGGAACCACGTTCCCCAGCCATGAATGCGCGTACCGATGGGGTTGCGACCGGCAAGGAATCGGCGCACAAAAGCTTCGTTCACGATCATTACAGCAGGTGATTTGTCGTCCTCGTTGTCGGCCTCAGTGAAGTTGCGCCCTTCGACTATTGGGATATGCATCAGCGGCAGATAGCCGGGCGAGATGACGTTGCGGAAGATGCTCATGTTCTCATTGGGGCGCATGGCGTAGCCCTCGATCTTCAGTTCCTCCCACCAACTTGGTTCGAAGCTGAGGGGCACGCCGTCGGAGTAGGCGACGTCGGTCACGCCAGGCGCTGACATCATGCGCTCTTCCAGGCGGCGGCAAAACTCTTTGCGCTGCGCGAGGCTGTATCCGTTGGTGTTGAGGTAGAACTGGCTGAGGAGAACTTTGTTCGGATCGAAGCCGGGGTCGATGTGCATTGTGGTCTGGAATCCGCGAGCAAAGAGACCCGCGCCTACTAACGCAGCCAATGCAAGAGCGACTTCAGAAGCGACAAGAACGGAGCGCAGGCGATTGCGGCCGCGGCTTGCGGATCCGCTGCGGCCTCCGGCGTTGAGTCGTGAACTCAGGTTGAGACGGCTCACCTGCAATGCAGGGATGAGGCCCGCGGCAAGCGCGGCGATGATGCACACTCCGGCGGTAAATGCGAGCACGGAAAGATTGGGGCGCGTGTCCATGGACACTAACTGCTGCATGGGACCGGGCGGCATCAGAAACTTGAGCGCAAGGCTCATCCACGGGGTGACAGCCAGCCCAAGCGCTGCGCCTGTGCCGGTGAGCAGCAGGCTCTCGGCCAATACCTGGCGAGCGAGTCTTGCTCGACCTGCACCCAAGGCGAGGCGCGCGGTGAATTCTTTTTCTCGCACTGTGGCGCGGGCGAGCAAGAGGTTGGCGACGTTGGCACAAACAATCAAGAGGACGAGAATGCAAACGCCCATCAGGATGCGCAATGGGCCAATGAGCAGGCCCTGCGGCCCGTGCGGTGACTTCCACAAGGGCAGTAGCGTTGCAGACATGCCTTCAGACACGTTGGCATTCAAGATTGCCATGCGGTCTGCCAGTGTCTTCAACTCTACCCGTGCCTGGTCGATGGTTACGCCTTGCTTGAGGCGCGCGATGCCGAGCATGTTGCGGTTGTGGCGGTCGCGGAGCATCCATTCCTGTACGCCGTTGAGCGCGGGCTGCTCCATATAGGGAACCCAAAGATCGAAGGCTGTTACGGGCATTGATCCGTGAAACGCGGGCGCGGCTACACCCACAACGGTGAGTTCATGTTGGTTGACGCGGATGGTTTGGCCGACAATATTCGGATTTGCTGCGTAGTGCGAGCGCCAGTAGCGATCGCTGATGACTGCTATGGGGAATTTGCCGGGAGAGTCGGCGAATTCAGCAGGTAAAAAGAGCCGTCCGGCTTCGGGTTTTACGCCGAGAACATCGAAGAAATTGCCTGAAACGAGTTCAGCCCACACTCGTTCCGCATGGTCTTCTTTGCCAACGCTGAGCGCCACAGGTCTGCTGACAGCAATGCCGTCAAAGAGCTTGAGGCGGTCGCGGAAGTCGCGGAAATCGGGATAGGAGCTTGGCACCCATTCTCCGTTGGGGGTTACGGATTCGAGAGTGACGAGGCGGCTAGGGTCGGCAACACCGCTGAGCGGTTGCAGAAAAACAGCGTTGATCCAAGTGAAGGCAGTGGTGGTGGCGCCGATGCCGATGGCCAGCGTGAGCACTGCGACGGCCGTGAACGAGGGGTTGCGCGCCATCATGCGCAGTCCGTAGCGCAGGTCTTGCAGCAGATCTTCGATCCAGAGAAGTGTGCGGCGTTCACGATGGGCCTGGCGAGTTTGTTCTGCGCAGCCGAGACGAACGAGGGCCTGGCGACGGGCTTCCAGAGGAGCGAGTCCGGAGCGAATGCCGTCTTCAGTGTGCAGAGCGACATGGCTTTCGATTTCTGTTGCGAAATCTGCGTCGGCTCGGCTGGCGCTGAAGAGTCCAATAAAGCGGAGGAAGATGGCTCGGAGTTTACGCATAACGACCTCGATTCGGTTTCGGGCTTACTCGGTTCGCAGTGCCTGCATGGGATCGATGGAGGCGGCGCGGCGTGCGGGGATATAGCAGGCCGCAAGTGCGATGACGGCGAGAAAGGGTGGCACTAAAGCGAACGTGAGTGCATCGTGTGGCTGAATGCCGTAGAGGAAGCTGGAGGCCAATTTGGCGAGCATCCATGCGGCAGGCCAGCCGAGAGCTACAGCAATGAGCGTGAGCAGCAGGCCTTGCCGCAGTACGAGGCGTTCGACGGAGCCGGGCTTCGCGCCGAGAGCCATACGAATGCCGATTTCGCGGAGGCGGCGGCTGACGGAGTAGCTCATGACTCCGTAGAGGCCGACGCTGGCGAGTACCAGGCCGATGAAGCCGAAGGTGCCGAACAGTGTGGCCGCAAGGCGGGGAAGAAAGAACGCTGTGCGGATATGCTGTTCCATAGTCTCTTCATTGAAGACGGCCATGGTTGGGTCAAGATCATGGATTTGGCGGCGAACGGCTTCAGAGAGCGGAGCGGGATTTCCGGCGGTGTGAACGACAAGTGTGTAGCCCATGAATGCGGGATCATCGGCTACGGATTGCATGAGCGAGCGATAAAGGACGGGACGTGTATCTTCTCCGAGAGTGCGCGACTTCACATTCCCAACCACCCCAATGACCTGGAAGGTGGAACCACCGCCGGTGACCTGCATGCCGATTGGATTTTTACCGCCAAGGATATCTTTTACGAACTCTTCATTCACGATTGCGGCCTTGGGCCCGGTTGCAGATTCCGATCCAAAATCGTTACCGGCAATGCGGGGAATTCCGAGGGTCTCGAAGTAACCGGGGTTGACCATGAAAAGGTCCGTATTGACATAAGACTCTGCCGTATCGGGACTGCCTGGGATGCGGAAGCCGTCGCTGCGGCCTCCTCCGCTGAGGGGCGGCGAATCGGTGACTACAGCGGACTGAACTCCGGGCAAGCTGGCGACATGCTGCTCTAACTGAGTGAGCCAAATAACAGTGCGTTCGGGCGTATAGCCATGGACTCGGGGATCAACTGACATAAGGAGCAGGTTGTCTGTTCGAAATCCTATGTCTATGGCGGCTGCGCTCTGAAGGCTGCGCAGAAAGAGTCCGGTAACGCACAGAAGCACCACCGACATGGAGATCTGGGCAATGACGAGGAGATTGCGCAAGGTGATGCGCCGACCGGGGCGCGCCAGGGCGTCTTCACCTTTGAGAGCGTTGGCTAGCAATGGCCGCGAAGCTGCCCAGGCGGGTGCGAGACCGAGGAGCAAGCCGCTCGAGACACTGAGGGCAAATGAATAAATGAGGACACGCCAGTCGATGGCGAGACTCACATCGAGCGGGATGGGCGCAGGAATGTGAAAAGTGGCGAGGCCGCGCGTAGCTCCAAGGGATAAAAGAACTCCGAGCGCACCACCGGCAATGCCGATCTGCAAGCTTTCCACAAGAACCTGGCGGCGCAAACGTGCGCGGGTGGCTCCGAGTGCGAGACGGACTGCCATTTCACGCTGCCGAGCGGCTGCCTGCGCGAAGAGGAGACTGGCCACGTTCGCTCCGGCGATTGCTAGGACGAGCAGAACAACAACCGCGAGCGCGGCGAGAAACAAATAGACCATCTGCCATACGCTCTGTGGTAGGGATCCAGCCTGCTGGTTGACGAATCCACCGCCTTTGTCGGTTTTTGGATAAGCGATGGCGAAGCGGCCGGCGAGGGTGTTCAAGTCGGCTGCCGCCTGCGTGCGCGTGACCCCAGGGGCGAGGCGCGCTACCACTTCAAGCCAGTGATGCTCGCGTGAAGCTTGATCGGGACGGCCAACCGCCAGCAGGTGTTCGATCCCTAGAGGAACCCAGAATTCCGCAATGATGATCTGATCGATTCCGTGAAAAGCCGCAGGCGAAACGCCGACTACCGTGAAGGAATGTCCGGAGAGAACAACTGTTTTTCCTACGATTGCGGGATCGGCATTGAAGCGACGGCGCCAGAGTCCCGCGCTGAGTACGACTGCCTGCTGGCGTTCCTCATCGGCGGTAAATCCGCGGCCGATAACCATGGGGAGTTGAATGACGTTGAAGAAGTTTGAGGAGACAGCCTGGCCCCAGACGCGCTCCGGCTCCCCGCTGCCTGCGATGGAGGCTGGGACGAGTTCATCATAGGCAGCAACGCCAGAGAAGGATTTTGCTTGATCGCGGACGTCTGTGTAGATGGGATAGGGAAAATTGTTGCAGCACCTATCGCCATCGTGGGTGATATGTAGTGCCAGCAGCGTTGTGGGATCACCAACTGGTGCCGGACGCAGCACAAAGCGGCTGACGATGGAGAAGATTGTGGCGTTGGCGCCGATGCCGAGGCCGATCGAGAGAATCGCGATTGCGGTTGCGCCGCGGTGTTTGGCGAGTGTACGCATGCCGTAGTAGAGATCGCGGAGAAGGGATTCGAGCCATGGGAGTGTGCGGCGTTCGCGATGAGCCTGGCGGGTTTGCTCCGCGCCGCCAAGTTGGATAAGAGCCTGGCGACGGGCCTCGGCATAACTCAGGCCGGCGCGGATGCCGTCATCGGTGTGCAATGCGACATGGCTTTCAACTTCAGCGGCGAAATCGGCTTCTTGGGGACTAGAGCGAAATAGACCGCGAAGGCGATGGGCGAGTGCTCTCAGGGTGCGCATGGGGACTCCTTAGGACTCTTCTGCGGGGGTCATGAAACGAGCAAGAATGTTGGTGGTCTGTTCCCACTCGGCTGCGGCCTTCTTCACTTGGCGATGACCGGCTTTGGTTAGCTCGTAGAATTTTGCCTTGCGATTGTTTTCGGATACTCCCCAGCTTGAGCGGATGAAGCCTTCCTGCTCCAGCTTGAGCAACGCGGGGTAGAGCGTGCCGTAGTTCAACTGCAGCAGGTCGCCGCTGGTTTGCTCGATGCGGCGCGCCAAACCGTAACCGTGCTGCGAGCCCATGGTTTCAAGCGTGCGCAGTACCATGAGCGCCAGAGTTCCCTGCCAGACATCGGTTTTATCGCCCATCGCTTTTTCCCTTCCAGCTTCCGTTGGCGACATGCTTATATTGCCAACCAATAGGAGGACTATACTCCGGCTTCTATGGGAATGCAATACGTAGGATTCTGGCGATTAGTTCCACGGAATTTGTGAGGCATTGGGAATGTGGTAGGCTGGCGTGGAATCGGCCTTCAAATTGATGGGGAGGATTTTCCTGATGAAGCTGTCTTTATTTGCATTTGCCGCATGTTCAGGCCTGGTTATTCCGATGGCTGGACAAAGCCCTGCAACCTCCAGCGATTTGGCCGATTCAGCGAAGCGGCAGTTGCCGGCGCTGACTGAGACTTACAAGCATCTGCATGAGAACCCCGAGCTATCCAAGCAAGAGGTGCATACGGCGGCGTTTGTGGCGGGTGAACTTCGCAAGCTGGGATATACGGTGACGGAACACGTGGGCAAGTATGAAGACGGGGCGCAGGCGGAAGGCGTGGTTGCTGTGTTGGAAAATGGTGCCGGGCCGCGGCTACTGCTGCGCACAGAGCTGGATGCGCTTCCGGTCGATGAGAAGACGGGCCTGGACTACGCGAGTCATGTGAAGACGACCAACGCGCAAGGGCAGGCGGTAAGCGTTATGCATGCTTGCGGGCACGATCTGCACATGACCGTGCTGCTGGGTGTCGCGAAGGAGCTGGTGGAGCGAAAGAGCCAGTGGCACGGGACACTGATGCTGATTGGGCAGCCGGCGGAGGAGATGATTCAGGGCGCGGCGGCGATGCTGCGGGATCATTTGTATGAGCGGTTTGGCAGGCCTGATTTTGTGCTGTCGGAGCATGATTCCAGCGACGAGGCGGCAGGAACGATTTCAGTGAAAGGTGGTCCGCTGCTGGCCAGTTCGACAGGGATCAACGTTACTATGCGCGGGATTGGCGGGCACGGATCTGCGCCGCAGGTTGGCAAGGATCCAATCATGCTGGCGGCGGAGTTTGTGATGGTAGCGCAGACGATCGTGAGCCGGCAGATTGATCCGCAGCAGCCGGCGGTGCTGACGGTGGGGATGATTCACGGTGGGACGAAGAACAACATTATTCCCGACGAAGTAACGATGGGGCTCACGCTGCGGGCTTATTCTATGCCCGTGCGGGATCAGATTATTGCGGCAATCAAGCGCGAGGCGAAGGGGCTGGCGCAGGGTTATGGGATTCCCGAGGACCGCATGCCAACCGTGGAAATCGCGGAGAGTACACCGGCAACTATTAATGATCCGGCGATGGCGGAGCGGGTTCGCACCGTGGCTGTTGCGGCCCTGGGCAGGGATCGTGTGGGCGAAGCAAAGGCGGTAATGGGCAGCGAGGACGTGGGTCTTTTTACGCTGGATGGGAAGATTCCGGGAGTCATGTATTGGCTAGGGGCGGCAGACCCGGCAAAGCTGGAAGAAAGCCATAAGAGTGGCGTGCCGCTGCCGGGGCCGCACTCGGCATTGTTTGCACCGGTGTATGGGCCGGCGATTACAACGGGGGTGACGGCAATGACGGCGGTGGCTTTGGATTTGCTGAAATAGGCTGCCAACCTTGACCCGAATTGTTCGCTGTGACACTATCTTGCAAATGGTCGCTGCACGTGTCGCCGGTCTCGCTCTGACGTTGTTTGCTTGCACGGCTATCGCACAAGAGCGCGCGAACGCCACGCTGACTGTGGCTGTCGTCGATCCGGTTGGCATTGCCATCCGGGGCGCGCGCATTGTCGCGACGGAGGAAGTGAGTGGTGCGCAGTCGGAAGGTATGGCCAATGCAAGCGGACAGGCCAAGCTTCAATTGAGCCAAGGAACCTATGAGCTAAGAGTATTGTCCAAAGGATTTGGGATGTATGTGAAGAAAGGGGTTGAACTGAAGACGGAGACGCACCGAGCCGTCACCCTCACTATTCCCGAAGAGCCTTGCACGATGGCGTGCGGCCCATTCCCATTCGGCCCCCTGTTGGAGTTGGAGCGTCCGCCGCTGGCAGCAGAGATCCCGTTCCTACCAGTCCCACAGCTTGTGCTGCCTGCAAAGACATTCCATCGCAAACGGTTCTAATGGCTGCTTACCTTGATGGATCTACCAGGGCCTGATCGACGACCGCATGGCTCTTGTACATCAATGGGTGGTTGTCTGGGCTAGTCATGCGCTGGATCATTGATACGAAAACAATGTCGTTGGTTGGATCAACCCAGAACCATGTTCCTGCAGCGCCATCCCAGAAGAATGTGCCCTTGCCATCGGACAAGTTGGCTTCAGGCGGGTCTGAGATGACGGCGCAATCAAATCCCCAGCCGAAGCCTGGGCGAATCACGGAAAGCCCGATGCCGAATTCGCCGGTCATGATGGCGGCGGGAACGTGGTTTGAGGTCATGAGCTTTACTGTTGACGGCGACAGAACGCGCTTGCCGTCAAGCTCTCCGCCGTTGGCCAGCATCTGCGCGAACCGGTAATAGTCCTCGGCTGTGGAGACCATGCCTCCGCCTCCGGAAGCCATGGTTGGCTGCGCTGCATAATCGCCTGCGGGGTTGGCGACTAGCTCGCCCTGCGGATTCGCGTGGTAGTTGGTGGCAAAGCGGTTGCGCTTGTCTTCAGGGACGAAGAAACCGGCATCCCGCATGCCGAGCGGGGTGTAGATGTTGTCGCGATCGAAGTCCGGGAGCGATTTGGCCGTGAGCTTCTCGACGATGTAGCCCTGAATATCCATGGAGTTGCTGTAGAGCCAGCCCTGGCCGGGCTGATAGAGCAGGGGAATCTTGGCCAGCTTGTCGATCATCTCCTGGAGATTCTGCGATTGCATGACCTTGAGGTCGTGATACATCGCGTCGGCCGGCGTCTTGCCGCTGCCGTAGCTGAAGCCGGCCGTGTGGGTGAGAAGCTCACGTATGGTGGGCGCGTGATCGGGATCGACGAGGATCGACTTGCCGTCCGCATCGACGCCCTTCTGGACTTTGAGGTGAGCGAATTCAGGAATGAATTTCGAGATGGGATCCGAGGGCAGCCATTTGCCCTGCTCGTAAAGAACCATCATCGCCACACCCGTAACCGGCTTGGTCATGGAGTAGTCGCGGAAGATGGTGTCTTTGGTCATTGGCGTCGCGGTAGCGATGTCCCGCTGGCCGTAGGTGCGATACTCCACAACTCTGCCGTGGCGCGCGAGGATGGTGACGGCTCCGGCGAGTTGCTTCTGATCGATCTCGCTCTGGATCAATGCATGGAGGCGTTCGAGACGCTCCGCTGAGAAGCCTACGGTTTCAGGCTTGACTACTGTCAGATCGAGAGTGTGGCTCGCGGTCTTCTGTGGCTGGTGCGGCTGTTGGGAGTGGAGAGAACTCAGGGTAGCAAGGGAAAAGGCGAACAGGGTGGCAAAGGCTGCGGCGTTGGAATGGGACATGGAAATTCCTCATTGACTGAAGTAACGAGAAGAAGAATAGATCGTCCGCGCGGCGCTAGTAAATCAGTTTGAGCGAGAACTGAAT
>Ga0302140_10000696_pt1 | contig 43730 bp, 31 predicted proteins | sample I_Bog_E1_1_FD_202095 | JGI IMG/M metagenome (GOLD analysis project Ga0302140, IMG submission 202095) | Peat permafrost microbial communities from Stordalen Mire near Abisko, Sweden - I_Bog_E1_1 | ecosystem: Environmental > Terrestrial > Soil > Wetlands > Peat | place: Sweden: Abisko, Stordalen...
GTTATTTTTATAAATTTGCGTAAACTAAAGAAAATTTTAATATAAAAATTCAATAAACTCAAATTCTATGTGATTTTTTACAATAATAATCATAGAATTTAAGTTCATGAATAATCCGGGATAAAATTGAAATACAAATCCTATATTTTTTCGTCTATACATAGTAAGTTCATTATCAGAATACTTAGTTATATTTTTTCCTTCTACAAATACTTCCCCATATGTAGGCCTGTCCATTCCACCAATCATATTTAAAACAGTACTTTTACCAGAACCACTTGGCCCTAGCACTACAACAAATTCACCTTCAAGAATTTCAAAGCTCATATTATTAGAAGCCTTAACTTTTATCTCTCCCATAGTGTATTCTTTTGTAACATCTTTAACTACAACAATAGGATTTTTCACTGAAAACACCCCCATACTATGTTCTTTGACCACAGGTCAATTTAATATCATTATGTTCTTTCTTGACCATGTAATCAATATATAATTAAAAATTTTCAATAAAAAAGCCAGTCTCTGTGATTAAAAAAACACAAAGACCCGCTCATTTATATTTCTATTAAATTATCTTTAGGCACATGAAAATAAATAACAGGTCCAAAGTTGCCATGAATATTTTTCATTAGGCAAGGAGACGAATTGCCCTCATAGCGGGCCTATTAGGTCAATTTGCCGACGCAGCATGATGGGAAATAGGCTGGCAAATGGACTTGTTATTTATTTGATTGTGCCTTATTACGAGTATATGAAAAAAATTGCATATCTGAATCTAACATATGTCAACTAACAACATCATCTACCATAAATGAAGTTGCCACTCTTCCTTAATCGTTATATTAATGAATATACTTTTTAAAATATTTGTTTAAATAATTTATTTTCTTTCACATCTTGTGTAACTTTGGCAATAATACTAGTATCACCAATTAATATAACACCACATAAGCGATTATTTGCAAAATAATATTTTGTATATGTTTTTTTTACTGGATCTTTAAATTCTACTGTTTTATATTGAACATTAGGATTTTTTCCATTATCTCCAATTACGTATAATGAGGTATTCATACCATTAAATGATAACGCAGCATCTACTGTTTCATAAGTTAATGAATCTCCTGTTGCATTTGCACCAGCTACTTTACCCATTTCTAAAGCTTGTGGCCAAATTGCATAATTTATTCCATTATATTCTGCACAATCTCCACATGCATAAATATCGGAAACGTTAGTCTCCATTTTTTCATTTACAATTATAGCTCTATTAGCATTAATTCCTGCTTCTTTTGCTATTTTAGAATTAGCTGCAATACCACAAGATATAATAACAAGGTCTGCTTCAATAACTTCGTTGCCATTAATTCTTACACCTGTAACTAAGTTTTCCCCTTCTATTTCATCAATCCTCACATTTAATTTTATATTAATTCCTGTTCCTTTAATTATTTCTTCTAGGAATTTTCCGCCTTCATAATCAAGTTGACGCCCCATTAATTTATCTGCAAGTTCTAATACCGTAACTTTACATTTGGCTTTGCTTAATTCCCAAGCAGCTTCAAGCCCAAGAACACCACCGCCTATTACAACAGCATTTTTTACTCTTGGCAATAATTCTATAACTTTTTCAGTATCTGAAATATGACGAATTGCTATAACTTCGTCCTTATCAGCTCCTGAAATTGGAGGAACAAAACAGTCAGCACCTAAAGCATAAATACATTTATCATATTTTAGTTTAATTCCATCCTTAAAAATAACTTCTTTTTCTTTTGCATCAATCTTAATTACTTCTCTATCAAGTACATTTGTTATATTCTTTTCTTTATACCAAGCTTCATCGTGCACTGCAATTTGATTTAAATCAAACTTAGCTATCATTGATTTTGTTAACATTGGACGATTGTATCCTAGTACGCTCTCATTTGAGACCAAAACTATAGAACAAGTTTCATTTCTTTCTCTTATTGCTGTTGCTGCACTTATTCCAGCTGCACCATTTCCTAAAATCAAATAAATTTCATTTGTATTTTTCTTATAATTATTTTCATCTACTTCAACTGTAATAAAATTTTCTTTTCCAACTCCACAAACCGGACAAATTTCAAGGCTAGAATCAAATATTTCGCCACAAACTAAACATTTTACTAATGTTCTCTTTGCTGATTTTTTCTTTGGATTTTCTTTATTTTGTAGAATACATCCAAAATTATATCCATACTCATAAGCTTCGCTTAAATCATTATTACTAGGTTTAAATTTAATACGTAATCCATCAACAACCTTCATATTAAGTTGTTTTAATCTTTCAATAATATGGGGAACTCCCTCACCACTCCATCCGTAACTTCCAAAAGCACTAGCAAGCTTTCCTCCATGAGTTCTCGCAAAAATTGATGTAGTTAAATCCCAAATTGGTTCTAATGCTTCACCTACAATTGTAGGAGTACCAAATAAGATACCATCTGCATATCCTAGTTCTTCCAATACCTTATTTTTATCTTCTTCTACTAAATCATAATTTCTTACATCTATATCTCCACTGTCTTTAATACCCTTAGCAATTTCGCCTGCTAATTCTTTTGTATATCCATACGCACTTACATATGGTATAATTACAGTTTTCGTTGTATTTGGGTTAACTACAGTGCACCATTTAGCATTATATTCTTTAATTTCATCTATTCTACAATCAATTACAGGACCGTGTCCTGTGCAAATCATGTCAATATCTAAATCCTTAATTCTATTTAGCGCTTTTACCATAAATGGTTTAAATGGACCGATAATATTATCAAAATAATATTTATTAGCTCTCATGTAGCCTTCATTGTCTGTAACCTTACTTAATAAAATTTCATCAAAGCTATAATGTGACCCAAAAGAATCACAAGTAAGCAAAGTTTTATCTTCTTCTATATATGTGTACATTGTATCAGGCCAATGTAAATTTGGAAGACACATAAAACGTAAAGTTTTATCACCTAAGTCTAAAGTATCATTTTCTTTTACTGCTATGCTATAAAAATCACGATTTACAATATTCTTTAAAAAGCCCAGAGCAACTTGAGTTCCAACAATTTTAATATTTGGATTCATATCAATAAGCTTTTCTATACTTCCTGCATGATCTGGTTCTGTATGATTTACTACAATATAATCAATATCACTAATATTGACAAGTTGATTTAATTCTTCTAAATATTCATCAAAAAATTTCAATTTTGCTGTTTCAAACAATACTGTTTTCTCACTTGTTTTAAGTAAATAAGAATTATAAGAAGTTCCAAATTCTGTTTCCATAATAATATCAAATACTTTTAAATTTGGATCTAATACCCCTGTCCAATAAAAATTATTTTTTAATTCTAATGTGTTCATGTAAAAATCCTCCTTCTCATACTCCTAGTCATATATTAGTCCACATGACAATATTATACCTCTTTTTCCTTCACAATAACTATAATTCTAAAAAAATATAAACATAATAAAAACCTCATCAACTAGAAATTCTAACTTTCAGAATATTAATTATTTATCAAATTGTTTGTCCAATACTTTTTCAATAAATACCCTTACAAGCTCTGGATCAAACTGAATACCCGAATTTATTTTTAGTTCTTCTATAGCAGCTTCCTCTGATAAAGCATTACGATAACTTCTTTCGTTAATCATAGCCTCATATGAATCAGCTATTGTAATTATTCTTGATTGAAGTGGTATTTCTTCTCCCTTTAAACCTTTAGGATATCCTGTTCCATTCCATTTTTCATGATGAGCTAACACATATTTTGCCGTTTCTGACATATCATTTAATGTACTAAGTATTCTATAGCCTATTTCCGAATGTCTCTTTACTTCTTCCCATTCTTCATCAGTCAGTTTTCCTGGCTTATTAAGTATATTTTCATCTATAGCTATTTCCCCTATATCATGCAGCAATCCCAAAATTTCAAGTTGCTTAATTTCATCTTTAGACAAACCCATAGCTGTACCAATACTTTGACATAATCTTGAAACCCTATTGTTATTTTGTTCTTCTCTTTTATTTTTTTGATTAAGAGTAGTTATTATAGAATTTATAGTTTTCAACCTCATACTAGGACTTTCGAGAAGTTTTTTCTTATACATATTATCTTCAGCTTTTTTTAAAATATCTTGAATTTTTTCGACCTCTTTTTTCTTTGTTTCATATCCAAAAGAAATAGAAATTTCTACAGAATTCAATTTTTCTTTTAATGATAAAGCTTTAATCCTTTTAACAATTTCTTCTGCTTCATAAATATCTGTTTTGGGTAATATAATTACAAATTCATCTCCTCCGATTCTAGAAATAATATCATCACTCCGGCATCCCTTAATCATAATTTCTACTACTCTTTTTATAAGTTCATCTCCTATGACATGACCAAAAGAATCATTGACAAGCTTTAGTCCGTTAACATCTCCCATAATAATAGTTAAAGGTAAATTTCTTTCCACATCTAGTCGACTTAACTCCTCTTCAAAAAATCTTCTATTATATAAACCTGTCAATTGGTCATGGTAGCTTAAATATTCCATTTTATCTTCAATTTGTTTTCGTTCACTGATATCTCTCCATAGAGAATGAAAAACTTTTTTTCCACTAAGTAAGATAGGAGTCATCATAACTTCAACTGGCAATAACCTACCATCAACTCTTTTATACCACCATTCAAATTTACATTTTCCATTTTCTATAGTGCTTTTATACATCTTAAATGCTTTTTCTTCTGAAAGTTCTCCATCTGGTTGTTTTTCTAGTGAAAACTTACATATATCTTCACCAATTATGCATGCCTTTGAATCATATCCTAATAAGTGAACCATAGATATATTACAATCAATCACATTCTTATCATTAACTATAAGTATTCCATCTGATGAGGCTTCAAATATATTTCTAAAGTTATATTCACTTACCTTTACTACTTCCTCTGCTTGTTTTCTTGCAGTAATATCTGTAACAATTACTGCGAGTTGTAATTGTTTTGGTCTATAAGCTGCTATTGAATAATATTGTTCTCTTTCTTGCTCATAATTCTCATAACATAAAGGCTCTCCTGTTTTTACTATATGTCCATATTTTTCAATCAAACTCTTTTCTATACTAGGGAATATTTCAGTAATATATTTTCCTAAAATATCTTCGTTCTTTAATCCTGTTACTTTTTCATGATATTTATTTGCATATAAAAGTCTATATTCTATAATTTCCTCTTTATCGTTAATTATTGCTTCAAAAATTGCTAAACCCTGTTGCATTTCATTTGCAAGTGTTTTATATTTTTCTTCACTTTCAGTAATTTGATCATATTGAGCTTTTAATTCTTGCTCTGAAGCAGTCAATTGTTGTACATACGCTTCAATTTCCTCATTAACTGCTAATAATTCTTCATAACTTTCATTAAGTTTCTTTTCTGTTACATCGACTTTTTTTAGAAAACTGTTTATTAATAAATAAAGAATAGTTGAAGTTACAATAACGTATAACCAGCCTTTATATGTGCTTATCATTAACAACATACTACTATCATTAGAAATTTTATTTATCATTCTATCAGAAAAGTAAATCCAAATAAATCCAATCATTAAATATATTAGGCATATTTTAATATTTTCATATTTTAATTTATTCTGTTTATTATTGATACACATATATCACGCCTCCATTACCATTATATTTAGCTCAATTTTTTAATGTTTAATATACAGAAATTTATTTTTAATAGGTGAATAAATAGGTTGGTTTATGGTTATATTTGCTTTTTGTGCTATGACGTGAGTTTTATATTCTTCTAAATCTACATTATCATAATTCAGTACTTTAATATAAATACCTTATATATTTTATATTATACCAATTTCAAGAAAACTCAACAAAAAATTCTTTATTCCGCAACAAAAATTTCACACACACTTCTTTGTTTAATTTCCTCTATAATCCTGCCATTCCTAAGCATAAAAATAGAATGCTTTGGTTCAAGAACTCTAATTCTCTCTACCAAAACATTTATTAATTTTCTATATTCTGAATATTTCAATTTCTAACTATTTAATCATGACAATTGCTTCAATAAATAGAGTTTACTGCAATTAAATTTGTTTAAAAATAGTTTTTAATTCCCTCGTAGCCTCCACAATATCCTTTTGAGCAATAATAGCTGAAACTATTGCAAGTCCATCAATTCCTATACCTTCAAAGTCTTTAATTCTTTCTTTATTAATTCCACCAATTACAACTATCGGTAAAGATACATTTTCTCTTATTTTCTTTAGCTCTTCCATTGAGGTTGGATTTGCATCTTTTTTAGTACCAGTTGCATACATAGCCCCAACCCCTAAATAATCTGCTCCATCTCTTTGTCCTTTAAGAGCCTCTTCAAGTGTACCTGCTGAAATTCCAATAATCTTATCTTCACCTATAATCTTTCTAACAACTGATACTGGTAAATCACTTTGCCCTACATGTACTCCAGCAGCATCAACTGCTAGTGCAATATCTAATCTATCATTTATTAATAATGGTACATTATATTTATCTGTTATTTCTTTTATCTTTACTGCAGTATTATAAAAATCATGAGCTGAACAATCTTTTTCTCTTAATTGGACTAATGTACAGCCTCCAACTATAGCTTGCTCTACAGCTTCTTCTAGGGTTTCAGTGCTCATTAGATCCCTATCTGTTACAAGATAAATACTATAATCTATTTTTGCTTTCATTAATATTTCCTCCTCTTAGTCAATTTTCATTTTTAATTATACTAGATACAATAAAGCGTGTATCTAGTTAAATATGATACACGCTTTGGGCACATTCTTTCTATATTACTTCAATTTTAGCCATGTTTTTAATTATTTCAGAATTTAAATTACTTATAGCATCCATAATTGCTATATGAAAACTACCCGTTCCAAGCTGTCCTGCTTTTTCAAAAGCAATTTCACCTGAAATTCCCATGGAAATAATTCCACTAATAGCAGCTATAAAGTAATCTTCGCCTGCTCCACAAAATGCTCCAACTAATGCAGTTGTCATGCAACCTGTTCCTGTAACATTTGCAAGCATTTTAGTTCCATTTTCAAGTACAGCTACTCTTTTTCCATCAGATATAATATCTGTCACACCTGTAATTGCTACAGTGCAATTAAGATTATCAGCTAAATTTTTAGCTACATTAATGCCTTCTTCATTACCACTTTCCATGTCACTTTCAGATGCATCAACACCCTTAGTATTAGATTTTAACCCACTAATAAACTTGATCTCAGACATATTTCCACGTAAAACACTTATTTTTACTTCTTCTAATATTCTTTTAGTAGTTGCATTTCTAAACTCTGATGCACCTGCACCTACTGGATCAAACACAACTGGAATATTGAATTCATTTGCCTTCTTACCTGATGCAATCATAGATTCAATTGTTCTTTCATTTAATGTACCAATATTTATTACAAGGGCAGATGAAATCTTAGTAATATCTGCTGCTTCCTTAATATCATCAGCCATAATTGGTGATGCTCCTATTGCAAGTAATATATTTGCACAATCATTAACTGTAACATAATTTGTTATATTATGTACAAGAGGTTTCTTAATTCTAACCTCATCTAATAATTTTCCTACTTTTATAACTATTTCATTATTCATAAAAATTCCATCTCCTATTTTTGATCAAAAAGCTCTACTTTTTCACCATTTAAGATTTTATTAGTTGTTCTTACTGCACACATCTTTCCGCACATAGAACAACTATGTTTTTCTTCTGGTGGCAGACTTTCAAAATAAGTTCTAGCTTTTTCACCATCAATAGCAACCTTAAACATTTCTTCCCAATCAAGTTTTTGACGAGCATCTGCCATTGCATTATCTCTATCTCTTGCTCCTGGAAGTCCATTAGCTATGTCTGCTGCATGAGCTGCAATTTTTGATGCGATAATTCCTTCTTTAACATCTGATAAATCTGGAAGTCTTAAATGTTCAGCAGGTGTTACATAACAAAGGAAGTTGGCTCCATTTGTTGCTGCAATAGCTCCGCCAATAGCTGATGTAATGTGGTCATATCCTGGAGCTATATCAGTAACAAGTGGTCCAAGTACATAAAATGGTGCCCCATGACATAATCTTTTTTGAATTTGCATATTAGCTGCAATTTCATTCATAGCCATGTGCCCTGGTCCTTCAACCATAACTTGAACATCTTTTGCCCAAGCTCTCTTTGTTAATAAACCTAGTTCTATAAGTTCAGTAATTTGTCCTGCATCAGTTGAGTCATCAAGACATCCTGGTCTCATTGCATCTCCAAGACTTATTGTAACATCATATTCTCTAAGTATTTCAAGTAATTCATCATAATATTCATAAAATGGATTTTCATTTCCTGTCATTTCCATCCAAGCAAATAATAAAGATCCTCCACGAGATACAATATTTAATCTTCTCTTATCTTCTTTAAATAATTCAACTGTTCTTTTATTTATTCCAGCATGAATAGTAACAAAATCAACTCCAGCCTCTGCATGTTTTCTGACTACATTAAGAAAATCATTAGCCTTTATATCCAAAAGATCTTTTTCAAGATATCCAATTGCATCATACATTGGAACTGTACCTATCATAGCTGGAGAATATTCAATAAGTTTTTCTCTAAACTCTTGAGTCTTTCCATAGTTACTTAAATCCATTATAGCTTCAGCACCAAACTCAATTGCCATTTTTACTTTTTGCATTTCGTTAGAGTAATCAATGCAATCTCCTGAAACACCTAAGTTTACATTTATTTTTGTTTTTAGTCCATCACCAATACCTTCTGGGCTAAGTGATTTATGATTAATATTAGCTGGAATAGCTACCTTACCTTCTGCTACAAGCTTCATTAACTTTTCTTCTGAAATGTTTTCCTTCTTAGCTACTACCTGCATTTCTTTAGTAACTATACCTTTTTTAGCTGCTTCCATTTGTGTTTTATAATTCATTTTTTATTCTCTCCTTACATCTATTTTTTAATTTAGGCACATGAAAATAAATAACAGGTCCAAAGTTGCCATGAATATTTTTCATCAGGCAAGGAGATGAATTGCCCTCATAGCGAGCCTATTAGGTCAATTTACCGACGCAGCATGATGGAAAATAGGCTGGCAAATGGACTTGTTATTTATTTGATTGTGCCTTAATTATACCTTGACTTGTATTTGTAAAAGTTCTTGATTGTGCTATAAAAAGTTCTTGGTTGTGCTTCGCACTTTTTTTAGCGGTGCGTACTTTTTTTATATGTGTAAAAGTTCTTAATTGTGCTATCGCACTTTTTTTATATGTGCATATTCTGAAGAATATATATGGTAATATTCTTCAGAATATATATGGTTTTAAATTTTACCATATTAGAATATATAAAATCCCCTTAGGGTTTCTAAAATATTTTTTTAAATGCCACAGGCAAAAGTGAGAGTACAAAAGTAATGCTCCAAATTTTATATTTGGTCAGCAGAACTTTCCCTGTAGGCATTTTATATTTTGGGCCTCGAACTTTCTCTGTGAGCTTGTTCCTAAATTGTGCATTGTACATTGTGAATTGTTAATTGTTAATTGTTAAGCATTCCTGCTTTTTTATAAAGCTCATAAAAATGATTAGTGGGCCCAACACCCTTTCCAAGATCAAAGCCATGTTCAATAGCACATGTTATATATCTCTTTCCTTCTCTCACTGCTTCTTCCATAGTCATATTTTTAGCCAAATTAGCAGCTATGGCAGAAGATAAAGTGCATCCTGTTCCATGAGTATGAGTAGTATTGATTCTTTCTTGTGGTAAGACTATAAATTCCTTTCCATCAAATAATAAATCAGTAGCTTCTCCTTCTAGATGCCCACCTTTAACTAAAACAGCCTTAGGTCCAAGTTCCTTAAGTTTTAAAGCTGCTTCCTTCATTTCATCTAAAGTTTTTATCTCTGTGCCTAAAATTTCTTCTGCCTCTGGTAAATTAGGAGTGATTAATGTTGCTAAAGGAAATAATTCCTTCACTAAAGTATCTTTTGCATCCTTTGATAATAAATTAAATCCACTTTTTGAAATCATAACAGGATCTAAAACTATTGTTGGTAACTTTTCAATTTTTCTTAATGATTTTGATATAGCTATTATAGATTCAATCTTAGAAACCATTCCTATTTTAATAGCATCCACTCTTATATCATTAAAAATAACATCTATTTGAGATTCAATCATTTCTGGATTTATATCTTGAATGCCAAAAACACCCATGGTATTTTGAGCAGTTACTGCTGTAATAACACTCATTCCATAAACTCCATTAGCTGAAAAAGACTTTAAATCAGCCTGAATTCCTGCGCCTCCACAAGTGTCAGACCCTGCAATAGTTAATGCTCTAAACATAAAATCACCCTTTCGTCTTAATATAAAGTTAATAATTATTTTTTAATTAAAATATTCCAATTAACAATGTACAGTTTGCAATATACATATATATTTTTTACCAAATTAATTATAAGATACAATTCTACTTAATTTAAATTTGATTTATATTTTTAGAATCCTTCTCATTTATTTGTGACTCATTATTTATTAATGTTTTCCTTATAATAGGAATCTTCACAAAGAAATATGCTATAGCAGCTCCAGCACTGCAACTCATTGTAAATGGAATTATATATACAAAAAGTGCTACTTCCTTACCTAAAATTATTGCTGCTATTGGATAAGCTAGTAATGCTCCTATTATTCCTGTACCAATTATTTCTCCAATTACAGCCATGATTGGTTTTCTAAATTTCTTATAAAGAATACCTGCAAGCAGTGCACCTACCATACTTCCTGGAAATGCTAGTAAACTACCTGTTCCCATAATATTTCTTATAAGTGATGTAACGAATGCATTCAAAAGTGCATAGACTGGACCTAGAGTTATTGCTCCTACTACATTTACAAAATGTTGCACTGGTGATATTTTAGCAACTCCAATTGGTATTGAAAATGTTCCAAAAATAACTGAAATACCAATTAATACGCCACTTAATGCGATTTTTTGTGCTTTACTTTCTTCTTGCATTTACAATCTTCCCCCTTAAAATAATATTTCATTAAATCAATTAACGTTAAAGCGGTTAATTATTTTTACGCAAAAAAAATGTATTCCCTAAGGAATACATCAATAAAATATGCACAAATATTAATATACTTCCCTACGTTGGTATTAACCAAATCAGGTTATAAGAGTCAGGAAATCAATCTTTCCAATCTCAGCTAAAATATTAGCCCCCCTAGTTATTCAATTCTAAAATTATCGTTCATAACCTAAAGATTATAACATTAAGGTTAAAACGTCAAGTATATATTTTTACTTATTCTTTGCTAATACATAATATTTCCCATACCTTTTCACAGGTTTTATTACTTCAAAGCCATTAACAAATTCACCTATAGCTTGATTTTTTGCAACTTCAATTAAAATTGTCTCTTTTTTTGTTTTAATTCTCTTTATTGGTACCATTATAGATTTTCTATCTATATTATTTTTAGTTCTATTTTTAGTTGGCATTTATATCATACTCCTGTTAATATTATAAATCCTTCAATTATTATATTAACAATTTCTATAAATGTGTTAGTTATCATTCAATCATATTAATTTAATATATATAAACAGAAATAGCCACTTTTCAATGAAGATATCATATTCATTGAAAGTAGCTATTTTAAAGAGTTACATTATTTTGCTTGACTCAAAGCATTTGCTACTGCACTCATGATTCCTTTTGAGCTATAAGTAGCACCAGAAACTGTATCTACTGAAGTTGATTGCTTTGAAATTATATTACTTATTATAGTTCCTGAAGCTCTTCTGTAGTACTCTGGAAAATCTCCATTTGATAAAGTTGCAATATTAGTTATCTTTCCGTTAGCTACAGTAACAGAAACTTTAGTTGTTCCTCCTTTAAATCCTTGACCACTTCCTGTATATGTTCCATCTTTAGTTCCACTATTATTGTTAGAAGTATTACTGCTAGAAGATGAATTAGATGCTTGATTTAACGCATCCTTCACTGCACTTATAATTCCCTTGGAACTAAAAGTAGCTCCTGAAACTGTATCTACTGAAGTTGATTGTTTTGAAAGTATTTCTTTTGTTATAGTTCCTGAAGCTCTTTCAAAATACTGTGGAATATCTCCATTTGATAAAGTTTCTATCTTAGCTATTTTTCCATCAGCTATAGTAACTGAAACTTTAGTTGTTCCTCCATGAAATCCTTGGCCACTTCCTGTATATGTTCCATCTTTATATTTTTGTGAGGTGCTATCTGAAGTTGCATTACTTGAAATTGCACTATCATTTGAAATTACGCCAGATTTAGTTAAAGCATCTGCTCCAAAATTAGTTAATCCATAAACACCTAACATTGCAGCCATTGCTACAGAACCAGCTAGCTCTTTATTTAAATCTTGTCCAAGGATATTTACATTAGCGTTGTTTCTAGGACATACCTCTGTACATTTTAAGCAATTTATACAATCTCCGCCCCTAGCACCATTTACTTTATAAAGTTTTAATCCCATAGAACAATTAATTGTACAAGCTTTACATTTGCCACAATCAGCTTTAGGTTTATTAATTTTTGTTATTCCAAGCCTTGAAATTAAAGAAAATACAGCACCTAAAGGACATAAATATCTACAGAAAAATCTTTCAACAAAGAATGCTCCTATGGTAATTAAAACTAAAAGCATTAATCCAATAAGCAAGCTAGAAAAAATAGTAGACAAATCAGTTATTTGCCCAAAAGCATCCCAAGGACTTGTACTTCCTAAAATGTTGCTTCCCATTGTCCAAGAAATAATTATTATAAAGATCAATACTACATACTTTGTATATTTTAATATAGAATCAACTTTTTCATTTACTTTAAATTTTCTCTTAAATACTTTTCTTGATATGAAGTATATAAAATCATTATAGGCTCCAAAAGCACATACCCATCCACAGAACCATCTTCCCATTACTATTGTTAAAAGCATAACCGTTGTAAATTCCACTAAACTTGGGAATGCTTGAAGAAAGTTAAAATTTCCCTCAATAACCATTTGATAAACTGTTTTTAATTCACTAAAAGTCATTGCATACAATCCAGGTAGCAGTAAAAATAAAATTAACTGTATAAAATGCCTTAAAATTTGCGTTTTCTTTATTTTCTTAGCCATATTTATTACTCCTTTCCAAACTATCTTTTTCATTTAAATTCTTTCTAGTTAAATCATCATTGTATTTGTATATTGACTCATCTTCCTACATGCATAATTTAATTTCTTTATTGATTTAATTATAGCAAGCAATCCTTAATACTCCCTTAATGTAAACTGAGAATTTGCTGAGAATTTGCAAATAAAAATTACTTTATGGATAAATGTAATAATTTAGTTCATAAGGTAGCTGGGTATTTGATAAATAACAAGTCAGCATGCTAGTCTATTTTGTTTCATACTTCATCAGCATATTCACCTAATAGCCCGCTATGAGGCAAATATACTTCTTCGTCTGAAGCAAAATATACATCGCATCATAGACTTGTTATTTTCTTTCATATGCCTAATTTAATATAAATTCCTGATCTGTTAACATACACATATCTTTAACGCCAGATGTCATATATACTTTCTTGTCTTCTGTGACAAATATTGCATCTATACCTTCAATTGCATTTATAATTTTTAAGGCTTTGTCTACACCAAGAATATAAACACCTGTTGATAGCCCATCACCATCAATAGAATTGTCGGAAATAATAGTTGCACTAATAATTTTACTTTCTGATGGATATCCAGTTTTAGGATCAATTATATGATGAAATCTCTTTCCATCCCTTATGAAGTATCTTTCATAATTTCCAGATGTAACAATTGATTTGTTTTTAACACTCAATATTCCCAAGAATTCTCCTCTAGGTTTAAATGGATTTTGAATTCCAACTCTCCAAGGAGTATTATCTTCTTTACTTCCCAAAGCAAAAATATTACCGCCCAAATCAATTAATCCACTTTTAATATTATGTTGTAAAAAGATGTCTCTAACTTCATCAGCAGCAAAACCTTTTGCTATGCCTCCAACATCCAAAGCTTGTCCCTTATGCTTTAGCATTATCGAATTATTACTTTCATCTAAAACTACATCCTTATAATTCACAAGTTTCAATCTCGTCTCTATTTCAGCTGCTTCTGGGATTTTTTCTTTTTTTGTACCTATGCTCCACAACGTTACTAATGGTCTTATTGTTGGATCAAAAGTACCTTCTAAAATTTTGCTATATTCTATAGCTTTTTTAACTACAAAATAAGTATCACTACTTACACCTTCTCCTCTACTTCCAGCCCCAAGATTTATTTTTGATATATCACTATTTCCTTTAAATGCTGACATTTTATCATCAATATTATTTAATCTTTCAAAAGCTTTATCCATTGCTTTTTGAGCTTTATTCCCACATGCTCTTAAATTAATTAAAGTTCCAAGAGCATAACTACTCTTCACAATCTCATGTTTTTCATATTTTCCAGTAACAAATATAACTATCAAAATAGAAAATATTATTATTGCAATCATTAATAACAAAATACTTATTGTACCTATGACACTCACCTACCTTGTATATTTTGATTTTTCATTGACTACATTATAACAATGAAGTCTTAATCTATCCTTAGCGTAAGCTTAGAATTTGCTGAGAAAATAGAAGGAGAATAATAATAGCCTGTTTACCATTATCATTCTCCTAAAACATCATCCCATATTATTATTCTATATAAGTTTTACTTGTAATTAAACCATCAAAATTCAAGAAATACTGAAGTTATTTCCTCATTAACTTAAAATTGTTAATTTATTTCCCTCTCATGTATATAGTAAATATTGTTCCAACATTCACTTCACTTTCTACCTGAATTTCTCCACCATTGCTGTCTATTATAGATTTCACTATAGAAAGCCCTAATCCATAGCCTCCATGCACTCTTGACCTATGACTTTCACTTCTAAAAAATCTATCATATATTTTAGCAATATCTTTTTCTGGTATTCCTGTTCCATTATCTTTTATCTTTAAAACTGCAAATTCTTTATTATTTAACCTTTTCACATCTGTAGAAATAGTTATAACCCCATTATCCTTATCTGTATGAAGTACAGCATTTTGAGTTAAGTTAAATATAACCTGCTTTATTTGATCTCTATTTATAATTGCCTTTATATTGTCTTTTAATTCAAGCTGTAATGTCCTATTTGAGCAAAGTATTTGAAGTTGTGGTTCAATTTCTTGTATTAATTCATTGATGTTTTCATATTTTATTTCTACAATTGGTTTTTGATCTAGCCTGGTTAAAATCAAAAGATCATTTACTAATTTTGTAAGCCTTTCACTTTCCATCAATATGCTATTTAATGCTAAATCTAATTGCTCCTTATTTTTAGCTGCTCCTCTTAATAATACCTCCACAAACCCATGAATTGAAGTTAATGGTGTTCGCAGTTCATGAGATGCATCTGAAACAAAACGTCTCATTTTTTCCTTAATATTTTGCTCTTTCTCAAAAGATTCTTGTATTCTTGTAAGCATAATATTAAAGGATTTAGCTAATCTATTAATTTCTAATTGGCCACTTTCTTCTATAAGCCTCTTATCTAGTTCAGTTATACCTATGCCTTCAACAATATCAGTTATATTATATAACGGCTTTAATGCTCGATTAAAAATAGTAATTCCAAGTATTGTCCCCATTATTAGAATTATAATCGAAAGACTAATATGTACATATTCTTGCCTATCTAAAATATTTGTAATGTCATCTATTGGTGTACTTAATTGTATTAATCCCCATGGTGAATTTAAATCACCCACTTTTAGCCATGCAATCATTTGATAATTGTTATTTTCATCTTTTACAATTTCATACGTGCTATCCAAATTTCCCTCTTTATTACAAATACTTATATAGTGTTCTTTCGAAAGTACTGGGACTGGTATTGCGTTTATTTTTAGTTCAGTTGGCTCCTTAGTATCACTATCCCAATCATTATTCTCTGTAGGTATATCTGCATTACTTCTTTCACTTAGCAAATCTCCATTTTTGTCTATTAGGGCTACGCTCATACTTTTATCCCATAAGTTCTTTAGAATTTCTTGTGAATCACTTTCAGTTATATCCTTTATATTTTCTTTTGACACACATGAAAAATCTAAACTATGAAACCTTTCATGCAACACTTGTGCCTTTGTTTTATATAAATAGTCCTTCATACTTATATACTGAAAAATCCCCATTGTACCTAGTAAAACAATTAATATCATAAGGAAACGAAATAATAGTTGCCATTTCAAACTTTTTATTTTAATATTAAATCTTACCTTTTTCATTGTACTACCACTTTATATCCAACTCCACGAACAGTTTTTATAATATTATGTTCCTTATCTTCAATTTTATCACGTAGATACCTTATGTACACCTCAACAATATTTTCTTCTCCATTAAAGTCATATCCCCAAACTTTTTCAAGTATTAATGATTTACTTAATACAATCCTATTGTTCATAAGTAAAAACTTTAATAAATTATACTGAGTTGGTGGTAATTCCAATATCTTTTCACAATATGTCAATTCATGTGCTTTATCGTCTATTGTAAAATCACCAATGCGAATTACATCTTCTAATTTAGGAAAATCGCTTCTTAGCCTTGCATTTATACGTGCTAAAAGCTCCTTAAAACTAAAAGGCTTTGACATATAATCATCAGCTCCAATATCTAACCCTTTTACCTTATCATCAACATCATCCCTTGCTGTAAGCATAATAATTGATGTTTTTATAGATTTTTTAATCCTTGAGCATACTTCATATCCATCCATTCCTGGTAGCATAATATCTAAGATGATTATATGCGGGTTTATTTTTTGAGCTAATTCAATTGCTTCATTTCCATTAAAAGCTTCATATACAGTGTACCCTTCTGCTTCTAACCCCATTTTAATAAAATCAACTATACTTTTTTCATCATCTACTATAAGAATAGTAATTTGTTCTTTTGCTAATGCATTCATTAATTTTCATTCCTTTCACTAAGAAAATAATACTCTTTACCCAAAAATTTTAAAAATTGCTTATATTATAATTAAGTTAAAGTTATATGCCTTTTTACATTCTATATCTTAATGGTAGTTCTTACTATTAAGGCACTATCAAAAAAATAACAAGTCAGCATGCTAGTCTATTTTGCGCCATACTACGTCGGCATATTCACCTAATAGCCCACTATGAGGTAAACATACCTCCTTGTCTGACGCAAAATATACATCGCATCATTGACTTGTTATTTTCTTTCTAGTGTCTAAGTGATATACTTATATCAACAAATATCTATAGAAAGAAGGATTAATATGATAAAAATAGTATCAAAAAATGTAATTAAAGATGGACAAAAGGATACATTTATTCAATTAACAAAAGAATTAATTGAAAAAAGCAGACAAGAAGCAGGTTGTATTTCATATCATTTACTTCAAGATATAAATAATTGTTCTGTACTTACCTTTATAGAAGAATGGCAAGATCAAAAAGCAATTGAAATACACAACAATAGCGAACATTTTAAAAGAATAATTCCTTTATTAGCTGATCTTCGCATAGGCAAAAGTGAATTAAATCTATATAAAGAAATATAACAAAAGTGGCTGCGCCACTTTTTAATTGTTAATTACCTTCATTATTTTTCCCAAAAACTTTTTCCTTAAGTCTTAAACCTTCTTTTGTTGTTGCTACTCCACCTAAAGCTGTTTCTCTAAGGGCTGGTGGCAAACACTTTCCTACCTTATACATCGCACTTACTGTATCATCAAATGGAATTTTAGATGCTACTCCTGCTATTACCATATCTGCTGCACATAATGCAGTTATAGCACCTTGAGCATTTCTCTTAGCACAAGGTATTTCCACAAGTCCTGCAACTGGGTCACATACAAGACCCAAAACATTTTTAAGTATTATGGCTGCTGCATCTAAACTCATTTGTGGAGTTCCACCCATCATTTCAATAGCGGCTGCTGCTCCCATAGCTGAAGCTGATCCACATTCTGCTTGACATCCACCTTCTGCCCCTGACAATGTAGCATTTAATCCAATAATAATTCCAACAGCGGCTGCTGCAAATAATCCTTTTAAAAGTCCCTCTTCATCTAAATCAAGTTTTTTGCCTACTGACAAAATTACAGCTGGCAATATCCCACAGGAACCTGCTGTTGGACATGCAACTATCTTTCCCATAGATGCATTAACTTCTGATGAAGAAAGTGCCATAGCCATCGCCATATTTGTTACAGTACCTGTAAGAGTTTTGCCTGTCTTAGCATAATTATATAACTTAAAGCCATCTCCACCTATTAATCCACTAACTGAATAAACTTCCTTTTCCGTTCCCTCATTAGCTGCTGAAATCATAACCTTTAGATTTTTTTTCATCTTTTTCATAACTTCATCTCTTGTTAATCCCTTTTCTTCTACTTCGCATCTTATGGCATATTCACTTAATGAAATATTATGTTTCTCACATAATTCTAATAATTCTATTCCTGTTTTTGCAATCATTATTATTCACCTTCCTTTACTGGACTTATTGAAATTACATTATGTAGTAATTCTATCTTTTTAATCTTTTCTATTAACTCATCACTAACCTTATTATCCAGCTCAAAAATCATTGTAGCTTCTTGACCTTTATGATCTCTAAAAACTCTCATAAAAGCTACATTTATCTTTTCACTATAAAGAACACTAGTTACACTATTAATAACACCTGGAGCATCTTTATGAGTTACTATTAAAGTTTCATACATTCCAGTAAAATCAACTTCATTATCATTAACCTCTATAATTTGAATACTTCCTCCACCAATAGATGAACCCATAACCTCATAATATTTATCATTTGTTGTCCTCATAATAAATTTCACTGTATTAGGATGAACATCACCTAAATCAGCTTCCTTAAATAAAAATTTAATGCCCTTTTCTCTTGCCATATCTATAGAATTTCTAAGCCTTTCATCACTTGGTTCCATTCCTAAAATCCCAGCAACCAATGCTCTATCTGTTCCATGTCCTTTATATGTTTTTGCAAAAGAGCCATGTAATAAAAATGTCACCTCTGCTATATCGCCACCAGCTATACTCCTTGCAATTTTCCCAAGCCTTGCTGCACCTGCTGTATGTGAACTTGATGGACCTATCATAATAGGACCTAAAATATCAAAAACTCCTATTCCCTTCATAATTGCTCCTCTTTCTTACAACATTAATATGTAAATACATCATTAGTTTATTTATTTTTATATTTATTAAATCATACTATTATTAATTTTAATATAGAATCTATTGTAAAATTATTTGTCTTAAATTTTATCCAATTAAAAAGAGTGAGTCTATATTAGTAAACTCACTCCTCTAATCACTTTTCATAAAAAAACATCATCTTTCCTCTATGTCAACATATGCCTTCCTTTTAACAACATTCTTATATGCAGGTCTAATTATTTTACCCGAATTCACAATTTCTTCAATACGGTGGGCACTCCAGCCACCTATTCTTGAAATAGCAAAAATAGGAGTAAATAATTCTGGTGGTATATCAAGCATTCTATATACAAAACCTGAGTAGAAGTCCACATTTGCACTTATACCTTTGTACATTTTACGTATCTTGCCAACTATCTCAGGTGCCAATTTTTCAACTTTTGCATACAAATTATATTCATTCTCAAAGCCTTTTTCCTTTGCAAGCTTTTCAACATGTTCTTTAAAAATAACAGCTCTTGGGTCTGATATGGAATAAACTGCATGACCTATTCCATAAATCAGTCCTGAACCATCAAAAGCTTCCTTATTGAGTATTTTCGTAAGATATTCTTCAACCTCTGTATCATCAGTCCAATCCTTGATGTTTTGTTTTATATCTTCAAACATCTGTACAACTTTGATATTTGCACCACCATGCCTTGGACCTTTTAAAGAGCCAAGGGCTGCAGCCATAACTGAATATGTATCTGAACCTGATGACGTAACAACATGTGTGACGAAGGTTGAGTTATTTCCTCCACCGTGTTCCGCATGAAGAACAAGTGCAATATCAAGAAGGGTTGCTTCAAGCTTTGTATATTGGCTGTCTGGTCTAAGCATATGAAGAATATTTTCAGCAGTACTTAAATCTGGTTGTGGACTGTGTATAAACAAACTGTTATTGTTATGGTAATGAGTACAAGCCTGGTACCCATAAACTGCCATTAGTGGAAAACATGCTATCAGTATTAAGCATTGCCTTAATACATTTTCTATAGAAGTATCTTCTGCTAAATCATCCAAGCTATAAAAGGCTAATACACTTCGTGCCATTGAATTCATAATGTCTTTGCTAGGCATTTTCAATATCATATCACGCACAAAATCATCAGGTAAATTTCTGTATTCTGACAAAAGATTTTCAAATTCCTTCAATTCACTTTTGGTAGGAAGATTACCGAATAAAAGCAAATAGCACGTCTCTTCAAATCCAAAAGATTCATTTTTCATAAATCCATTAACAATATCGCAAATATTAACCCCTCTATAAAACAACTTTCCAGGCATAGGAACCATTTCATTTTCTTCAACTATATAAGAGCGCACGTCTCCAATTTCTGTAAGACCAACAAGCACACCCCTTCCATCAACATCCCTAAGTCCCCTTTTAACTTGGTATTTGGTAAATAATTCAATATCAATCTTATTGTTTTCCTGTGCCTTGCAACTAAGTTTTTTTAACATTTTCTCTTTAAATTCTATAATATTTTCCATTATAAGCCCCCCGAAATAAATTTTTTTAGTTATATTTAGTTTAAAGTACATTATTGTTATTAAATATATAAATTATGATAATAGCTCCCAAGTCATAATTCAACTATAGCTAAAAATATAAGAAAGATTATGATTTCTTTAGATACTTTTCTCCCTACCATAGAAAATATTCCTAAATCAAATGAAATATGTACTCGTAGGTTGTAGTAAAAATAGAATGTTCCATTATTACTAATAATAATAACACATATTTAGTTAAGACATATTCAAAAACAGATAATATTTTATTAATTTATCTCATCTGCTATCTTTATTTCCATATTATTTTAAGACTTGTACTTGTAAATCTCTGTACTGTTAGGTCTTGTAACTTTCACTATTACTCTTTACTCTAATTTTTTTGTATCATAATTTTATTTTGCATCAAATTAATAACCACAATTGTCACAAAACTTTGAGTTGTTTAAAAGCTTTTTCCTATAATCTGATAATACTGTACACTTTCCTATTATTAATAATAGAAAGCTATTAGCTTTTTTAGTATAGATATTGAAAAGAAGAATAATCTTGAACTAAACACTTACCAGTTAAGTTAGACTGAATCTATTGATAGATTATTAATGAGCAAGATAATTGAAATGTACGAGCATATGTTGTAGTATTATAGTTAAATATATACATTCAGAGTAATGTGATTATTTAACTATAAGCATAAATATGATTAATAAATATCACTACTATTGATCTTTTATTAGGAGGTTGTAAAATGGTTCATATTCCCTGCTACAATGTAGGACAAAAAATTTATGAGGGAAAGAAAACTATAATTTACAGTGGAATTAGATTAAATGATGGTATTCCTGTTTTATTGAAGCTTCTTTATGCAGAATATCCTGATTTATATGATGTGACCAAGTTAAAAAAGGAATATGAATTAAATCAAAGAATTCATAGTAACAATGTTGTAAAAATTTATAGTATAGACAACTATGAAAGAACACCTGTGTTAATTTTGGAGGATTTCGGAGGGGAATCTTTACAGAAAATTTTAAATATATGTAAGAAGTTTAACTTAATAGATTTTTTAAAGATTGCTATTAAATTATCACAAGCATTATTTGATATTTATAATAGTAATGTTATTCATAAAGCCATTAATCCTAATAACATTATTATAAATATGGAAAATGGAATAGTAAAGCTTACTGACTTTGGAAGTGCATCACTTTTTTCAAAAGAAATAAATACCATAGATAGAATGACGGAGTTGGAAACTACACTAGACTACATTTCTCCAGAACAAACCGGTAGGATGAATCGTACAATTGATTATCGTACGGATTTTTATTCTTTAGGAGTGCTTTTTTATAAAATGCTCACCGGCTTTTTGCCCTTTCAAGCAAAGGATAAATTAGGCATAATTCACTGTCACCTTGCAGTACAACCTATATCTCCACATGAAATTGATGCAAAGATCCCAAAAGTAATTTCAGATATAGTAATGAAGCTTATGGAAAAGATGGCTGAGAATAGATATCAAAGTGCTCTGGGGCTGAAGTTGGATTTACAAACATGTATGGATGCACTTGAAACAAATGGCTCAATAGCACATTTTAAAATAGGGCAAAAAGATATTTCAGATGTGTTTGAAATTCCTAATAAACTATATGGAAGAGAGCAAGAAATCAAAGCGCTGAAATCCGCTTTTCAACGAATTAATAGAAATCCAAAAGAAGCTATTATGGTTACAGGCTATTCTGGTGTAGGAAAATCCCAATTGGTAAATAAGATTCGAAGCTCAATAAAAAAACAACCTGGGTATTTTATTTCAGGAAAGTTTGATCAGTTCGAGCATGATATACCTCATTCTGCATTGATTTATTCTTTTAATGATCTAGTGCAGCAAATTTTAAGTGAAAATAAAGACCGGGTGGAAATGTGGAAGCAGAAGCTTTTAGATGCATTAGGACCAAATGGTCAGATAATCATTAATGTGATACCAGATGTAGAAAAGATAATAGGAAAACAGCGCGAAGTTATTGAAGTTCCTGCAGAAGAAACAAAAAATCGCTTCTTCAAGGTATTTAAAGATTTTGTGAGAACCTTTTGCGAATTACAACATCCACTGGTAATATTTTGGGATGACTTGCAGTGGGCAGATTTATCATCACTTAAACTGATAGAAGTTTTAATGAGTGATTTTGAGATAAAGAATATGCTACTTATTGGTGCTTATAGGGATAATGAAGTACATGAAATGCACCCTTTGCGTCTTACTTTAACCAATATTCAAAAGGAAAATGTAATCGTGAATACAATTTTTCTTAAACCACTAGAGCTTGTTTATATAAATCAATTAGTTGCTGAAACCTTTAACTGCAATTTAAAAGAATCAATTTCATTAGCAGAATTAAGTCAGCAAAAAACAGAAGGTAATCCGTTTTTTTTAAGTCAGTTTTTGTACTCATTATATAAGGAACAGTTAGTTTGGTTTAACAAAGAAGAGTGGAAATGGCAGTGGGATTTGCAGGGTATACAAAATGCTCAAATAACAGATAATGTTGTAGAACTTATAGCATCTAGAATGTCAAATTTTTCTAAAAACACAGTTGAAACTTTAAATCTAGCCGCATGTATAGGAAGCCAGTTTGATTTAGATACGTTATCTATCATATGTAAAAGAACCTTTAAAGATACATATGATAACCTTTGTGATGCCATAAAAGAAGGCATGATTTTACCAACTGTAAATACATATTATTCCACTGATAAATTAGATAATTTAATTCCAAGCAGTTATACTTTTCTCCATGACCGTATTCAACAGGCTGCATATTCACTAATTGAAGAAGAACATAGAAAAGAAATTCATCTTAAAATAGGAAGGCTTATGCTGTCTGGTACTGATTTCACAGAAAAGGAAGGAAAAATTTTAGATATTGTAAATCAGTTGAACCTAGGTATTGAATTAGTATGTGATGCTTCCGAAATGGAACAAATAGCTACACTTGAATTGATTGCTGGAAGAGTTACAAAGAAGTCAGCTGCATATGATACAGCCTATAAATATTTAAGGATTGGAATAAGTTTGATAGAAACCTGTGGCTGGGAAAGATGGTACGAATTAACGCATTCTTTATATGCTGAAGCTGCAGAAATAGCTTGTTTAAGTGGAGATTTTGAATTAGTAGAACAGTATATTGGGATTGCATTAAATAATAGCAAAACAGTCTTAGATAAAGTTAAGCTATATGAAGTTAAAATTATTTCCTATACAGCACAAAATAAAAAATTGGAAGTAGTAGATACTGCATTATTTGTTCTTAAACTTTTAGGAATAAATTTTCCAAAGAATCCAAATATGCCACAGGTTTTAATGTCATTGGCAAAAACAAAATTTGCACTAATTGGAAAACAACCCGATTCTTTGTCTGAATTACCGCAAATGACAAATTCATCTTTATCCGCTGCTTTACGGATTATGATTAAGATGGGCATGCCAACTTATATGCTATTTCCCAACCTTTTCTTACTAATAACTTTAAAAGCTGTGAGATTATATATTAAACATGGAAATTCAAATAGTTCACCTACAGTTTATGCTACTTATGGCATGCTTCTATGTTATATTGGCGATATTAATTCTGGATATAAGTTTGGAAAGTTATCCTTGAAATTATTAGATAAATTTGATGGAAAAGAATATAACGTGCAAACAATTGTGTTATTTAATTCATTTATTAATTCTTGGAAAGCAAGTACTCGAAGCTCATTAACTGAATTTGTTAGAGCCTACTTCATTGGATTAGAAACAGGAAACATAAATTATGCATGTACATCTGCATGCTTATATAACATTTATTCTTATTATTCAGGAGAAAACTTGGTTGATTTAGAAAGGAAAATGTCTCAATATAGTGAAGTAATGAATAATTTAAAAAATAAGGAAGCTCTTATTACACAATCAATATATCACCAATCAGTATTAAATTTAATGGGTTTTTGTGAAAATACGTCTTATTTAAAGGGTAAAGTGTATGATGAGGATATAATGATACCTATGCACATAGCTGTAAAGGATAGGGGTACTCTTTGTAATGCATATATAAATAAATCTATCCTTTCATATATATTTTCTGAATATGATAAGGCTTTAGAAAATTCTGTAATAGCAAAAAAATATTTAAATGGAGTAAGTGCTACTTTAAGTGTTCCTGTTTTTTATTTTTATAATTCATTGATTATGCTTTCCACCTTTGATCAATGCTCATTATTTAGGAAGAAACAGATTCTGTTTAAGATTTCTGCAAATCAACAAAAAATGAAAAAATGGGCACAACATGCAAAAACGAACTTTTCACATAAATTTTATTTGGTAAAAGCAGAAAAATCAAGGGTTTTAGGTAATATTCCTAAAGCAATGGATTTTTATGAAAAGGCAATTAAGTTAGCATCAGACAATGGCTATATTCAAGAGGAAGCACTTGCAAATGAATTGGCAGCTAAGTTCTATATATCACTAGGAAATGAAAAAATAGCAAAAGTTTATATGGAAGAAGCACTGTACTGCTATACCTTATGGGGGGCAACCGCCAAAATAAATCAGTTAAAGGAATCTTATCCACAAATTTTAAACTTTTATAAAATTAATGGTACATGCATTGACGATGTAGCTGTTACTTTAGAAAAGAAAACAACTGGAAGTTCTATGGTGCTAGATACTGCAACAATTATAAAGGCAACTCATGCCATTTCTAGAGAAATCAAATTAGAAGAACTTCTTAAAAAGCTTGTATATATATTGCTTGAAAATGCAGGAGCCCAAAAAGTTTGTTACTTAGTAAAAAAAGAAGGAAAATATGTTATACAGGCAGAAGGCAATGTAGATAGAAATAAAATAGACGTTATGAAGGAAATTGATTTCGACAATAGCAGAAGTTTGCCTAAAAAAATAATTTATTATGTAGAACGTTCAATGGATAGTATCATACTAGATGATGCTTCTGTTTCTGAAAAATATCTAAATGATCCTTATATTGTAGATAAAAAGCCTAAGTCAATTATGTGTATGCCAGTACTAAGTAAAGGAAATATACTTGGTATAATTTACCTAGAGAATAGTTTAATAGAAGGTGTATTTAATAATGAACGCATAGAAATATTGAAGATTATTTCTTCCCAATTGGCAATCTCATTAGAAAATGCAACTCTATATACTAATCTGGAACGTTCTGAAAAACAACTTAGAAAACACCATGACCAACTTGAAGAATTAATAGAAAAAAGAACAGTTAAACTAAAAGAAGAAATTATGGAACGTAAAAATGCTGAAAAATTATTGGAAGAAATGGCTACCCATGATAACCTTACTGGTCTTCCAAATAGAAAATCATTCCACAATCAATTAAATCATTCACTAGAATTAGCAAAAGACAATAAGCTTTTCCTAGGAATTCTATTTATTGATTTGGATGGCTTTAAAACAATAAATGATACATTTGGGCATGATAGTGGAGACATAGTTCTAAAAACTGTTGCTGAAAGGCTATTAAAAGCTGTAAGAGCATGTGATATGGTTTCAAGATTTGGTGGGGATGAATTTATAATAATTATGGAAAATGTAGAAAATACAGATGTGATTAATCGTGTTTGCCAAAGAATTCTTGATGAAGTTGGAAGGACAATTGTTTTAGGTGAAAATAAGGGCCATGTCACAGCAAGTATAGGTGTTGCTGTTTTCCCAAATGATGAAGATGATATGAACAAATTGATTAAAAAAGCAGATAATGCAATGTATATGGCAAAAAGATCTGGAAAGAATAAGGTTGTTTTTAATTGAATATTGTGGAAAAAACATATAAAAAGAGGGTGCTGCTAAAAAAAACCACACCCTCTACAGTTATCGGTGTGGTTTTTGTTAATTATTCTTTTAATATATTATTTTCCCCTTATATTTGCATCTAATATTCATAAAAAGCTGATCCTCCAATAAATTCCCTTAAAAGAGAATTTTTAGGAATCTCCTCAATATCAATTTTTTTAAAGAAGCTTAAGAAAGACTTTAATCTTATAGCTTCTGCATACACTGGACTTTTCTCAGTTATTTTATTTAATTCTTTTAATGCATATGGCTTTAATACTCCAAGTTCATAAACTAATGTAGAATTAAATGCAATATCTGCTTCTTCTTGATAAATAAATATATTCTTTTTTTCTCCTTTTCTTATAGATTCCCACATTTTTAAAGTATCCTCTGCTTTATATCCCCTTGATAATGAATCTCTAACTATTCTTCTTACTTTTCTTACATCAGTTGTAGAAATTCTATTATGATTATCTATATTTAATTGAGTTAATGCTGATATATATATCTTAAATACATTGCTATTTAGCTCACTTGAAATTAAATTTGGATTTAATCCATGAATTCCTTCAAGTATTAACACTCCATTTTTAGGTAATTTTACTTTGTAATCATTCCATTCCTTTTCTCCAGTTTTAAAATTATAAATTGGTAAATCAACTTTTTCTTCATTCATTAGTTTTTCTAAATCTCTATTTAATAATTTTAAATCTAATGCATTAATAGATTCATAATCATAATTGCCATTTTCATCTTTAGGTGTATCCATTCGATTAAAAAAATAATTATCCAAGGACAACGGAATAGGTATTAATCCATTTACCCTAAGCTGTATACTTAATCGGTTAGCAAAAGTAGTTTTTCCTGAAGAAGATGGTCCTGCAACAAGTATAATTTTCACACCTTTTTTATTGGAAATTTCATCTGCAATATTAGCTATCTTCTTTTCATGAAAACCTTCTGAAACCATAATTATATTTCTCAATTCATTATTAATTACTTTTTCATTCAATGCTCCAACATCTTCTATTCCTAATATAGTTAGCCACCTTTGTGCTTCTATAAAAATATTAGTTAAACTTTTTTGCTCTTTAAATTTAGGAAGTACATTTAAATCTTTTATTTCTGGTCTTTGCAAAATAAATCCTGATTCATAATTAAATACATCAAAGATTTTTATTATACCCGTAGAATATCCCATAGGCCCATAAAAATAATCATATCTTCCTTCAAGTTCATAAAGCTGCACATCTTTTATATTACAATACTTTAAAAGGTTAACCTTATCATCCATTTTGTAGCCTCTAAAAATTTCTATTGCATCTTCTTTTGATGTTATAATACTCTTTATTTGTACATCCTTATTTATTATCTCCTGCATTCTTTTTTTAATTTTATTAACGTCGTCATTATTTAAAGGAATTTCTTTATGCACTTCTCCATATACTGCCTTACTTATAGCATGCTTAATTGTTATTTTAGATTCTGGAAATAATTCTAAAGCTATTTTAATAAAAATAAATTGTAATGTTCTAGTGTAAATTTTTATTCCAAGTTCTGTATCAAAGCCTATAAGTTCCACTTCTCCATCATCTTCAATTACTTCAGTTAATTCATGATATTTTCCATTAAGCTTACATATAGCCACATCTTTAACTTTATCTTTATAATTATCAAGAATTAAATTATAAAATGTTATTCCTCTTTTAGCTTTAATAGTATTACTTTTTGACTGTAATCCTTTATTAATCATATAACTTAAAACCTTTCCTCTCAAATTAGTTAGGCACATTCAAAAAATACTAGACCAGTACGCTTGTCTATTTTGCGTCATACTGCGTCAGCAAATTCAGCTAATAGTCCACTATTAACTGAACTTGGCTCCTTGTTTGGCATAAAGTGAAACTTTTCAGGCGGAATTTTACATTCCAGCTGAATCTAGTTGAACTTATACCCTCAAGGGGCACCTAGTCTTAAGACAAAACATACGACGCATCTTTGGTCTATTATTTTCTTTCATTTGCCTTATAAATGTTAATTTCATCAAATTTTTATTATCAATTTAAAAGTACTTTCTTTTTTAAATATAGATACCCTAAACTGAAACTCTTCTTAATACTTGGGAATTTAATAATATATTTTAAACTATATAAATAGTTTCAAATATATTATATACATTTTTACTAAAAAGGATAAAACTATTTTTTGTTTGTATATTAATTTTATTATTGCAAATATTAATTTTTAGAGGTGATTTTTTATGTTTGTAGTGTCTATTCGAACTGCAATTTTATACTTATTAGTTGTATTAACAATGAGATTAATGGGAAAAAGGCAAATAGGTGAACTTCAACCTTATGAATTTGTAATTACAATTATGATTTCTGACTTAGCGTCCTTACCCATGCAAGATTCAAGATTACCATTGTTACAAGGCATTATTCCTATAATAACTTTATTATTTTTAAAAACAATTTTAACCCAGATAGGATTAAAATTTCAATTAACACGAAAGTTTGTTGATGGAGAACCTTGTATATTAATTTATAAAGGAAGAATAAATTATTCAACTTTAAAAAAACAACAATTAAATATTGATGAATTATTGGAAGAATTACGACTTGCAAATTATTTTAATATTGATGAAATTCAATATGCAATATTAGAAAATGATGGACAAATGTCTATATTGCCAGTAGATTATAATTCCTCTAAAAGCAATTGTGAAAAAAGTACCCAAAATGCTGAAGTTGCATTGCCTAAGGTATTAATTTCTGATGGTAAAATAAATAAAAATTCCTTAACTTCCATAGACAAGGACGAAAAATGGATACTTAATTTACTTAAAAACCATAATATTTTATCAATAAAACATGTATTAATAGCTTTATATGATACTGAAGGCAAATTTAAATTTCAACTTTTTGATGAATATGAAAAGGAGAATACATAATGAGAAATGCACTATTATCAATACTTCTCTTTATCTTCACTATGACCTGTGTATATTTTTTTAATAATTCTGTACTTAATTTATGTAATGATATTAAAATAAAAGCTGAAGATATAGAACTTAAAATTACAAGTGGTGAGCTTGAAGAAGCGTATTCTCAATCTCTTGAATTGTTAAACTCCATTGAAGAGAAAAATTTAATAACATCTATATATCTTAGCCATCAAGAATTTGATAATTTACTAAATGAGGCTGTAAAATTATCTACATACATAATTCATCAAGATGTAACAGAAGCTCATACATCCCTACATTTACTAAAACATAATACTGATCATATAAAAAAATTACAAATGCCGACTTTAGAAAATATACTTTAGTCAATTTTCTCTGCATTCTACCACCAAAAATTCTATAATTTCCTATACATTAAGAAATACTATGAATATACATTATATTTATATACTTATACGTTATATATTTTATGTATAAAAATTAATTTTTTATGCATAAAATATATGTTTTTATGTATATTTTATGAATATTATCACTTATACTACTTGATTATTGTTTTATTAAATTGTATAATTATAAACAGTACATTAACTTAGAAAATTATATTAATTTATATTTTACATAAGGCATATTCAAAATAATAACAAGTCAGTATGCCTAATATTTGAGGAGGGCTTTTAAAATGACAAAATATAACAAAGTAGTTTTAGCTTATTCAGGAGGACTAGATACATCGATTATAATTCCATGGCTTAAAGACACTTACGGATGTGAAGTTATAGCTGTTTGTGGTAATGTAGGTCAAAAAGATGAATTAGATGGATTAGAAGAAAAAGCAATAAAGACAGGAGCATCAAAATTATATATCGAAGATTTAACACAAGAATTTGTTGATGATTATATCTTTCCTACTATTCAAGCTGGTGCTATATATGAAGGAAAATATCTACTTGGAACTTCATTTGCCAGACCAATAATTGGAAAAAGGTTAGTTGAAATTGCTAAAGCTGAAGGTGCAGATGCAATTTGTCACGGTTGTACTGGTAAAGGAAATGACCAAGTAAGATTTGAAATGGCTGTTAAAGCATTTGCTCCAGAAATGCCAATAATTGCTCCATGGAGAATTTGGGATATTAAATCAAGAGAAGATGAAATAGAATATGCAGAATCTAAAAATATTCCATTAAAAATTAATCGTGAAACAAACTATAGTAAAGATAAAAACATTTGGCATTTAAGTCATGAAGGTTTAGATTTAGAATTCCCTGAAAATGAACCACAATATGATAAAATTTTAGAACTTTGTAAGACACTAGAAGCTGCTCCAAATGAACCAACTTACATCACTTTAACTTTTGAAAAAGGAAATGCTGTTGCTTTAAACGGACAAAAAATGAACAGTGTTCAATTATTAGATGCATTAAATAAAGTTGGTGGAGAAAATGCTATTGGTCTTACTGACATGGTAGAAAACAGACTTGTTGGTATGAAATCAAGAGGCGTTTATGAAACTCCAGGTGGAACTATCCTTTACAAAGCTCATAAAGATTTAGAAGAACTTTGTTTAGATAAAGAAACTTCACATTATAAAGAACAAATCGCTTTAAAATTTGCTGATATAGTATATAACGGACAATGGTTTACTCCACTTAGAGAAGCATTATCACAATTTGTTACAAAAACTCAAGAAACAGTTACAGGTGAAATTAAATTAAAATTATACAAAGGAAATATTGTCAATGCTGGTATGACTTCACCATATACATTATACAGTGAAGAATATGCAACTTTTGGAGAAGATGGCGTATATGATCAAAAGGATTCTGCTGGATTCATAAATCTATTTGGTCTTCCATCAGTTGTTAGAGCTAAAATGCAAGAAAAAATTAAGAAAGAGGAAATATAATGAAGCTTTGGGGCGGACGATTCAAAAAGGGCACTGACAAATTAGTTAATGATTTTAATTCTTCTATAAATGTTGATTCAAGAATGTATAGAGAAGATATTGAAGGAAGTCTTGCTCATGCTTCAATGCTTGGACACCAAAACATAATTCCAAAAGAAGCTAGTGATAAAATCACTTCTGGTCTTCTTGAAATATTAAAGAGACTTGATAGTGGTGCTATTGAAATTGATGAAACATCTGAAGATATTCATAGTTTTGTTGAAGGTACTTTGACATATTATATTGGCGAATATGGAAAGATGGTTCATACAGGTAGAAGCAGAAATGACCAAGTAACTTTAGATTTAAGATTATATTTAAAAAAGGCAATTGTAGGCTTAAAAGAAGATATTATAGCTTTAGAAGAAGTTCTTTTAGAAAAAGCTAATGAAAATATAGATACTATAATGCCTGGATATACTCATATGCAAAAAGCTCAACCAATTACATTTGCTCATCACATTTTAGCTTATGCTGAAATGCTTAAAAGAGATTTTGGAAGACTTTCTGATTGTTATAAGAGAGTAGATGAAATGCCACTAGGCTCTGGGGCATTAGCTACTTCTACTTACCCTATTGATAGAGAAGCTGTTGCTCGTGATCTTGGATTTTCAAAAGTTACATTAAATAGTTTAGATTCTGTATCTGATAGAGATTATGCTATTGAAACACTTTCTTGTCTTTCAATGATAATGATGCATTTATCAAGATTTTCAGAAGAAATAATCCTTTGGTGTACTAATGAGTTTAGTTTTGTAGAACTTGATGACGGCTATAGTACTGGTAGTAGTATAATGCCTCAAAAGAAAAATCCAGATGTTGCAGAATTAGTTAGAGGAAAAACTGGTAGAGTTTATGGAGATCTTATGACTTTACTTACTGTTATGAAGGGAATCCCTCTTGCTTATAACAAAGATATGCAAGAAGATAAAGAAGCACTTTTTGATGGATTAGATACTGTTACTCTTTCACTTAAAACTTTCTGTGGAATGGTTAAAACTATGAAGGTTAAAAAGGATAACATGAGAAAAGGTGCTGGTCTTGGTTTCACTAATGCTACTGATGTAGCTGATTACTTAGTTAAAAAAGGCATGGCATTTAGAAATGCTCATGAAGTAGTTGGAGAAATAGTTCTTGAATGTATCAAGAGAAACAAGATGATTGAAGAATTAACTCTTGAAGAACTTAAAGGCTTCTCCCCTATCTTTGAGGAAGATATCTATCATGCAATAGATTTATTAACTTGTGTAGAAGAACGTAAAGTTATTGGTGGACCTTCTACAGAATCAGTTAAAATGCAAATTGCAGCATTAGAAAACTTTATAAATGAATTTAAAAAATAAAATAATTATAAGTCTTAAAGAAGAAATTAAAAGTTTCTTCTTTAAGGCACATTAAAAAAATAACAAATCAGCATGCTAGTCTATTTTGTGCCATACTACGTCTGTATGTTCACCTAATAGCCCACTATGAGGTAAACATACCTCCTTGTCTGACTCAAAATATACATCGCATCATTGACTTGTTATTTTCTTTAATGTGCCTAAGACACATTAAAAGTTTCAATTGTCTATGAAATTTATATTATAAAGTTTCTCTTATGAAATTTTATAGACAATTGAAAATCCATACATATAAAAATAATTTATTATTATATATTAATAAATTAAGGAGGCTAATTAAAAAATGGTTAAGATTGGAATAATCGGTGCTACAGGATATGTTGGTGCTGAACTCTTAAGATTACTATTATCTCATCCAAAAGTTGAAGTTGCTGCATTAAGCTCAGTTTCTTTTGCAGGACAAGAAATTAGTAACGTATATAAAAACTTTTTAAATAAAACAGATTTAATTTGTGAATCTGCAGATGATGTTGTTGAAAAATGTGATGTAATCTTCACTGCCCTTCCTCATGGATTAAGTGAAGATATTGCTAAAAAAGCAATTGACAATAAAAAGATTTGTATTGATATGGGTGCAGATTTTAGATTATCTAATGAAGATGAATATGAAGAATGGTATGGTAAGAAATTTACACAACCTGAGATCCATGTAAACAGTGTTTATGGACTTCCAGAATTAAATAAAGAAAAAATCAAAGAATGTTCCTTAATTGCTAACCCAGGTTGCTATCCAACAACTATAGAATTAGGCTTAATGCCACTACTTAAAAATTCATTAATTAAATTAGATGGTATTATTTGTGATTCAAAATCTGGAACTACAGGTGCTGGAAGAGGCTTAACTTTAAATACTCATTTTCCAGAAGAAAATGAAACTTTTGCACCATATAAAGTTGGAGCTCATAGACATACACCTGAAATTGAAGAAACATTATCTACAATGGCAAATAATAAGGTAAGTATAACTTTTACTCCTCATTTACTTCCAATTAACAGAGGTATCCTTTCAACTATTTACTGTACTCCAAAGGATAAAGTAAAGCTTGAGGAAATTCATAAACTATATGTAGATTGTTATAAAGATGAACCTTTCGTTAACATCTTACCTCTTGGAGAAACTGCTTCAATAAAAAATGTAAGATTAACAAACGATTGTTTTATCTCATTACATTTAAACCATAGACAAGATCAAATCATTGTTGTAAGCACAATAGATAATATGATTAAAGGTGCTGCAGGACAAGCGATTCAAAACATGAATATTATTCTAGGATTTAATGAAACAGATGGATTAAACTTAATTGCACCAGCTTTCTAATTGATAATGAACAATTAACAGTTGACAATTTAAGATGAAATTGCTTTGCAATTTCTAAAAATGTATTTTTTAAATCATGTAGTGATTTGTTCCGCAATTGACAATTGTACATTGTTAATTGTGCATTGAATAAAGGGGGTTATAAATTTGGATATAAAATATATAGATGGTGGGGTTACAGCTCCTAATGGTTTTTTAGCTTCAGGTATATACTGTGGATTAAAGAAAAGTAATTTACAAAAGGATTTAGCTTTAATCTATTCTGAAGTACCAGCAGTTGCAGCTGGAATGTACACTAAAAATAAAGTTAAAGGTGCTCCTATTTATATTACAAAAGAGCATTTGACTAACAAAAAAGCACAAGCAATAATTATAAATAGTGGTAATGCAAATACTTGTAATGGTGATGATGGATTAAATAAAGCAAAGAAAATGACTTCTCTGCAAGCTAAAGAATTGAAGTTAAAAGCAGGTGATATTTTAGTTGCATCTACAGGAGTAATTGGGGTTCCTTTAAATATAGATGCTATTAAAAATGGTATTCCACTGCTTACTGAAAAATTATCAAAAGACGGTTTTGATGATGCATCTTCTGCAATTATGACAACTGACACATTCAAAAAGCAATTAGCATTAGAATTTTACATAGGCGATAAAAAAATTACTATAGGTTCAATGGCAAAAGGTTCTGGAATGATTGAACCAAATATGGGAACAATGCTTTCTTTCATTACAACTGACCTTTCTATTTCTCCAGAATTACTGGATGAAGCTTTAAAATCAAGTGTTACTGTTACTTACAATAGAGTTAGTGTTGATGGTGATACAAGTACTAATGACATGATATTAATTTTAGCTAATGGCTTAGCTGAAAATGTTACTATAACTGAAAAAGACGAAAATTATGATGCTTTCCTTGAGGCTCTTACTACCTTAAACACAATTATGGCTAAAAACATTGCCAAAGATGGTGAAGGTGCTACAAAGTTATTGGAATGTCAAATCATAGGTGCTAATACTGAAGATGATGCTGTTGTTTTAGGTAAAAGCGTTATTAATTCTAGTTTAGTAAAAACTGCAATGTTTGGTAGTGATGCAAACTGGGGCAGAATTCTTTGTGCTCTAGGATATACAAAAATTAATTTTGATCCTGAAAAAGTTGATGTTTCCTTTGAAAGCCCTGCTGGCTCTATCAAAGTTTGTGAAGCTGGTAGTTCTTTACCTTTTGATGAAGATAAAGCAAAGGAAATCTTAAATGAAAATGAAATTATTATTAAAGTTAATTTATTCTTAGGTGATTATAGTGCTTATGTTTGGGGCTGTGATCTAAGTTATGAATATGTAAAAATAAATGGAGATTATAGAAGCTAAACCAGTGAAAAGTGAAAATTTTAGGATTAAATTTCTGCTAAATTTCTAAAAATATATTTTTTTTAAACTCCTCTGTAGTTTGTTTCCTTAACTTTTCACTTATAACTCTTAACTTCTAACTGAATAAATGGGGGTTTTAAATTGAATAACAATGAAAGAGCTGAGGTCTTAGTTCATGCATTGCCTTATATCCAACGTTACTATGGCAAAATAATAGTAGTAAAATACGGTGGAAATGCAATGATAAGTGATGAACTTCGTGAAACAGTAATAAATGATATTATCTTAATGAAATGTGTTGGTATTGAACCAGTTGTTGTCCATGGTGGTGGACCTGATATTTCAGACTTTTTAAATAGATTAGGTGAAAAAAGCGAATTTATTAATGGTTTAAGATATACTGGTGAAAATACTATTGATATAGTTCAAATGGTTCTTGGAGGAAAAGTAAACAAGGACTTGGTTTCTTTAATTGAAAAATTTGGTGGCAAAGCTATTGGTTTATGTGGAATGGACGGTTCTCTTTTAAAAGCTAGAAAGTTAAAAACTGATGTTGATTTAGGCTATGTGGGTGAAATAACTAAAGTTAATACTGAAGTTATAAAAATGGCTATAAGTTCTGGTTACATTCCTGTTGTTGGTAGTATTGCTTTAGGTGAAGATGATAATAAACCATATAACATCAATGCTGATATATGTGCATCAAAAATTGCAGCTGCACTAAAAGCTGAAAAATTAATGTTACTTACTGATGTACCTGGAGTTCTCATGGATCCAAAAGACTCCTCATCATTACTTAGTATTTTAAGAATACATCAAATTCCTAAGTTATGCTTAGAAGGAGTAATAAAAGGTGGTATGATTCCTAAAATTGATTGTTGCGTTGAAGCAATTAGAATGGGTGTTGAGAGAGCACTTATTATTGATGGACGTATTCCCCACTCTATTCTTTTAGAGTTGTTCTCTCCTGAGGGAATTGGGACAATGATCTATTAATCTGTTAACTAATTTATATGGGAGGTAATTTTATGTCATATGATTTTAATGAAGCAAAAGAACATATTGTAAATAGTTATGGGCGTTTAGAGCCTGTAATTACTCATGGTGAAGGGGTTTACCTTTATGATAAAGATGAAAATAAATATCTAGATTTTACAAGTGGTATTGGTGTTAGTAGTTTAGGATATGGTCACGAAAAATGGATTAAATCTACTAGTAAGCAATTAAAAACTCTTGCCCATGCCTCAAATATATTTTACACTGAACCAAGTGTAAAACTTGCTAAAGAATTAACTGAAAAAGCTAATATGAGCAAAATATTTTTTGGTAACTCTGGTGCTGAAGCTAATGAAGGTGCAATTAAATTAGCTAGAAAATACAGCTATGATAAATATGGTGCTGGAAGAAGTACAATTCTTACTTTAATGCAATCTTTTCATGGTAGAACAATAACTACTTTAAAAGCAACTGGACAAGAGAAATTTCATAAATACTTCTTCCCTTTTACTGAAGGTTTTGATTATGTAAAAGCAAGTGATTTAGAAGATTTCAAAGCAAAGCTTACAGATGAAGTTTGTGCTATAATGCTTGAAGCAATTCAAGGAGAAGGGGGAGTAATTCCACTAGATAAAGAGTTTGTCCAAGAAGTAGTTAAAATATGTAATGAAAAAGACGTACTTGTTATATTTGATGAAGTTCAATGCGGTATAGCTAGAACTGGTAAAATGTTTGGATATAATAATTTTGATGTAGAAGCTGATATAGTTACTGTGGCTAAAGGCCTTGGAGCTGGACTTCCTATAGGGGGTATACTTTGCTCTTCTAAAGTAGCTGATGTATTTAAGCCAGGTGACCATGGTTCAACTTTTGGAGCTAATCCAGTTGTATGTGCTGGTTCTTTAGTTGTTCTTGATGAGCTTTGCAATGAAAAAGCTTTAGAAAAGATAACTAAAAGAGGTGCTTATGTAAAAGAACTTTTAGAAGAAGCTAAAAATCCTCAAATTGTAGCTGTACGTGGTATTGGATTAATGATTGGAATAAAGGTAAAGTGTGATCCAGCATTAGTTCAAAAAGAAGCTATAAAAAGAGGATTATTAGTATTAACAGCGGGCAAAGATGTTGTAAGACTTCTTCCACCTCTTGTTATAACTAAAAAAGAATTAAAGATAGGATTAGATATTATTCTTGAAATTTTGTCTAAGATAGAAGAATAAATAATTAATGAACAATAACAATGGACAATTAACAATGTTGGAATAAATCCCTTTGAGATTTTGTCCTTAATTGTGCAATGTACATTGTGAATTGTACATTATTTGGGGGCATATATATGAAAAAAGATTTATTAAAAATGGATGATCTCTCTAAAGAAGAAATTTTAGATATTTTAAATTTAGCAGATCAATTGAAATATGAACAAAAACATGGTATAGAACACCATCACTTAAAAGGTAAAAGCTTAGGCATGATATTTGAAAAATCATCTACTAGAACTAGAGTTTCTTTTGAAGCTGGTATGTATCAATTAGGTGGAAATTCATTATTCTTAAGTGATAGAGACTTACAAATTGGTAGAGGTGAACCAATTGAAGATACTGCAAGAGTTCTTTCAAGATTTATACAAGGTATAATGATTAGAACATTTTCTCAAGCAGAAGCTGAAACATTAGCTAAATATTCATCAATTCCAGTTATTAATGGCTTAACAGATGAGGAACATCCTTGCCAAGTGTTAGCTGATTTAATGACAATAAGAGAAAATAAAAATATCCTTGAAGGATTAAAGGTTGCTTTCATAGGCGATGGCAATAACATGGCAAATTCTTTAATGATTGGTTGTTTAAAAGTTGGAATGAACTTTGCAGTTGCATCGCCAAAAGATTATACATCCTCTGAAAAATACTTAAATAGAGCAAAAGAAATTGCAGAAAAAGAAGGTGTTAATTTTACAGTAACTACTTCCCCATCTGAAGCGGCTAAAGATGCTGATGTATTAATTACAGATGTTTGGGCTAGTATGGGGCATGAAGAAGAAGCTTTAATAAGAGCTGAAGCTTTTGAAGGTTTCCAAATAAACAAAGAATTAATGGCAGTAGCTGATAGAAATGCAATGGTACTTCACTGTCTTCCAGCTCATAGAGGTGAAGAAATCACAGCTGAAGTTTTAGAAGAACATGCAGATTCAATCTTTGATGAATCTGAAAATAGATTACATGCTCAAAAGGCTGTACTTGTTAAATTGATGAAATAATTTAGCAATCACTAACTGAAAAAGAGATACTTGGTTATACATAAATTTTATGTAAACAAGTATCTCCTTTTTCTTTTTTGAATCTATCTATTTGCCCACAGGGAAAGTGACTCAATACGAAACAAGTTTCGTTTTCTCTACTTGCTCAAAGATAAAGTGACTAGCATCAAATTATAGATTTGAGCTATCTACTTTTCTATATAATTCATTACATTTTTTACTATCATGTTTATAGTTCCATCCCCATTTCTTTGTATCTCAAATTTACTAGAATCATGATAAATTTCTTCATTTATATATAAGTCAATTTGTTTATCTATATTGAGTCTAACTCTCTTTAATTTTTTATCAACCCAAGTTTTATCCACTGCCACTTCTTCACTTAAACCTTGTTGTTTCATATAATTTGAAAAATCCTCTTTTACTTGTGGTTGCTCATTGAATAGCTCTTCTGAGAACGAATCTATATTTATAGTATCTTCTTCTTTTAATTTAGTTTTAATAGCGGTTCTAATTTCTTCTGCTTTTCCTGCATCTTCAGTAATATTTTTTCTAGTCCAATTCTCTGCTGCTTTTACAAAAGTTTTTGTCATATCTCTTTCATTTGTAATAATGCTTGCACCTAAGAATGTATTTATAAAATAATTTGCTCCATATTCATCTTCTTTACTGTTTTTCTGCTTATCTAATATCATTAAGTTATAACTTTCCTTTTCCCTAATTGGCTTAAGAAATGCAGCCTTTTGTATCTTTTGTCCACTACCTGGAAGACCAGCTATTTGTGGCACTATTCCTATTCCAATTTTTTGATCTACAAATTGAATCTCATGCGTAAAGTTTTTAACATAATCCATTTTAAGTATAGCTATCATTGGTCCTTGATCTGTGGTTATTGATACTATTATTAGATCTCCTGCTGGAATATTTACATTTCCCTTCATTATTATGAATAGTTGCCTAGCAAGCTCCTTAGATAAATTAATTAAATCATTATCTATTCCATTTAAATAGTCTTGTACAACTTCTTTAACTATATTTCTTTCAGGGTTAAAACATGCATATTTAAGTTCATCATCTTTTAAACATTTTTCTATATGCCTATATAAAAATTTATATATATCCTCATCTAATTCCAAACTGTATTCATTAAGCACAGGTTCTTCCCCATTACTATCTAATATGTGGATAACTGCTTGATTTATGTTAATATCATTTATATATTCCATGTATTTCACCATCCAATTAAATTTATTACATTAGATATTATAAACTTTAATCGAGGTAAAAAAAAGCCTTTAAATATAGATAATCTCAATAAGTATTTTTAAAGAAAGAAGATATTGCAGCTGCTAATAACAATCCATATACTGCTTTCTTATTTTTGTCTTTAGCTGTATGATACCTAGCTAGTGCCTAAATTTAATCTATTATACGTTAAAAATAATTTAACTAGTACAATGCATTAAATTGCTATATTATAATATTATATAAGTCTGTACATATGTGTAGACCTATATAATATGTTTATAACTAAAAGGAGATTATTTTTATGCAAGAATTAGAAACTAAAATTATGGATATTGATGTTCAAAATATAAGAAATATTTTATTATTAAATAATGCAGAAAAAGTTAAAATGGAAGATCAAATTAATGATATATATGATTTTGAAGATGGAAGATTGTTATCTAAAAAGGGCTATGCACGTATAAGAACCGTAGATGATAGACTTAATAATAAAATTATATATTTCATGACAACTAAAAAAATGTTATCTCAAGAAAGATTTAAAGTTATGGAAGAAAATGAAACTATAATAGAAAATAAAAAAATGGGTGAAGGAATCTTTAAATCACTTGGATTAATATTAAAAGAATCTAATAAAAAATATAGAGAAAGCTATAAATTACATGATTGTTTAATTGAAATAGATATAAATGATAAAAGCTTTTGTCCATTCCCTTATTTAGAAATAGAAACAACTTCTGAAGAAAAACTTGAAAAGGTAGTTAATATACTTGGTTATACATTAGAAGATACAACTTCTAAGACTATATATGATATTTTAACTGATAGAGGAATATGTCCAAATAGTCCTAAAGGTATTTAACAAATAAAAAACTCACCTAAAAATGGCATTAACATCATTTCATGGTGAGTTTTAATTTAATATATAACCGACTCTTCTAATAACGGAGGATTTAAAATGCTAATTAAAAACTGTAATATTATTTATTTAGACAAAATAGAAAATGGTTCAATACTTGTTGAAGAAGGTATTTGTTTTAGGTAAAGAAGTTCACAGCAAATAAAAGGTAGTTAAATTACTTGGCTATACACTAGACGATACAACCTCTCAAACTATTTATGATATTTTATTTAAGCGTGGACTATTTAATAATAATCCTAATATTATTTATAGTATTAAAAGTAAATTTAAGGTAAAATATACATAGAGATACTTTTAAATATAATTTGTTTAGTTTATATCTTAAAGTATATTAAAAAAATAACTGTTCAGTATGCTTATATATTTGATGGGAACAGTTATTTTTTGCTTATAAAAGGAGGATGTTATGGAGAATTATGATGATGAGATGATAAAGTATTTAAAGTTACTTGCTAGGCAATATCCAACTATTGCAGAAGCATCTACTGAAATAATTAATTTAGCAGCAATTTTAAATTTACCTAAAGGAACAGAGCATTTTTTAGCTGATCTTCATGGTGAATATGAACCCTTTGTTCATGTTTTAAGAAATGGTTCCGGCGCAGTTAAAATAAAGATTGAAGAGGTCTTTGGTAATTCATTAATGGACTGTGAGAAGAAAAGCTTAGCTACATTAGTTTATTACCCTGAACAGAAATTAGAAATCGTTTTAAAAGAAGAACAAAACATAAATGATTGGTATAAAATCAACTTATATAGGTTGATTGAACTATGTAGACATGCTTCTTCTAAATACACAAGATCAAAAGTGAGAAAAGCACTTCCAAAGGATTTTAGTTATATTATAGAAGAATTATTACATGAAGAACCTGATAACAATGATAAACAAGGTTATTATGATGGAATAATAAATACTATTATAGAGATTGAACGAGCAAAGGAATTTATAATAGCCATCTCAAATCTAATACAACGATTAGTTATTGATAGATTACACATAATAGGTGATATATATGATAGAGGCCCAAGACCTGATATAATAATTGACACTCTTATGGATTATCATTCTGTTGATATACAATGGGGTAATCATGATATTTTATGGATGGGAGCTGCTTCTGGCAATACCACTTGTATAGCGAATGTCTTAAGAATAGCAGCTAGATATTCTAATTTAGATGTAATTGAAGATATATATGGTATAAATTTATTGCCACTTGCAACCTTTGCACTTAAATATTACAAAGGTGATAGTTGCACTGCTTTTATTCCTAAAAGTAATGATGAAACTGGATATGGAACTTCTGAAATTGAACTTATTTGTAAGATGCATAAAGCAATAACAATTATTCAATTTAAGCTTGAACATGAAATAATAAAAAGGAGACCAGAATTTAAATTAGATCATAGATTACTTTTAGATAAGATAAATTACAATGACGGAACTATAACTTTAAATGATATCACTTATGAACTTAATGATAGAAGTTTTCCTACAATCAACCCTAAGAATCCATTTGAGCTTACAAGTGAAGAAAAAAAATTAGTAGAAAAACTTCAAATTTCATTTTTAAATAGTGATAAATTACAAAAGCATGTTTTGTTTCTATTTAATAAAGGAAATATATATTTAACATATAACTCTAATCTTTTATTTCATGGGTGTATACCCCTAAATAAGGATAAAACTTTTAAAAGCATGATTATTAATGGACAGGAATATAAAGGTAGAAAACTTTTAGATAAATTTGATTCCTTAGCTAGAGAGGGGCACTTCAATAATAGAGGTAGCGAAGAGAAGTTATATGGAATGGATATAATGTGGTATTTATGGAATGGAGCTTGTTCTTCTCTTTTTGGAAAAGAAGATATGGCTACTTTTGAAAGATATTTTATTAAAGACAAGACCACACATAAAGAAAAGAAAAATCCATATTATGATTTTAGAGATACAGAAGAAATGTGCAATTTAATATTTGAAGAATTTGGCTTAAATCCCTCGAAATCTAGAATAATAAATGGGCACGTTCCAGTAAAAAATAAATTTGGTGAAAATCCAATAAAGGCTAATGGTAAATTAATAGTTATAGATGGAGGCTTTGCAAAAGCATATAGAAGTCAAACTGGTTTAGCTGGATACACATTGACTTACAATTCTTATGGATTACAGCTTATATCTCATCAACCTTTTAAATCCATTGAAGATGCGTTTAGTAAGGAAACAGATATACTATCTTCAAGAAAAATAGTAGAAAAATTAGATAGAAAAAAAGTTGGTGATACTGACGTAGGAAATGAATTAAGGAGTCAGATTAAAGATTTAAAATTATTGCTTAGAGCTTATCGGAAAGGCTTAATAAATGAAGTGAGATAAATAACATTTTCTATTAATATGAAATGTTAGGCGTAGTTCAAATTAAATGAAACAATAATTCTTTTATAAACTGTTGGTAAAGTGGTAATATATCCATTTGAAGAGTTCAAAGAAATCGAAAGATTTTTTAAGGAGAAAATTGCACCTTAATTGGTG
>Ga0302140_10000700_pt1 | contig 43674 bp, 42 predicted proteins | sample I_Bog_E1_1_FD_202095 | JGI IMG/M metagenome (GOLD analysis project Ga0302140, IMG submission 202095) | Peat permafrost microbial communities from Stordalen Mire near Abisko, Sweden - I_Bog_E1_1 | ecosystem: Environmental > Terrestrial > Soil > Wetlands > Peat | place: Sweden: Abisko, Stordalen...
TTTGCATATTATTGCTGGATTGCGGGTATTTTGATTTTAGGTTCAAAATTGATATTAAAATAAACAAAGATAGGTTATTTGTATTTATTTATAGATATCCTGTTTTATTTATTAGCAAGAATTGGCTTTAAATGAACTTATAAGTGATTAAAGCGGATTAAGTCTCAAGAATTAGAAATCACGAATAAAAAGGAAGGTATTAAGTTTACTACCTTCCTAAATTTATTAATTCTATAGCCATAATTTAGGCTAACATAGTGTTATTTGTAAATACAAAAATGTTAATTAAGGAATTCAATAATACCAAGTATTATTAGTAATATACCTGAAAATAATGGTGCATATTTACCCCAAAATTTACCGAATACATGATTGCCTACAGCTTCACCCAATATAATTAAAAGTATACTGAATATAAATGTAGATATGACTGTAAATTGAATACTAACCCCTGTTATACTTGCAGCTACTCCTGTTCCTAAGTTGTTAAAGGTTAATCCTAATGCTACAAGGAGAGCTTCTTTCATATTTATGTCACCAGAGCTATCTAAATCTGATTTTTCAGCATATTCAATCATATCAGTAATATTTTTCAAGGCAAGCTCTTTTGACTTGATGTTATTTACAAGTTTTATTATGCTCTGGGTTACAAAATACATTCCCAAGATAATAATAACTGCAGCACCTAAACCATTAGCTACAGAGAGAGGTAAAAATTTTGATATATACGCTCCAACTGACATAGATAAGAATGTTCCTGTAGATGTTACAACTGCTATTATAAGATTTGCAATTATCCCTATCTTTATTTTCTTTATTCCATAAGCTATTCCCACAACTAAGTTATCTAGGTTAGACGATAAGCTAAACAATAATGCAGATAAAATTAATATCATATAGGTTGTTCCTTTTTATCATTTACATTTTAATATATGTATTGTAAATTTATATGGTGACTAAGAGTGTATAAAAGTAGAATTTTGCGAACAAACCTAGGTTCAGCTAATAATTTAGCTGAGACTTATTTTTTGTTAGTTGACACTAATAGAATCAGTAAAATTAAGTTTTAAAAAGGGTATTCTCAAGTTTGATATCATACGTTTCTCCAAGTTAATACATGTAAGGCACAATCAAAAAAATAACAAGTCCATCTGCCAAGCCTATTTTCCATCATGCTGCGTCAGCAGATTGCCCTAATAGGCTCGCTATGAGACCAATCTGCTTCCTTGCCTGATGAAAAATAATCATGGCATTTTGGACTTGTTATTTTCTTTCATGTCCTAACTTAAATTTAACAAAGAAAAATTATAATACGTTATTGACAAACTAAATAATAAAATCTATACTGACAGGGTATAATAAATTTAATAATGTATTGTTAGGTGAGGCTCCTATATTAGATATATGCTACTGCCCAAAAATATCGAGAGATGCCAATGGGTCAACAGGTACTACCGAATTAAGGTTTTACTTAATGCAGCTGAGTTAAACTCAAAGCTATATAGTGCTAAAGCTCAACGATAAATATTTATAAAAATATTTATTTATTCGTATTTAGAGTTTTTTGGGAGCCTTTTTTAAGGGCTCTTTTATTTTTTTTAAGAAAGGTGGCGGTATGTCGTATGGACACTGAGGATGGTGAGAATTATTGATTAGATAGTAATAACTAAGGAGAGTGATTAGAATGAAAGTAGAAAAAATAGTTGTAAACAGAAAATTTGGAGTACTTGATATAATTATATTTTTAGCTATTGTATCCGTATTATATTTGGCAATTTCCCCAGGTATAGGGGGAAATGTAAGTACTACTGGTATACAGGTTTCAACAGATATAAGTAACCTCCCAATGTATGTTTTAAAATCAGTTGGTAGAATGACAGCAGCTTACATTTTATCATTGATATTTACTCTTGTATATGGATATATAGCTGCACATAATGAAAAAGCTGAAAAGGTAATGGTACCAGTGCTGGATATACTTCAATCTATACCAGTATTATCATTTTTACCAGCGGTAGTTTTAGGGCTAATAGCATTATTTCCTAATAATAATGTAGGTTTAGAATTATCTTGTATTATATTAATATTTACTGGTCAAGCTTGGAACATGACCTTTAGTTTTTATCATTCTATAAAGATACTACCTAAGGATTTAAAAGAAGCTTCTGATGTATTTGGGTTAAATAAATGGCAGAACTTTAAAAAATTAGAGGTTCCCTTTGCGGTTATTGGATTGGTTTGGAATAGTATGATGTCTTGGGCCGGTGGTTGGTTCTTTCTTATGGCTTGCGAGATGTTTACATTAAAAGGTAAAGATTTTAGACTTGAAGGTATTGGTTCCTTTTTACAAACTGCTGCAAGTGAGGGAGACAAAAAAGCATTAGCTTGGGGGATAGCTGCATTAATACTTGTTATCGTGCTTCTAGATCAATTGTTCTGGAAACCAGTAACTGTTTGGGCAGATAAGTTTAAGATAGAACTTACTGAATCTGGTGAAGCACCTCGTTCATTTGTACTTACTCTTTTGCGAAGATCTGTAATTATCGAGTTTTTTCTTGAAAAAATATATGAACCTATTGCAGAAAAATTAAATTACTGTATAGATAAACTTGCAGTAAGACTTTCTAATAAGGAAAAAAGTGAAAGAAAAGATATAGGATTTATAGTTAAGTGGGCAGTAAAAATATTAGTTTTCGGACTGCTTTTGTACTCAGGATTTAATATATTTAAATTATTAATGCAGCTTTCAAAAAATGAATGGGGAAGAATACTTCCTGCTGTAGCTTATTCTTTTTTAAGAGTTATTGCGGCTCAAATTATAGCTTTAATATGGACAGTACCTGCAGGAGTAGCTATAGGTATGAACAAAAAGATCGCAAATATTCTACAGCCAATTATTCAAGTGGTAGCCTCAATCCCTGCAACTGCACTTTTTCCAGTTATTTTAATATATTTTATGAATAAGCTTGGTGGGTTAAATGTTGCATCAGTGATTTTAATGCTAATGGGAACTCAGTGGTATATATTATTTAATGTAATCGCAGGAGCAATGGCAATTCCTGAAGACTTAAAGGCAGCGGCTAAAACCTTTGGCCTTAAAGGATGGGAAAAGTGGAAAGTAGTTATACTTCCTTCTATATTTCCTTATCTTTTAACTGGTATGGTAACAGCTACAGGGGGATGTTGGAATGCAAGTATTGTATCTGAATATGTTAACTTTGGCGGAAACACTGTATCTACTATAGGACTTGGATCCCTTATATCAGAAGCAACAGAAAAGGGAAATTATCCGCTTCTACTTGTATCCACTATTGTCATGTGTATTGTAGTAGTTATCGTTAATAAAACCCTATGGAAAAGATTATATGCATTGTCAGAAGAAAAATTTAAAATAGAATTATAAAGGGGTGTGAAATATGAATACTGTAAAAGAATTTATAAAAGTTAAAGGAATTACAAAATATTTTGGTGGTTCAGACAAACCGACTTTAGAAGATATAAATTTAACTATAAATGAAGGGGAATATATAGCTATATTAGGGCCTTCAGGTTCAGGCAAATCAACACTTTTAAGGACTATAACTGGTTTAATAAAACCAGATGGTGGCGAAGTAATTTTTGATGGACAAAAAGTGAACGGAGTAAATCCATATGCTTCTATTGTTTTTCAGACATTTGCACTTTATCCATGGCTTAATGTCCGTGAAAATGTTGAGTTAGGGCTTAAGGCTAAGGGATTCCCTAAGGATTATACAAGAAGAAAGGCTGAAGAACTTATAAGTCTTATAGGTCTTGATGGATTTGAAGAGGCGTATCCTAAGGAACTTTCTGGTGGTATGAGACAAAGAGTAGGTTTTGCTAGAGCATTAGCAGTAGAACCGAAGCTTTTATGTTTGGATGAACCTTTTTCAGCATTAGACTTTTTAACTGCAGAAAACTTAAGAACGGAACTAGTTGAGTTATGGCAGGAAAAAAGAATGCCTATAAAAAGTATTATAATGATTACTCATGGTATAGAAGAAGCAGTACTTATGGCAGATAAGATAGTGATGTTAAGTAGGAATCCTGCACATATAGTTGCAGAGATAAAAATAGATCTTCAACATCCAAGAAACAGAAAATCACCTGAATTTGAAAAGATAGTTGATAATGTGTATAAGTTATTAATTAAGGGTAAAATTGAGGAAAGTGAAGATGACAAACTAAGTAAAAGCATAAATCATAGCAGTGAAAAAGGAGAAGAGGTTGAAAAGCCTGTTCAGATTCCTAATGCTCATGTAGGTGTGATGTCCGGGCTTCTTGAACTTATAGATGATAATGGAGGTAAGATGGATATATATCAATTAGGAGGAGACTTAATGATGGAAATAGATGATTTGCTTCCTAATATAGAAGGTATATCCATGCTTAACTTTGCACAAGTAAGAGAGGGAGATATTTTTATAACAGACCTTGGAAAAGAATTTGTAGAAGCAGATATAGATGAAAGTAAAGAATTATTTAAAAATCAGCTAGAAAGTATATCTACTTTCCGTTTAATAATGAAGGTCTTAAACAATAAAAAAAACCATACTATGAAAGAAGAATTTTTTAAAGAATTGTTTAAGAAGCATTTCCCACAGCATGAACTAGAAGAAATAATGGATATTATAATAGCCTGGGGTAGATACGCTGAACTGTTCAATTATGATTATGATTCAGAAGAACTTTATTTAGAGAATGAAGAAGTAATTTAAGCATGGAAGATAAATGATGCGTTGACCTAATATTAGCGTATCATTTATTTTTTTTACAATTTAAAATACAAATTGTAATGCGATATTTACCGAATATGTTATAATTAAGTAGTTATAGTAGATTATTACGACTTAATGATTAATTAATTTTGTAATAATTAACTATATAAATTATGTTGAAATACTTGATAAAAAACGGAGGATTACTGATGAAAAAAAATATTTGTATAATAGCAGTCTGTATATTATTTATTTTACCTCTAGATGCATGTTCAATTAATAACAGAGCTAGTAACCAGTTATATGAGCAGGCTTTTATATCAATGGATACAGCTATGCAATTAAGTGCTTATGGGTCGAATGCTAAAAATGCAGTTGATGAAAGTAAAAAAAGATTGGAGGAGCTTAATGATATGGCAAGCCCTACAATAGATACCAGTGATGTTAGCAAAATCAATACTGCAGCAGGAAAAAACTATGTAAAAGTTCATCCGGAAATAATTAAAATGATAGTGGCATCACAGAAGTACTCAAAAATAAGTGATGGACTGTGGGATATTACTGTTGGCCCTCTTATAAATTTGTGGGGTATAGGTACAGATAATGAAAGATTACCTTCTGATGAAGAAATTAAAGCTAAATTACCATTAGTGGGATATGACAAAATCAGTATTAATGAAAATGATAATACTGTCATGCTTATGCAGCCAGATATGGCTATAGACTTAGGTGGTATTGCAAAAGGTTTTGCTGCTGATGAAGTACTCAATATATATAAAAAGTATAATATTCAAAATGGTCTTATAAATTTAGGTTCAAGCTCTATATATGCTATTGGTAAAAACGATAAGGGGAATCCATGGTCAATTGCCCTTAAAAATCCTAGAAGTGATGAAAGTGATAATTACCTTGGTGTTATTAAAATCACAGATGAAGGAATATCTACATCGGGTGACTATGAAAGATATTTTATTCAAGATGGCAAAAGATATCATCATATACTTAACCCATTTACAGGTTATCCTGTAGACAATGGTGTTATGAGTGTTACAGTCATTATTGACGGTAGTGTACCTGATAATGGAATGCTGGCAGATATATTATCATTAACTGTTTTCGAGCTTGGACCGGAAAAAGGAATTAACCTTATTAACAGTATGCCAAACACATCCTGTGAAGTCACTACAACAGATTTTAAAGTCTATACATCAACAGGTTTTAAAGACAAGTTTTCAGATTTAAACAAGGATTTTAAATTTGCAAATTAGGGTTAGTAAGTGTGAACTCTCTTCTGTGAAAGTAAGAAAGTAAAAATACCTAAAATATATTTCAATTGGGGTATAACCATATACATTTTTCTTATATTATCTATTAGTAAAAGTAAATAATAAATTAAAATATTAAATTATAGACTACATAAATTATATGTAGTCTATATATAATTCGCCAGGACGATGTGCTTATAATACCTTGTACACGAGAAATATCAAGGAGAGGTGATTTTAATGAGGATTTTTTGTTGTATAAGAAAAAGGCGTATAGTGTAGTAATTGTAACCACACTTTTTATTATGAGAAATATTTAGATTTGATAAAATAATAAGTCAGCATGCTAGTTTATTTCCCGTCATGGACTTATTATTTTCTTTGATATGCCTAATTCACGTACTATATTAATGACTTCCTCATCAGTAGTTTGATCAAAACTTTTATAATATGAACTGACACCATAAAATTCATCAGGTATAAATAGACATATAACTTCATCTACAATTTTCTCTAATAGAGAAATTGTATCCTGTGGTGCTACTGGTACGGCTAAGATAATTTTTTTTGCATCATGTTTTTTAATTGACTTTATAGCAGCTTGTATCGTAAAACCAGTTGCAATTCCATCATCGATAATTATTACTGCTTTATTTTTTACATCAAGAAAGTGTTCATTTCCTTTATATTTATTTAATCTTCTTTTAATTTCCTCTGTTTGTTGAAATACTTCTTTTTTTATATAATCTTGAGATATATTTAGCATACCTATATATTTTTCATTAAAAAGATATGTTTCGTCTAAAGATATTGCACCAATGGCAATTTCTTTATTATGAGGTGCACTGATTTTTCTTGGAATAATTAAATCCCACTGGAATCCAAATCTTTTAATAGTTTCATAAGCTGTTACTATTCCTCCCCTTGGGATAGCAAGAACAATAGGATTTTCATCTTTAAATTTCTCAAGTTCTATAGAAAGCTTTTCTCCTGCATCTTTTCTATCTACAAACATATTATCAACTCTCCCTTAACGTTATATAAATTAGTTTGAGTTGAAATTATAGAATTATTCAAGAACTTTTGTTTTATAAGTGCATAATAATATATTTTTAAATATATGTTGTCATTATCTTACAAATGAAATTGAGAAAACGGTTGAAAACTATAATTGATATTAGGCACATGAAAGAAAATAACAAGTCCAAAATGCCATGGATATTTTTCATCAGGCAAGGAAGTAGATTGTACTCATAGTGGGCCTATTAGGGCAATCTGCTGACGCGGGATGATGGAAAATAGGCTGGCAGATGGACCTGTTATTTTTTGAATGTGCCTTAATAAAGAAAATAAAGAAGAAATGTTAAAACAACGCTTATATAAAGCCAAAGAAAGTGCTAAAATTATCGAATCATTTTTGCACTATTATAGTAATCACAAAATTTATGGATGTAAACAAAAGTTAGCATTGATAAGATAGTTGAAGAAAAAGTTAAAGTAAGTATAGTTTAATTTAAACAGCCTTCATATCTTATTCATTACATTATATGTTAAAATTAAAACAAGAATGATACATAAATTCCATTTTAAAGGGAACTTATTTGTTATTTTACAACATCAAAATAGGTGTTATCGTATACATATGGATAACACAGAAAAGAAAAATAGAAAGGAGGAAGGAATGTATAACTTAAATGCAAGGCAAATTGAATTTATAAACTTGCTATTAGATGAGAAGCAATATAGGCCAATTAAATATTATACAGAATTTTTAAATGTGTCTGATAAAACTTTAAAGAAGGACTTGATAGTAATTGAAGAATATTTAAATAAATTTAATGTTGAATTAGATAAAAAGCATAGCATTGGAGTAATGATAAAAGATGTTTGGAATGCAAAATTAATTTTACACAATAATATTCAAGCACAAGGATGTAAAAATAAAAAGATTTCAATTAATAATAGAAGAATTGAGATTATTAAGGATATGCTCATTGATTCACATAAGAATACTTCAATTCAAAAACTTTCTGATAAATATTACGTTAGTAAGACAAGTATAGTTAATGATTTTAAATATATAGAAGAATGGCTTTCTTCATTTAATTTAAAATTAGAAAAAACAGTCGAAGGCACACAAATAAAGGGATCCGAAGTTAATATTCGAAGAGCGATTGCATCTTTGCTATTTGAATATTCAAAGGGTGAAAAAAATGAAAAGACTATTGAAGAATTAACAACACGTTTAGATGTTGTTACATTAAATGGATTATCAGAGCTATTTGAAAAAAATAAGATAATATACGTTAATAGGCTTTTGCTTGATTTAGAGAAAAAATATAAGTGCAGAATAGATGATCCATATTATATTAATTTACTCACTCATATTTTAATTTCAATGGTAAGAGGTTCAAAAGGGAAGCCAATATCCATAAAAGAAAAGGTAGGGAATTTTAGAGCAGAAAAAGATTATAAAGAAGCAGTTTTATGCATTAACAAAATTAATAGAGATTTTGGAATGAAATTAGATGAGGAAGAAGTTTATTATTTATATCAATATTTTGTATCTTTTGGATTAATTAAAGAAGTAACGGAAAATGAAGATAAAGTATTAAATAAATTTGACATCACCGCAATAACATTTAGAAATAAGATAACTAAATGTATAGAGGAGATTTTACAAGTAAATATTGCAAAAGATCAAGCTATAATGGATAAATTATTACTTCATATACGTCCAATGTTGAATCGTATGGAATATGATATTCAAATATCAAATCCACTTATTAATGATATAAAAGAACAATATCCCATTCTTTTAAATGTATGTAAAGCTGTTGTACTTATGGTATCATACAATCTAAAACAAAAAGTAATTCCTATAGATGAAATTGGATATTTAACATTATATTATCAGTTAGGATTAGAGGAGAATTCTTCTATAAAGAAACGAGTTCTAGTTGTTTGTCATAGTGGTTATGGAACATCCAAGCTATTAAGCACAAAACTTAATAGGTATTTTCCGGAATTTGAAATTATAGAAAGTATTTCTGCAAACAGAATCATGAACAGAAATCTTGATGATATTGATTTTATAATTTCAACAGTTCCATTAGATTTAAAAAGTAATTCCTATTTATTGGTATCAACATTTTTAAATGAGTATGATATTAAAAATATATCTGATTTTTTACTTAAGAATAAAGACAGGCACCTGAAGATACCGATTACAACTAAATTTATCGGAGAGTATTTATGGGAAGAATTAATATATTTTAATAAAACTGAAAGTGAAATGAAGAACGAAATTAATAAAAATTTTAGGACAAGTATTACTTTTAATGAAATAAATCTTAATAAAAATTTAAAAATACAAATAGGATTTTGCAAAAAAGAATGTGTACTTGGACTTTCCATAAATGACATAGAAAATAATGAGAAGCAATTGATATTTTACATTGCTATGGACAATATTGAAGTAATGACTCACATATTAAAAGAAGTAGTGAATTTCAATGTTAAAGGAAATTATGCTAATTATTTAATGAAATGTAATAAGAAAAAGGATGTAAAACAATACTTTGAATTAAACAATAAAGGTGGGAAGAAAATGGATATAAATTTAGCAGAAGTAATACAAAAAGAGACAATAAAACTAAATATGAAAGCAACTACAAAAGATGAAGCATTAGAAGAACTTACAGAATTATTGTATGATACCGGAGTACTTTCAAATAAAGAAGCATTTTTAGAAGATGTGTATTACAGAGAAACTTTGGGAGCAACAGGTATAGGAAATGAGATTGCAATTCCTCATGGAAAATCTAAATTTGTTAATAAAACATCAATAGCTTTTGGTAAAACAAAAGCTGATATTAAATGGGAAACTTTAGATGATAAACCAGTACACTTTATTATTTTATTTGCTGTAACAGAATCTGATAAAAATAGTGTTCATGTTAGATTACTTTCAAAAGTAGCAGCAAAACTAGGAGATGATGAAGTATGTGAAGATTTATTAAAAGCAACAACATCAGAAGAAGTATACGAAATATTTACAAGATCAGAGGAACTTTAATAAGGTAAATATTGTTTAAATAAGTTTATCAATTTTCTAATGCTTAACAATAATATTGACATAAATATAAAAAATAAGAAAGGAGAAATGTATATGAAAATTGTAGGAATAGCTGCTTGCACATCTGGAATTGCACATACGTATATAGCAAAAGAAAAATTAATACGTGCTGCAAAAGCATTAAATCATGAAATTCACATTGAAACTCAAGGGACAATTGGAACAGAGGATGAGCTTAGCACTAAAGATATTAAAGAAGCAGATGTAGTGATTATTGCAGCAGATATTAAAGTTGGAGGTAGAGAAAGATTTAAAGGCAAAAAAGTTATTGATGTTTCAACTGATATTGTAATTAAAGCTCCAAAAGCACTTATTAATAAGATACAGCAAGATTTAGGGTTATAGTAAAAATATTATAAAAAGGGGAGAGAACTTATTATGTTTAAAAAATTAGAATTAAAAAAACATGCTATGACAGGTATATCATACATGCTTCCACTAGTTGTGGCATCTGGTTTATTAATTGCTATTGGTAATTTAGCAGGAGGAAATCCATCTGTAATTTCTGATTATAAAAGTTCTTATAATATTTGGCAAGCAGCAGTTTCATTAGGGGTATTTGGTATGGGATTGTTACCTGCGGTTATGGGGGCTGCTATTGCATACTCTATTGCAGATCGTCCTGGTATTGCACCTGGTTTATTAATGGGTATGATAGCAAATGCTATGGGCGCTGGCTTTCTAGGTGGAATGCTTGGAGGTTATCTAGCGGGTTATTTTGTAAATTATTTAAAGAAAACTATAGTTGTACCTAAATGGGCTCAAGGGTTATTACCAATGATGATTATTCCATTAGTATCTTCAGTAGTCATAGGATTAGTTATGTTTTTCGTTATTGGTAGACCAATAGCAGTAGCTTCAGCATCACTTACACATATGCTTAATAATATGCAAGGTGGCTCAAAGGCAGTATTTGGAGCTATTATGGGTGCTATGGCAGCATTTGATTTCGGTGGTCCTGTTAATAAAGTTGCTTCTCTTTTTGCAGATGGATTGCTATTACAAGGGGTTTATGGACCAGAAGCTATTAAGATTTGTGCTTCTATGATTCCACCTTTTGGAGTTACATTATCTTGGTTAATAAAGAGGTCTAGATATAATAAAGGTGAATCTGATAATATAAAAATTGCTTTCCCAATGGGAATATGTATGATTACTGAGGGTGTTATTCCAATTGCAGCTGTTGATCCACTTCGTGTAATTTTCTCTTGCTCTTTTGGTGCAGCTATTGGCGGTATGTTAATTATGCTATTAAATGTCGGTTCACCAGTTCCTTCAGGCGGAATGTTTATTGTACCTGCTATGCAAAATCCATTTGGTTTTCTAATTGCGTTAAGTGTTGGTTCTATTATTACAGCAATTTTACTTGTAGCTCTTAAAAAAGACGCAAAAGAAAAAATAGTTGATGAGGAAGATGTAGAGGAAGAAGTAGACTTATCAGGTATAGAAATAAAATAATTATTTGTATTAATAAGGAGAAATGCTATGTATGTTTCAATGACAGAAATGTTACAAAAAGCAAATGAAGAAAATTATGCAGTTATGGCTATTAATTGTTTCAATTTAGAAACTGCAAGAGGAGTAATTAAAGCAGCAGAGCTAGAAAATGCACCTATTATAATTAATTTAGTTCAAGAACATTTGATTAATCATTGTGATAGTGAGCTAATAACCCCAATTGTAAAAACTTTAGCTAGTAGAACTTCTATAAAAGTAGCCTTAAACTTTGATCATGGACAAGAAGTTTTATTTATAAAAAAAGCAATAGATGATGGGTTTTCTTCTGTAATGGTAGATGCGTCACGTTTTGGATTAAATGGAAATATTGATATGACCAAAGAAGTTGTAAATTATGCTCATCCCAAAGGTGTAAGTGTTGAAGGTGAAATTGGATGCCTGGGTGCTACAGAAGGATCAGAATTTACGAACGATGATATGTATACGAATCCAGAAGACGCATTAAAGTTTGCAAAAGAAACTGGAATTGATGCATTAGCAATATCAATTGGTACATCACATGGAAATTATCCAGAAGGAATGGTTCCAAAATTTGATTTTGAAAGATTAAAAACTATTAAAGAATTAACTAAAATGCCATTAGTCCTTCATGGAGGCTCTGGTTCAGGAAAAGATAATATTTTAAAATCAGTTAAATATGGTATTAATAAAATCAATGTTGGCTGTGATTTTATGAATGCAAATGTTGAAGCTATTAAAGATATATTAAAAGAAAATCCCAATATTAATTATTATGTGCTAATGCATGCAGTTGAACAAGATAGTATTAATCTTGTAAGAAATTATATTAAATTATCAGGATCAAATAACAAAAATTAAAGCTAAAAGATATTTACAATAAAAATATTTAAAATAAAAAATCGAAATAAAAGGGAGTATGATATTATGTTAATGAATATGAAAGAATTATTATCTGTAGCCCAAGAAAATGGATTTGCAGTTCCAGCCTTTAATACAAGTAGTAATATGATTTTAAAAGGTGTTATGGAGGCATGTAATGAAAAGCAAGCTCCAGTTATTATTGCAATACATCCAGATGAATTATCATTTGTAGAAGATAGCTTTATAGCAAGTGTAAAAGAAGAAGCTATGAAGGCTCATGTACCAGTAGTTATTCATTTTGATCATGGTGGAACTTTTGAACAAATTCTTAGAGCAATAAGATGTGGATTTACTTCAGTAATGATTGATGCTTCAACTTTGTCATTTGAAGAAAATATTGCAATCACAAAAAAAGTAGTTGAAGTAGCACATCCACTTAATGTTTCAGTTGAAGCAGAACTTGGAACTATAGGCACAACAGGAAATGGAGAAGCTGGCACTGATAAAATAATTTATACAGATCCACAAACTGCAAAAGAGTTTGTTGATAAAACTGGTGTGGATACATTAGCAATTGCCATTGGTACATCTCATGGGATTTATCCAAAAAATATGAAGCCAAAATTAAGATTAGATTTATTAAAAACTATAAGAGAAATTGTAGAAATTCCATTAGTATTACATGGAGGATCAGCTAATTCAGATGATGAAATTGCACAATCTGTAAAATTAGGAATATCTAAAATAAATATCTCTAGTGATATAAAAGATGCATTTTATAAGAAATGTCGTGAAATATTAAAGGAAGATTCAGATGCTCGTGAACCAAATGCTATTTACCCACCATGTATAGAATCTATGAAGGAAGTTATTTATCATAAAATAAATTTATTTAATGATGAAGATAAAGTAAAATATTATAAATAAAAGTTGTAAAAAATAAAAATAAATCACATTAAATCTTATATTAAATAATTATTAGTATAGACATAGTCTGTTGAAACTTCATAAAGATACAGTATTAAATTACTGAAATGGAGCGGATACAGACTATATTATTTATGTATTAAATTAACGAGAGTTTATAAGGTGAACTCTCGTCCTTATGTTAAAATATAGTTATATTCTTTCATATACCTAATATTCAGAATATACATTATGTAGAATAGAATTTTTATTAAAAGGTATCCTATAATTATAACGATTATGGGAGGTTTACGAATGAAAGTATTTAAGAAAATACTAATATTTATTACAATTTCCTCTATAACAATTGCTACGCTAATAGGCGGTGCTTCGAAAAATTTATTTATTAATTTAAATTATAATCCCAAAACTCCAATTAAAGTAGCTGTATTCTTATATAGAGCAAATGATAATTATATTTCTCAAGTTAGAAAAAATTTAGAAAATATTCAAAAAGAAAATGAAGACAAAGTTCAATTTTCTTTTTTTGATGGAAATGGAAATCAGGGTATACAAAACGAAAGTATTGATAAAGCTCTTAATGAAAATTTTGACCTTTTTATAATCAATTTAGTTGATACAAAAGTAGATGCTATAGAGGATATATTTAATAAAATTGAACAAAAGAATATTCCATTCATTCTAGACGGAACACCTACTAAAGATATAATAAATTTTATTAAACCTTATAATCATACTGTTTTTATAGGAACAGATACTCAACAATCTGGAGTGCTACAGGGAAAAATTATCGTTAATTCATGGAATGCTAATAAGCAAGCTATAGATAAAAATAACGATAATGTACTTCAATATATTATGCTTCATGGAAAAATTAACAGTCCTGGCGCTATTGATAGAACAAAATATTCTATTTTAACAATTAATAATGCAGGCATAAAAACTGAAGAGCTGGCATCAAAATTTTGTGATTGGGAAAAAGAATGTGCTAAAACTAATATTGAATCATTATTTTTAAATTATGGTGATAAAATCGAAGCCATAATTGCAAATAATGATGCTATGGCAATTGGTGCCATTCAAGCACTACAAAAATACGGATATAACAAAGGAAATAAAGAAAAAAATATTTTAGTTGTTGGAGTTGATGGGATACCAGAAGCTCAAAATTTGGTGAATAAAGGTTTTATGGCTGGTACTGTTATTCAAGATGCTCGTGCAGAAGCTGAAGCTATATACTCTATAGGAATGAATTTAGTTTATGGTAAAGCTCCTCTTGAGGATACAAATTATAAGTTTGATGACACTGGGATTATAATTCGTTTGCCTTATGAGGAATATATAAAACCATAAATGATGTCAATTTTTCAAGTATAACAAAGAATTGAAATGTTACTCATTATTACTTTTAAGATATTCATAATAATAGCGAATAGCTTCATCTTATTAGTTGCAGTTATAATAGGGTAGTGATAAAGAAATGGCCTGTGATCCCTTTATTTTGATAATTTATTAATCATCTTCACGAAGTTTACACAGGCTATTTTACATCCTAATATAAGAGTAATTGCTAAGTAATTTGTTCACATTGTCATTATTAAATTATAAAGATTAGCTTGCCTTATAATCTTCATTATCATCACTTGTTTCATTATTCATAGTGCTATGATGTCTTCCATAAGCTAAATATACTATAACTCCTAAAACAAACCAAACTACAAATCTTATTTTTGTTGGAGTCCCAAGTTGCCAAATAAGTCCTAAGCATGCTAATGCTGAGAATATTGGTGTAATTGGTACAAGTGGACATTTGAATGGTCTGTTTATATCTGGTTTCTTTTTTCTTAATGCAATTATTCCAAGAGAAACAATAATAAATGCTGCAAGTGTACCTATATTAGTTAATTCTGAAACTATTCCTATTGGTAAAAAACCTGAAATAAGTGCAGTTGCAATTCCAACTATAATAGTACTATTTACAGGTGTCTTTGTTTTTTTGTTTATCCCACCAATAACTTCTGGTAAAAGTCCATCTCTTGACATAGCGAAAAATACTCTAGTTTGACCAAACATCATAACTAAAAGTACAGAAGTTAAGCCAAATACTGCTCCTACTGATACTAATGCAGAGCCCCAATTTATTCCTATTTGTTCAAGAGCAAAGGCAACTGGTGCTGCTGTGTTCATATAGTTTAAATATGGAACTACACCTGTTAGTATCCCAGATACAATTATATATAATATTGTACAAATTAAAAGTGATGCTATTATTCCTTTTGGTAAATCTTTTTGAGGATTTTTAACTTCTTCTGCTGCTGTAGATACTGCATCAAAACCTATATATGCAAAGAACACATATGCTGCACCTTGTAATACTCCACTAAATCCATAAGGCATAAATGGATGCCAATTTGCAGGTTTTACATGACCCACTGCTAAAAATATAAATAAGAATATAATTCCAATTTTAATTGAAACTATAATATTATTAAATTTTGCACTTTCTTGAACACCTATAATTAAAAGCAGTGATATAACTACAATTATAAGTATTGCTGGTAAATTTACTATTCCTCCATCAGCTGGAGAATTTACTAGGCTTGGAGGTAAATTAATGCCGATATTTTTAAGAAGATTTACAATATATCCAGACCATCCTATTGCAACTGCTCCAATTGCTACAGAATATTCTAATATTAAATCCCATCCTATTATCCATGCCCATATTTCGCCAAGTGATGCATAACCATAAGTATATGCACTTCCAGCAACAGGAATCATTGCTGCAAATTCTGCGTAACAAAGAGCTGCAAATGTACAGGCAAGACCCGCAACAATAAATGATAACACTAGCGCTGGGCCAGAAAATTTTGCTGCTGCTACCCCTGTAAGTACGAAAATACCACTTCCTACAATAGCACCAATACCTAGCATTGTAAGTTCAAAAGAACCTAAAGCTTTGTTTAATGATTTTTCGCCTTGTGTTTCTTTAATTAGACTTTTTATTGACTTCTTTCTAAAAATGTCTTTCATAATAACCATAGTCCTTTCTTTCCTAATATTTATTAATTCTGATTTAATTATTGTCGTATATAATTAAAAAACAGGACCAATGAATTTACACCAGTCCCTACATAGTTACATATTATACCATAATTTTTATAATAGTTCAATAAAATCATAAACGAAGTCATTGCTAAATAATACATTTCTAAAGGATAATATTTGAATGTAAAATATAACCAAGTGGATTCTCACTTGGTTACATTTTAGATTAAGATATTTAATTACCAAATCTGTTGAAGTGTTGACTTTTAAATCCCTCATTCTTTACAGACTTATGTTTTGCATTAGGATTATGGTTATGCCCTTCTTCAGTTATTGGAGTTTGATAATTACATTTTTCCATTCTTGCTATTTTATTATCTGGTTGACTATCTTTTGTCATTAAAATACCCCCTTAGCATAGTATTTTTACAAAGTTAGTATGTACAGTACTGTACAAATTATCCACGTATCCTTAAAAATAAGGAAGAACTTTTAACTAATAAATTAATATAGACTATTTTAAGATAATATGATACTATATATGTAATAAAAATTAGAAAGTAACCAACGAAGGTAGATTAGGTAGAAATACTTAGTCTGCCTTTATTTTTAACTATTATCAAATTTTTTATGTACATAAATTTAATAAGGCACATGAAAATAAATAACAGGTCCAAAGTTGCCATGAATATTTTTCATCAGGCAAGGAGACGAATTGCCCTCATAGCGGGCCTATTAGGTCAATTTGCCGACGCAGCATGATGGAAAATAGGCTGGCAAATGGACTTGTTATTTATTTGATTGTGCCTAATAGTTAAAAATAAAGCTAAGAAAGCGAGGTGGAGAAAAGATGGGGAATATAATTAAAATTAATATGTATGCAGAAATGAAAAGAAAAAAGAATGATCAATTAAAATTAAAAACGGTAGAAGAAACTATTTTTGAATACAACAGTTGGATAAAAAAGACCAACAGAGAGGATAAAATAGAGAACTATGAAGAATTTTTACAAGCTCAATAATTATTTTTAGAGGTAGGTTAGACGTTAAGGTTTAATTTACCTCATTTTTTATTTCGTGGAAAGCTTATCCGTTTTGTAGGGATACTATACAATAAGAAAAAGAACCCACATATGAGAGTGCAATCTCGTGAGTTCAATCTGTGATAGGGACTATTTAATATACCTCTATTATAGCACAGTCAGATAAGAAAATGAATAAATAATAGGGGATGAATAAACAAAATAGATGATTATAATAATATTAATATTATGCTATAATACTGGTAAACTTATTATTATATGGGGTGTTTTATGATAAAATGGAAAAAAGATTATGAACTTAAAGTAAAACTTATTGACGAGCAGCATGAAGAATTATTTGAAATAGCAAATCGTGCCTATAAACTATTAGCAAACGAATTTGTTATTGACAAGTATGATAAAATTATTGAAATACTTGGTGAACTAAAAGAATACACTATATTTCATTTTAAATCAGAAGAAGATTATATGCTAAGTATAGAATATAAAAGATTCTTTTCTCATAAAGTAGAACATGAAAACTTTATAAATACAATTAATAACCTTGATTTAAATAAAATAGATTTAAACCAAGATGGATCTGTAAAAGAAATATTAGAATTTGTAGTAAATTGGATAGATAGTCATATTTTAAATGAAGATAAACTTATAGTAGTAAATTAATAATTATAATATATCTGAACTTTAATATTATATGTTTTGGGAAGCAGTGGCCAGGAGTAATTGAACTACTGCTTTTTCTTTTGTCGAAAAATAATAAATAAATATTATTAAATAATATTTAAAGTCATTTGTAGTATGTTTTTACTTTTCTTTAATGTTGAGTCAGTTTTACTTAAATGATAAACCTTAATATTAGGTACGTAATAAACTATCTAATAAAGGAAAATATATTCTTGGTAGGATTGAGCGTTGCGCAGAAAAATTTAAAACGAATGTTTTAAATATATAAAGATTAAAAGCCAATGCTTAATAGCACTAAGCATTGACTCAAAATTTCCAAATGTGATATCCAAAATACCGATACTCTAATTTTGACCCTCTATGCGATCATAGGTGGGTGCCCTCACAGATGTATTAATTGCTAATAGCCCACTATGAGCTAACACAACATTTTATTAATTATATTTATAAATATATGTCAGAAAACTCAACATGCAATGCATGTACTAATCTATTATCTCCATCAAAAAATGCTTCACGGTCCTCTTTTTCTATATACTGATTTGCAGGCAAAGTTATTCGAAAAGTGCTACCATTATCTGGTTCACTTTCTAATTCTATTTTTCCATTTAAAACATTAACTAATTTCTTTACAAGTGATAAACCAATTCCTGTTCCTTCAGCATGTCTTGATAAATTACTGTCGACTTGCCCAAATCGTTCAAATATCATTTTCTGTTTATCCTTTGGAATACCAAGTCCCGTATCAGATACTTCTATTACTATCATATTTGTCGCTTTAAGTTCATCAAGACTAACAGTAATTGTACCTCCTTCATCTGTAAATTTTATTGCATTAGAAAGTAGATTTAATATAATGCGTTCAAGTTTTTCATCATCCGTAGCGATATTTTTACAGCTTAGAGGACATTTAAAGAGCAATTTAATATGTTTTTGATCTGAATATAGTCGTACAGATTGGGAAATTTGTTTTGTTAAAGATACAATATCAATATTCTTTATATTTAACTTAAATCGTCTAGAGTTTAATCTTGTAATATCCAATAAATTATTTACAAGCCTTAATTGTCTAAATGTATTTTGTTTTATATTTTTCATTAGGCCTTTCACTTTATCAGGTATATCATTAATATAGACACATTCAATTAACTGAATTGCTGAATAGATTACATTCAGTGGAGTTTTGAATTCATGAGAAACTAATGATATAAATTCATCTTTCATGGCTAGAGTTTTTTCAGCTGCTTTTAGTTTCTCATGCTCTGCTTGAATAATCAGCTGCTGTTGCTCTTTTATTATATTATTATTTTCTATAATGTGAGTTATATCATGGGCTAAAAGTATTCCATATTCAAAATCTCCCTTTTCGTCAAAAATAGGTACAGCATTAAAATCAAGATAAATTTTGTCATGTTTCTTTTTTATTATTACACGTTGTTCTTTCACTGTTTCACCATTTAAAACCCTATAAGCAGGAAGCTCTTCAAGATCTAATTCCTTATCATTATCGTTGTAATACTTTTGACCTTGCATTGTAGTTTCTCCAACTCTATCTAAGGTCGATATATTAGTATCTCTATTTATTGCCTCATTAAGGGCTTTATTTTTCTTTATGTAGTTACCGTTAATATCCATAACTGCTAATGAGTCATACATATTGTCAAATATTATTTCAAGTTCTCTCTTTTGACTAGATATTAATTTATTGTTTTCTACAAGTTCAGTAATATCATGTGTGACTATCACACCCATTTCAAAGTGTTCATTTTCATCAAAAATGGGTATTGCATTAAAACATAAATAGTATTCTTTATCATTATATACATACTTTACTCTCTGACCTTTTACTTTTTGACCCTTTAATAGCTTCATAAAACATAAATCATCCAAAGGAATAGGATTGCCAGCAAAGTCATAATATTTACCTAAATAACTTGAAAAACCTACATATATATCTACATTTTCTCCCAAAATCTCACTCGTTATCTTACTACATTTTATAAATCTTCCATCTTTATCAATTATTGAAATTATATCTTCAACACTTTCAATAATACTTTCTAATTGCTTATTTTTTCTTTGTATATGCTTCCTGCTCAAAACACGTTCAGTAACATTTTCTAGCATAGACATAATGTACTTTACTTCACCATTTTCAGATATGGGAGTAATAGTATTATCCCAGTAATCATTATCTCCTGCAATAAGACCTTGAGTTTCAGTAAAATATAGTGTTTTGTTTTTTTTAATAATTCCTTCAAAAGCTTCTTTTGAACCACTTGTCTCATAATTATGCACAAATTCATGAATATACTTTCCATAAATAACTTCCTTTGTATTAAAGGGCTTTGGCATATAATCTAAATATTTTTGATTTGCCTTAATAAGTTTTAAATCATGTGCAGTATAAATTCCTATGCCTATCTTATTATCATTTATTAGATTTTCAACAAAAAGCAGTTTATTATCAAGTCGTGAATTTTCTATTTCATTAAAAATATATAAATTAATATTGCTATCAAAATCTTCAGATTTCTTTATTTTAACAAACCTTATATCAAAGGTTTTAGTAAATAGGGTAGTTTGTGTTTCTACATCAGTTATATTTATTTTATGGTTACACCTAAATAATTTATCTAAAACATCAGTAATATGTTTTCCACATAATTCATTTTTACTGAATTGTGTTAAATCCAAAAATCCATCATTCACATCTAGTATAATGTCGTCTTTTTCCTTTATTAAAGGTTTTTGCATGCAGTATAATAAATCGTTATTCAATATAGTCCCTCCCAATGTACAAAAATCAATTTATAATTATACTTTTAGTACAAAAATATGATACCACAAAATTCCACATGTTTCTATATTTTACTATAGTATTTAATTCTGTAAAAGGGATGTATTTGTCGAGTTTACTGAATTAACTTTGTATTTTACTAATAAAGCTATTGAATTCTTTAAAGCAGATTCCTCAATATCAAAATTTATAATCCTAACCTATCAATATTAATAATCTTTAACTCTCTATTACCTAAACTACCCATACATATATTTACACTTGTAAAAAAGGGTAAGCTTAGCTGCAATCTTAATTAACTTAGTATGAATAGTTTCAATTGTCATTGCTCTCATTGAAAACACTGGGCTGCTGGAGTATTTGCATGCGTTAGATATGCTTGTTAAAAATTATTTTTTATACAGTGCTTATACAATTATTTACATTAAGCACATAAATTGTGTTATAATACATTTATGCAATACATATATTGCAATAATATGAAAATATTTAATAAAATGAATAATTGTAATAATATTTTAGAAAGATTATGAGAGGAGGAAGTTACTTTAAATATAATTTAAAGTAGCAAAAATAATGACATACGAAGAGAATTTTAATAATTTAAAGAAAATTTTAATGAAAGCAGACGTTAGCAAATTTGATGGAGAATTAGCATTTCAATTCAATATAGTAGGTGATGGGCAAGGTATATTCTATACAAAAGTAAAAGATGGACAACTTAGTATAGAACCATATGAGTACTATGACAGAGATGCTATATTTATTGCAACAGCAAAAGTTTTTAAGAAATTGGCAGAGGGAAAGCTTAATCCAGTTGTAGCATTCACAACTGGAAAGTTAAAAGTAGAGGGGAATTTAGATAAAGCACTTGAAATACAAAAAATAGTAACAAAACAAAAATAACATATAAAGTTATGTCAGTCCAATCTATAAAGTCTTAGAGTAAGACATCTAAGACTTCCACCACCTGCAAGAAGGGCAGCATCTGGATTAAAATTTCAATATTTAAAGCCTCCTTACATTTCTCTGGTTTTATTATAACTGCCCATTTTCACTCTATCCTTCGTATCAATTGATGTCATTTTTATATTCATCACGAACTCTATTTACATTTTCAAATATCATATCTGTTTAGGTATTTTCTTCGAGGGTTTAGTTTCCATTACTTTTTTTAGTATATATCCAATATTATTAAACATATCCTTAATTCTTATTTGTATTACAATTAAATTAACCAGCACAATTCTCATTGCGGATTCAATGGATACAAAAAGTGATATATATGTAACAATTGGTGTACTTACTACTCTTATTGCAATAAAATTGGGAGCACCCACCGTTGTTGATGGTTTAGCATCTTTTATAGTAGCTATTTTTATATTGCGTGCTGCCTATGAAATATTTAAAGTGGCCAGTAATATTTTAGTGGATAGTACAGCCGTTGATGCAGGAAAGATAGAAAAAATTGCAATGGCTCAGGAAAGTGTAAAGGGAGTTCATAAGATAAGAAGTCGAGGAACTATTGATGACATGTACATAGATATGCACATCTTAGCTGATTCTCAGCTGAGTCTTGAAGACACGCATAGAATTGCTCATAAAATTCAAGATGATCTAAGAAAAGAATTAAATAACAATGTAGATGTAATCGTACATCTAGAACCATATAAAGATGATAAGGCATATTCAAAAAAATAACAAGTCAGCATGCTAGTCTATTTCCCTTTCAATGTCATCTTTTTGTTTATGGGAACTAACTCTACAATATCCAATTACCTTTTTAGTTTTGGTATCAATGCCTTTAATCCCTAAAAAATGATTAAGTTGCTCTTGTGAATAATATCTATACCCTGTTGGAGCAACGTGATGTGGTTTTAATATATCTCTTTTATCCCACTCTCTTAATGTTTGAGAATTTTTACCTATTATTTTTGAAAACTCTCCAATAGAATAGTATTTCACATAATCACCTTTTGAATTTATTACAATACAAACATTGTATAAATTCAAGAGTGTTACACAAACGTCTACAATGTTTTATTAACTGTTATACACCCTCCAATTTCAACATAAATTTATAATAATAATTCAACAATATATGTATAAGTTTTTGAATTATATTTAAAACAGAGAAATATTTAATGAAATGTTGAAAATATTAAAGGTTTTATTAACAAAATGTAAAAAGAGTTGATTTGAATTGGCGAAAAAAGGATAGTAAGATGGAAAAGTATATATTAATGCAAAAAATAGTAATATTGTAATTATAAATTAATACGCAATAAGAAAAAGCACAAAATTAAAATCAATAAAGTTAAATATATAATAATAATTAATTTACTTCTTGCAATTAATAATATATTACGAAATAAGTACAAATAATAATAGTAATAGAAATATAAACTTAAATTTAACGCATGAAATAAGAAACAATAAGGAGTAAAATAATGAATAAAAATGAGAAACAAAAGAAGTTAACTTTAATTACATTAATTCTTATGATTTTTACATCAGTTTTTGGATTTGCTAATATGCCGAGATCTTTTTATCTTATGGGATATGGTGCAATTCCATGGTTTATATTAGGAGGAATAACATTTTTCATACCATTTGCATTTATGATGGCTGAATATGGATCTGCTTTTAAAGAAGAAAAAGGTGGTATATATTCATGGATGGAAAAATCAGTAGGATCTAAGTTTGCATTTATAGGAGTTTTCATGTGGTATGCATCTTATGTTGTATGGATGATTAATATATGTTCAACTATTTGGATACCATTATCAAATACCATATTCGGAGTTGACACAACTTCGAGATGGGGAATATTGGGATTAAACTCTACTCAAGTTATTGGAATACTTGGAGTTATATGGGTATGTACAACGTTTCTTATATCCAAAAGAGGAATAAATAAGATAACTAAAATAACATCTATTGGTGGAATGGCTGTTGCATTATTAAATATACTTCTTATAATAGGAGCAGTTATAGTAATTATATTAAACAAAGGACAATTTAAGGAACCTATTACCTCAGCTATGTCATTTGTTAGTTCACCAAACCCAGCATATCAAAGTACTAGTTCAATGTTATCATTTTTAGTTTTTGCATTATTTGCATATGGTGGTATAGAAGCTGTTGGTGGGCTTGTAGATCAAACAGAAAATCCTGAAAAGACTTTTCCTAAAGCAATTTTAATAGCAGCAATGATAATTGCTGTTGGATATTCTCTTGGAATTTTCATGATTGGTATCTTTACGAATTGGGCCGGTAGTCTTTCAGGAGAGAATGTAAACATGGCCAATGTTGCTTATGTTGTCATGAATAATTTAGGATATACTTTTGGAAATTCACTTGGATTAACTAATACTCTATCTATTCAAATTGGTAATTGGGTTGCTAGATTTGTTGGGTTATCGATGTTCTTAGCAATAACAGGAGCATTTTTCACTTTATCATATGCACCACTTAAACAATTAATTGAAGGAACACCTTCAAAATTCTGGCCAGGGAAAATGGGGAATATAGATAAAAATGATATGCCAATAAACGCAATGGCGGTACAAACAATTATAGTAGCTGTTATGGTGTTATTTATTTCAATGGGTGGAAGCAGTGCAAAGGTATTTTTTACAATGTTGGTATTAGCAACAAATGTTGCAATGACTTTGCCATATTCATTCTTAACAATTGCGTACATTTTGTTTAGAAAAAAAGATTCTATAGAAAAACCCTTCTTAGTATTAAAAAATAAAACTTTTGCAATAATTATGGGATTTGTAGTAACTGGAGTAGTTGGGTTTGCAAATTTATTTACAATTATAGAACCAGCTCTTAAGGGAGATTACATATCTTCAATTGCAATGATTGCAGGACCTTTAATATTTGTTATAGTAGCATTAGTGATTTATTCTAAAGGAGAAAAGAATCAAGATATCTAAATAATAATTTATAATCAAAATAACTAGAGCTTAATATGCAAAATAATGAAAAAGATATTAAAAAATATAGTATAATAAAAAGCCGTTTATGAATTGAATCTACTTTTCATATGCGGTTTCTATATTTATTTTGAGTCTTAAAGAACAAAAAAGATAAAACTTGAATAATATATAGTAACAAAAGAATAGGAGTTGATAAACATGTCTAAACATTCTAGTAGTTGTTGCTGTAGACCTAATTCTTGCTGTCAATGTCAATGTCAACCTTGTTGCCCATGTCAATCTTCTTGCTGTAATAATAATAATAATTGTTGTTGCGGAAATGGTGGCGGATTTGGCGGAGGATTTGGCGGAGGATTTGGTGGCTGCGGTGGCTGCGGTGGCGGCAGTTGGATTTGGATCTTGGTAATTTTATTTCTTGGCGGTGGAACAGGTTGCGGAGGATTTTTCTAGTAATTTGATTAATCTTAAGGATGATAACTGTAAAGTTGCATTAGTATTAGATAATAGAAACGCTATTTTTAGCGTTTCTATTATTTTCGTATATGAAATTATAGAGTGATTATTAGATTCATGTGGAGTTTTCTTTTTTAGATAGAATAATTCACCTAATAGCCCTACTATGAGCTAAACATGCTTCCTTGTCTGACGATAATATACATCGCATCGTTGACTTGTTATTTCCTTTCATATCCCTTATAGCTAGAAAAGTTGTATTATGTAGCTGAAAAAGATATAATTTAAATTATCAAAAGACGAAAACAAAATAAGTAGGAATACTAAAATTATGGAGTGATTAAGATTATGGAAGAAAGATTACAGAAATATATGGCAAGTTGTGGAGTGGCTTCAAGAAGAAAGTGTGAAGAAATAATACTTGCAGGAAAAGTTAAAGTCAATGGAGTTTTAGTTAATGAAGTTGGAACTAAAGTAAATCCATTGGAAGATATAGTGGAATATGAAGGGAAAATAATAAGTAAGGAAGAAAATAAAGTATATATAATGCTTAACAAACCTGAAGGATACATAAGTTCTGTAAAGGACGAAAAAGGTAGAGATACCATTTTAGATATAGTTAAGGTAAAAGAAAGAATATATCCAATTGGGAGATTAGATTATGATAGTTCAGGATTATTATTATTAACAAATGATGGAGAAATATATAATAAAATAATTCATCCAAGGGTAGAGATTGTAAAAAAATATATAGCAGTAGTTAATGGTGAAATAACTGATAAGGATATTAAAAAGTTTGAAATAGGAATAGATATTGGCGGATATATAACTGCTCCTGCAGAAGTTAAAATCATAAGTTATGATAAAGATATATCAACTATAGAAATTGGAATTCATGAAGGGAAGAATAGACAAATAAGAAAAATGTGTGGATCATTAAATCATGAAGTATTATCGTTAAAGAGAATATCTATTGGAGGAATAAAGCTTGGATATTTGAAAAGAGGAGAATACAGGGAATTAAACAAAGATGAAATAAATTATATAAATAGTTTATAATAATTGAAATATAATAAAATTAAAAAATATTAATAAATATTAATAAATTATATGAAGGTATGTGAAGAGAATCTTGCAAATTTTCAATATTTGATTCGAAAAATCAGTTATTCATTGTACATTTGGAAATAAGATGATAAAATTAAGTTGATATTATTCAATTTGATAGTAGGAAGGAAAAATATGGATGAAATAAACAATGAAAATAGTAAAGATTTAATGAGATTAATTCAAGGAAAATTTATAAGGTTAAGTAAAGGTCAAAAATTAATAGCTGAATACATATTAAAATACTATGATAAAGCCGCATTTATGACAGCAGCTAAGCTTGGAATATCTGTAGGAGTATCCGAATCAACAGTTGTGAGATTTGCAAATGAACTTGGATTCTCAGGATATCCTAAATTGCAAAAATCTTTGCAAGAACTTATAAAGAATAAGCTTACTACAGTTCAAAGGTTAGAACTTAGAAACGATTATTTTTCTGATGGAGATGCTTTAAAGGGTGTACTTAAAGCAGATATGGAAAATATTAGAGCTACTTTAGAAAAAATAAATCAAAATACTTTTGAAGATGTTGTGAAAAATATATTTGAAGCACAGAGAATATATATAATAGGACTTAGAAGTTCAACAGCTCTTGCAGAATTTTTAGGGTTTTATCTAAATATAATACTGCAAAATGTAAAGATTGTAAGTTATGGTATTTCAGATGTTTTTGAACAAATGATAAATGTGGGTGAAGGTGATTTAGTTATTGGAATTGGATTTCCAAGATATGCAGCTAAGACAATTGATGCTTTGGCATTCTCTCAAGATAGAGGTGCAAAAGTAGTTGCACTTACAGATAGTTTATTATCACCTTTAGCATCTAAAGCAGATTATACATTAATAGCACAAAGTAATATGGCATCATTTGTAGACTCTTTAGTTGCACCATTATCAGTAATAAATGCATTAATTATTGCTGTTGGAATGAGAGAAAAAGAAAACATATCTGATGTATTCGCAAACTTAGAAAAAATATGGCAAACATATAATGTGTATTCAATTAACAATAGAAATGTAGCAGATGATTAGGCATAATCAAAAAAAAGTTAAAGATTCATAAACCTTATATAAGGATAAGAAATATGAAAAATGAGCTGTTCTCAGAATAATTTTGAGAGCAGCTCATTTTCCATAAAATTATAGGAACACAATATTAATATTGTAATATGGTGAGGAGATGATGAATGTGAAGATTGATATACCTCAAGATGTTAAGTTTATAATTAACACATTAATAAATAATGGGTATGAGGCTTATATAGTAGGAGGGTGTGTTAGGGATAGCATTTTACAAAAAAAACCTAAAGATTGGGATATAACAACTAAAGCTAATCCCAATAAAGTAATGAAACTATTTGATAAAGTTGTCTTAACTGGGCTTAAGCACGGAACAGTTACAGTCATGATAAATAATGAAGGCTATGAAGTTACGACTTATAGAACAGATGGTGTATATGAAGATAATAGGCATCCAAAAGAAGTTCAATTTGTAAGTTGTTTAAAAGAAGATTTAGCAAGAAGAGATTTTACCATAAATGCTATGGCATATAATGAAAAAGAAGGTTTGGTAGATTATTTTGGTGGTATGCAAGATTTAAATAATAAAATAATAAAAACTGTAGGTGAGCCTAAAAAAAGATTTAATGAAGATGCTTTAAGAATGCTTAGAGCAATTAGATTTTCAGCTCAATTGAATTTTAAAATTGATGAAAATGTATTATACATGATAAAAGAACTTAAATATAACATAAAAAATATATCAAAAGAAAGAATAAGAGAAGAATTTAATAAAACAATACTTAGTAATCCTAGAAAAATAGAAATTCTAAAAGCATGTGGAATTTTATCGTATATTATACCTGGGATAAATGAAAGTTATGGTTTTAACCAAAACAATCCTTATCATATTTATGATTTATATGAACATACAATTGTAGCAACAGAAGCTATAGAATCAATTCTTCACTTAAGATTAACTATGCTCTTACATGACTTAGGAAAGACAAAAACAAAGACAACAGATGAAAATGGAATTTCTCATTATTATGCTCATCCTAAGGAATCAGTGAAAATGGCAGAGCACATACTTAAAGATTTGAAATATGATAATAACATCATAAATAAAGTTTTAACTTTAATACAATATCATGATTGTACATTAGAAAGCAAATTATTAGTAAAGAGAATGCTAAACAAAATAGGAGAAGAACGTTTAAGAGATTTAATTAAGGTTCAAAGGGCAGATGCATTGGCTCAAAATCCATTGTATGCTAAGGAACGATTATTAAACTTAATTAGTGTTGAAAGCAAATTAGATTTAATATTAGCTAAAAATGAATGCTTTAATTTAAGGGATTTAAGGATTAATGGTGGAGATTTAATAAATCTAGGATTTATTAAAGGGAAAGAAATTGGAGATACGTTACAATATCTATTAGAGTTAGTTATAGAAAATCCAAACTTAAATGAAATAGATGAATTAATTAGAGTAGCAAAAAAAAAGTTAAATAGCTAATTTTTTTTAATCATCAATAAAAAGTATTAGTAAATTAAAGAAAATGTATACAGAAGTACAAAATAATAAAAATTATTATGATTTTAAATTAGAGGGAGACTTTTCATTATGGTCAAATTATTGTAAAATAATATTATAAGTATGATATTAATAAATCATAGAATAATATGACTATTTTATATAAGGGATATTCAAAAAAATAACAAGTCAGTAGAACATTTAATGTTTAGACAGAGGAGAAAGAAGTTAATGGATAATGTAATTAATTATATGGAAATATGGGTACAAGAGTATATGGATGTTTTATTAGAAAAGATAGGTGGATGTAAATGTGATAAATGTAAAAGAGATATTTTTACACTTGCTCTTAACAATTTAAAGCCATATTATGTATCCACACCTTTGGGCAAGATAATGGCTAAAATAGAGAGTACTAAACAACAAGTTGAGACAAACATTATAGTAGAAGTTACAAAAGCAATTAATAAAATTAATAGTAATCCTAATCATGATAGATAGAAATTAGAGGCTTGTAAAATGTTTGCAAAGATATTGTAGAACTTTAGAAAATTCTAATGAATATAAAAAAAGATAATTATTTTAAAAATAATTATCTCATATACTAAGTACTTTTACCAACTTCCACTAGAACCTCCCCCGCCAGAAGAGCCACCACCAAATCCTCCAAAACCACCGCCGCCAAAGCCACCACCAGAAGATCCACCTCGAGGACCATGTCCTCTAAATAAACTGTTTAAAAATATAACTTGTAAAAGAAATAAAGAAATCCTTCCTCTATTAAACACTAAATCTAATAGCATCAAGCCTATGAAGATGCCTCCAAAAATTTTAACATTAGTATTAGAAATAGTATTATTATTTGTTACAGATATGTTTAAAGACTTATCTAAAGTAACATTATATTCTTTTGCAGTATAATCACATAGTGTACTATAGGAATTTAACAATCCTTCACCATATTTACCTTCCATAAAATTAGGTTTTGCAATTGATTCCATAACTCTGTTACTTAATGCATCAGGAATAGCACCTTCAAGCCCACGACCAACTTCTACTCTCCAAGCTCTGTCATTTACGGCTAGAAGCACTAAAAAGCCATTGTCCTTACCTTTTTGACCAATACCCCAAGTTCTAAAGAGATTAATAGCATAGTCTTCAATCGGAACATTATTAGTTGAGTCTATTACAACTACAACAGCTTGTGCACCAGTTTTATCTTCTAATTCTTTTCCTATAGAAATTATACTATTTACTTCTGCCTCAGTTAGTATATTAACATAGTCATTTAAGTATTTATAAGTTGTCGGAGAAGGAATTTTAATATCAGCACTTACAGGAAAAGAGAAAAATGAAATTGCTAAAAGAAGAAAATATATAAATAAGTTGAAAAATCTATTTTTAGTGATTATTTTCACTTAGTAAAATCCACTGATGGAACTTCTTGTGCACCCTCACTTGCTTTATAAAGTGGTTTTTCTGTAAAACCAAATAATGAGGATATTATATTGCTAGGGAATTTTCTTCTTTTAGTATTATAATTATTTACAGCAGTATTATAATCTTGTCTAGCAACTGCAATTCTATTTTCTGTTCCCTCTAATTGAATTGATAAATCTCTAAAATTTTGGTTTGATTTTAAATCAGGATAATTTTCAACAATAGCTAGTAACCTTGAAAGAGAACCAGAAAGTTCACTATCTGCATTAGCCTTATCTGATACATTTGTAGCACCAGCTAATTTACTTCTTGCATTTGCTATATCTGTGAAGATAGTTTTTTCTTGAGTCGCATATCCTTTAACTGTACTAACTAAATTAGGAATTAAATCAGATCTTCTTTGCAATTGAGTATCAATGTTTGATGATGCTGAACTAACATTTTGATCAAGAGAAACTAAACTATTGTAACCACCAATAGGAATAGCTAAGATTATTAGAATTCCAACTATGACTAATATTATTTTCATACTTTTATTCATAGAATCAATCCTCCTTTCTATACTATTGTTTAGTATATGCAGAAATATCAAATTTATATATCAAATGGATTTTGTTCGAAAATATTAATTACCTTATCCTTATTATACAAACTATACGCCCATTGACACCATTCCATTCCTAATTTTGCGTCACCTAAAACTTTGTTTAGTATAACAAATCTGCCAAAATGACCTGAATCAGTATCATAAAGTACTCCTCCACATTGTTTCTTAAAATCATTAATCTTTTTCTCAGTGGCAAGAATCTTATTAAGATACATTTGCTCCCTATCTTTAAGTACCTTTTTTGCGCTAACTTCATCTAATATATGTATACAGTATGTCTTCAATAACATTTCATCTTTATTAACAGGTTCAATGGTAATTTTTTTTAGCCATTCTTTTACTGCTTCAATTCCCATTTTTGTAGGAGTATAAACTTTTTTATCAGGCTTGCCAGATTGTTTCACTAATGTAAATTCAATATATTTTTCCTCTTCTAATTTAGCAAGTAACGGGTATATTTGGCTATGCCTAGTATGCCAAAATAAATTCATCTTTAACATCAGATCATAACCAGAAAGTGATTCATTTGCTAAAAGTCCTAAAAGCCCATAAGATAACGTGTTCATAAAATCTCTCCTCATATGTATAAATTGACATATCACTTTCTAAGTAGTAATATATAATTGATTATATGTCTATTTTGTCATATAATCAATTATTAATAATTACAAAAGATAGAATTGGGGAATTATATTATTATGAAAATTAAACAAATAGAAAAAACACCGTTTTGGTCAGTAATGTTTGCAATATTTTTGGGAGTATTTTTAGGAACCTTTAATATGAGTGCTGTAAATATTGCTTTGCCTACATTTATAGAAAGCTTTAATACAAGTTTAGATTCTGTGAAATGGATATTAACAGGCTTTATGCTAGCAACTGGAGCAGCGTGCCCTTTAGCTGGTTATTTAGGAGAAAAATTTAGTTATAAAAAACTATATTTATTTGCTCTTATTGGTTTTACTTTATCATCTATTTTATGTGCCATTTCATCTAATCTTTTCTTGCTTGTTACATTTCGTGTTGTCCAAGGTATATTCAGTGGATTAATTATACCTACAACTATGACAATCATATATCAGGTTATTCCACGAAAAAAGCATGCTTTTGCTATAAGCTTATGGAGCATGGCATCAATGCTTGCACCTGCACTTGGACCAACCTTAAGTGGATGGTTAATTCAATATTTTAGCTGGAGATCAATTTTTATGGTAAATGTACCTATAGGTATTATTGCAATTGTTTTGATTATTCTTTTTATACCGCAATATAACTTATCAACTTCAAATTCCTTTGATTTTATTGGTTTTGCAACTGTTATCACTTTAAGTTTATCAATATTAATAGCCTTTAGTGAAGGTTCCATATGGGGGTGGAGTTCTTATAAAACAATTTCTTTAATTATAGTTGGAATTATTTCATTAGGATTATTTATAGCAAGAGAACTAAAGGTAAGTTCACCGGCTCTAAATATAAGAGTATTTAAATTTACAAAATACACAATTAGCATAATTGCAGTAAGTATAGTAACTATTAGTTTATATGCAGGTACACTATTAACGCCTCTTTTTCTGCAAAATACACAACATCTATCCGCGTTGGATACGGGGCTCATTTTATTTCCTCCATCATTAGCTATGGCACTTATGATGCCAATAGTAGGAACTTTATATAATCGTATTGATCCAAGAATTTTAATAATGACAGGAATTTGTTTTATAGCTTTAGGTTCATGGAAAATGTCAAATCTAATATCGGATACCCCTCATTCCTATATAATTTTTTGGATGACTATTCGATATATTGGTATTTCTTTCTCAACTATGCCAATAACAAATTCGGGAATGTCTATTATACCTAGAAACTTATCAGGACATGCCTCTTCTATCAATAATTGGCTACGTCAAGTTTCAAGCTCTTTAGCCATAGGCATATTTAGCTCATTACTTTTAACGCGTACTGAATATCATGTAAAAATACTTGATACTACCAATGTAGCTTTAAATTTGATTCAAGAAAAAGCTTTTACAATGGGGATAAATGATATATTTTTCTTATCTACAATAATCGTTTTAATTGGTTTACCACTTAGCTTCATGCTGAAAAAAGGTGGGAACATAAAAGAATTGAATTCTAAAGAATTGGCATCAAAAATAAATTAAAATCTTGTTGTCCTAGATACTTTCCATCACTTCTGAAAATATATGACAAAGGGCATTCAATCTGCGGGTTGGGTGCCTTTTGTCGTGGTAAATATATTGTAAACATTATATTTTCATTAGGCACTAAAATTGACATTGTGTTAACTTAGTGATACGATAAATATGTTAGCACTCATCAGTGAAGAGTGCTAACAAACTACAAGTGGATAAAGATTTTATAAGTCACTTTTTATAAAGTGGCTTTTTTGATTGATTTTTTACGTAAATATATCCATAAATTATAATTAATTGCATTATAAAACAGAAATGAGGTGAAATTAAATGGGAGATAAAAATCCGAATAAGTTGAAAAAAAAGAAGAAAATAGTTGAGAAAGTTGTGGAACAACCAACAATTGCAACTGAAATAGTTTCAACAAAAAAAACTAAGAAAAAATAACAATATATAAGACAACCTATTTGAGGAAGATGTGTGGGAGACTTTTTCGCTACCATTCATTTTCCTAAATTGGTTTATGAAGGAGTTGGCATAATTGAATGAAAAAAAGAGTATTAATTGGTAGTCCAGTATATCAGAAACAAGAAATATTGGATGCCTTTTTAAAATCCTTAAAAAATCTTAATAGGAATACTATTTCTATAGATTATATGTTTGTTGATGACAATATTGATAAAAATTCAAGTCAATTGTTAGCAGAGTTTAAGAGAGAAGAATCAAGGGTTATTATAAGGCAGGGTAAAGAACAAGGGGTGTATTTGTGCAATGATGAATCCCATCATTGGGATGATGACCTAATGTTAAAGGTAGCAAATTATAAAAATTCGATAATTGACTATGCAATAGAAAATAATTATGATTATTTATTTTTTGTAGATTCAGATTTAGTTTTGCATCCTAATCTCATTGAGCATCTAAAAGCTACAAATAAGGATATTATTTCTGAAATATTTTGGAGTCAGTGGCACAAGGATAGACCATTAGAACCAAATGTCTGGCTTTTTGATGAATATGATTTGGTTCCTAAAAGATTAGGCGAAAAACTCAGCGAAAAAGAGATGGATTTAAGGCAAATTAAGTTTTTGAACCAGCTTAGAATACCTGGGGTATATGAAGTTGGTGGACTTGGAGCATGTACATTGATTAGTAGAGCTGCACTTATAGAAGGTGTAAGTTTTAAGTCAATTAAAAATTTAACAATACACGGTGAAGATAGGTTTTTCTGCATACGGGCTGCTGTCCTTGGTATTGATCTTTTTGTTGATACTCACTACCCAGCATATCACATTTATAGAGAGCAAGATCTTGATGGTGTGAAAGACTATGTAAAGGTTTGTGAAGCAGACTGTGCATTTGTACGTCAACACAAAGAAAAGGGGAATAAAATAACCCTTTCTATGATAGTGAAAAATGAGGAAGGACGTTATCTTAAGCAGATGCTAAATAGTTTGAAAGAACAGATTGATGAAGCTGTTATTATTGATGATGGAAGTTCAGACAACACAATAAATGTCTGTAGAGAAATACTTAAAGACCTTCCTTTACATATTATACGAAATGAGAAATCTATGTTTGGAGGCGAAGCCGAGCTTAGAAAAAAGCAATGGAGTGAAACTATAAAAACAAATCCCGACTGGATTTTAAACCTTGATGCAGATGAAATATTAGAAGATGTTTTTTGGAATAATGCACAAAAGCTTATTGATGATCAGAATTACGATTTTTATTGCTTTAGGCTATATGATATGTGGAATGAAACTCACTATCGCGAGGACAAATATTGGAATGCACATAGTATTTACAGAACATTTTTAATGAGGTACCAGCCTAATTTTAATTATACATGGAATGAAACACCTCAACACTGCGGAAGATTTCCTATAAACACGTTCTCTTTTCCAAAGGCCACATCTGAATTCCGAGTTAAACATCTTGGCTGGGCAACACAAGAAGATAGAATAGAAAAGTATAAAAGATATGCACTTCTAGATCCCAATGCTATATATGGAATTAGGGAACAATATGATTCCAGTATGGATCCCAATCCTAATTTAATAAAGTGGGAAGTTGGCGAAAACAGATGAAGATTGAAAAAAAGAAGATAAACGTTGGTGTTGGCTTTGTAACAGGGCGTAAGAATTTTAAAAACGTGGTAAAAACATATGTAGATAATTGGAATGAATCTGGTCTTGTGAATAATAAAAAATATGCACTCCATTTGTTTGTTGCTTATGATTTGAAGTACAAAAGTACAAAAGTCAGTGATTATAAAATTACGGACGAAGAAATATTGGATATGGTGGATTCGGCTTACTACTTAGGAAATTCTTCAATAACAACTGAGGCACAATATCTAATAGAAAAGAAAGTTATTAATTTAAACGAGGCAAAACTTATATTTGGTGAAGGCTATGCTATGAAAAGAAATGCAGTTTTGTATTTTGCATTAAAAAATAAAATGGATTATCTTATTTTCCTTGATGATGACGAATACCCTATAGCAACTATAAAAATTAATGATAGCGTTGTTTGGAAAGGTCAAGAGGTTTTATCAACGCATATTAGCAATATTAAAAATGTTGATATGACACATGGGCATCATTGTGGTTATATTTCTCCAATACCACATTTTGATTTCAATGATAAACTTTCTGAAGATGAGTTTAGAATTTTTGTAGAATCTATAAGTAATGATATTATTAACTGGGACTCAATAAAAGAAAAAATGAATGATGGTGGAGTTACCTACGCTGACCTTGATATAATTAATAGTGAAAATACTGAAGTTGTTAAAGAAATAAATGGAATGAAATTTATTTCAGGGTCTAATTTGGGTTTTAACCTTAAGCATATAGATAAATTATTTCCTTTTTATAACCCACCAGGAGCAAGGGGAGAAGATACTTTCTTAAGCACTTGCATTGGTGAATATAATATAAGAAAAATTCCTTGCTATACCTTCCATGATGGTTTCTCTAATTATGAGCATTTGCTTCTTGGAGTGCTCCCTAACACATTAAAAGCTATGAAAACTGATTCAAGTGTAATTAATAAAAGGTTTTTAAAAGCTTGCATCGGTTGGATTAGGTACAAGCCACTCTTAATTTATATTACTGAAAGAGATAATTACGAAACAGAAATTATTAAAATGAAAGAAAATTTATCAAATGTAATTCCTAAAATTTGTAATTATTTTGGAAATGAAGAATTTAAAAATATATTGGATGAACTTGAATTTTATGATACTCATGTAGAAGAGCATTCTAAGGATTTTGAAAATACTAAGTTGGCGTGGGAAAAAATAATGAATTTTTTGAAGATTAATTAAATTATAAGAGCACAATATTGAAGACAAGTTTGTTTTCAGCAACAAAAAGTAAGCTGGGGAGTCAAACATGAATGAGATAATAGAAACTAAAACATTGAATGAAAAGGGAGTTAGTTTTACTAAAGATTATAACTGATACAATGCATATAATAATATAGAAAATAGAATATTAAATTTTTATTTAATTATTTTAATTCCAGTTCTTGCTGGAATAGTATCGTAGATGTATTTGGAATCCTCTAAAGAAAGTCTAACACAACCATGAGATACTGCGTCACCTAACCGACCATCTATAACTTCTCCAATATCATTATAAGGGACACTATGAAATAGATAGTTTTCGCTTATTTGTGTAAAATATTTTACACAGGTCTCATTTGTCCTTAGGTCTTTACCTTGGATGCTTTCGTTCCGTTTTCAATGTTTGAATTTGTAGTATTTAATTTAGGGTTGGCATCAATACTCAATAATTTTTCTACTGTCTGTTTACTAACAATACCATCTTGTTTCAAGCCATTTTCAGATTGATATTTAATTATGGCATTATAAGTTTCTGATCCATATAATCCGTCCTCCTGAATATTACAACCTTCCAGAGAATTCAACAATCGTTGTATACTCCTTACAACGTTACCTTCCGAACCTATCGAAATTACTTGTTCACCTTAGATAGAGTAAATAAAAAATAGTTTAGGATAATCAGAGTGAACAGTAACATAAATAATGTGTAATTTTGGGATAGGAGTTCGATGTGCTTCGTCTCCACCATGAAATCCACGACAATCAAAATTTGATTGTCGTGGATTTTTTATTTTACATTTAGAATACCACAGTTTAGATTTGTAGTTCTAAGAGGCAATTTTTGTAGCAGTAGTATTATTTTGATATAATAATGATACAAAAATAGTCTTAGTTTGAAGGAAGATGTTACTTTAACTTAAGATATTAATTATTAGAAGTGGAAGGATGAATTAAAAAGAAAGGAGTTATGGAGTGGATATTATACTTGTAGAAGATAAGGAGAGTGACTTGGAGGTTCAAATTAGGTACCAGATTATGAATGCACAAGTACAACAGCTTATACAAAGAATTAAGAGTGTTGATGTGAAGATAGTTGGAAGTGATAATGGTGAAGAAACGGTTCTCAATATTTATGATATTTTCTACATAGAAAGTATTGAACGAAAAACTTTTATTTATACAAAAGATCAGATTTTCAGAAGCAGTAAAAAACTATATCAATTACTTGATGAATTAAAGGAGTTTGGTTTTGTTCAAATAAACAAATCATGTATTATGAATATTGATGTATTAGATAGCGTAAAAACACTTTTTAATAGCAAGCTGAAGGCAACACTTATTAATGGTGAGAACGTGATTATTACAAGAACCTATATTCCGGCAATTAAAAAATGGCTTGATGGGGAGGCTGATTTATATGAAAATGAAAATTTTTAGAGATTATATTATTTCAAGTCTTGCGATAAGTATGCTTATTATATTTTGGGTGTTTTGTATTGATGCTTTTTTTTATAATATGTGGTCAAACTTTAAAGTTATTATGTCTATTGTAATCTTTGCTTTTATAATATGTCTTATGCAGAGTGCAATCAATTTAGCACTAGATAATAGGCCGATAATTTCAATGCTTTTAGAATATGCAGTTGTGGTAATCTTGTTTTTTTGCTTCGGAATAAAGTTTAACTGGTATTCAAAAGGTTCGGAATGGTTTGTATTTATATACACAATTCCAGTTTATGCTGCTGGATATTTGCTTCGATTAATAGGGGTAAGAAAGGATGCTAATTATATAAATATAAAGTTATCAGAACGAAAGAAAAGAAAGGTACAAGAAACAGAAAGTAATAATTAGATATTAGGAATAGTAAATAGTAAAAAGCTGCCGGAAGGTGGCTTTTTTGTAAGTAATGACAATGTATTTGTAAGACATGACAAGTGCTATTGCAGGTGAAATAAGAGGTTGTTAACATGTAACTAAGAATTAATAAAAGTGAAAGGAAGTATAAAATGAAAGAGCTTAAGAAAAGTAATTCTCTTATTTCAAGTTTAACACGAAAGGTTGGAAAGATAGTGTTAGTTTTATGTTCTGTTACTGTTTTATGTACAATTGCTCTTGTAACTATTTTATTAATACAAAGTTATGGAAAAATGAAGCCATTTTTAGATGAAAACGGGAATATTATAAAAGGAAGCATTTCGGAAAAAGTTTATGCCAACATTAATGGAGTAAATATGGGTATGATTATTAAAAGTAAGGATGCATCAAATCCAGTACTACTTTTTGTTCATGGAGGCCCTGGTATGCCAGAATATCCACTTACTGAAAAGTATCCTACGGGACTTGAAGATTATTTCACAGTAGTATGGTGGGATCAGAGAGGCTCTGGATTATCCTACCAAAGTGGTATGCCAGAAGAAAAGATGACAACAGAGCAGTTTATATCTGATACCATAGAAGTATCCAAGTATCTTCGTGAGCGTTTTGGACAAGATAAAATATACCTTATGGCACACTCTTGGGGTTCATACATAGGCATACAGGCTGCTGCAAAATCTCCTGAATTATATCATGCTTATATTGGAATTGGACAAATATCAAATACTATGGAATCTGAAAAAATTGCATATGATTACATGCTTAAATACTACAAGGAAGCAGGTGATGAGAAAACTGTAAAGAAACTTCAAGGATTGTCTTTTAAAACAATGGATTGTCTACCAAAAGATTATGATAACATAAGAGATGATGTGATGCACAGGTCAGGAATCGGCACAACTCATAAAATGAAATCTGTAGTCACTGGTATCTTTATGCCGGTCATGCAGAATCAGGAATATACCTTGGGAGAAAAGATAAATATATGGCGAGGAAAAGCATTTTCAAATTCTAGTGTTTTACATGATGAGGAGTACAAATCTGATTTGAGTAATACATTAACAAAACTTAAGATTCCAGTATATTTTTTTTCAGGAGTTTATGATTATACGGTGAATTATTTTATGGCGGAAGCTTACCTGAAAAAAATTGATGCACCTGTAAAGGGATTTTACCTTTTTAAGGAATCAGCCCATAGTCCAATATTTGAAGAGCCTAAAAAAGTGACACAAATTATGCAAGAAGATGTGAAAAACAGCAAGAATAATCTAGCTAATTCTTACTAATTAAGCGGGATTAAAGCACTATAAAATTAGTGTTTATATGCACTTAAAATGGTGGATTTTAAAAGTCGTGCTTCGCCTCCTCCATGAAACCCATGAAAATTTATTTGATTTTCGTGGGCTATTCATATATATGTAAGTTATTTATAATCAGATATGCTTATAAAATAATATGAAGCTATTTCTACGAAAAGAAGACATACATAAACAATAATTATTGTTGAACAAAGTGTAGTTATGTTATACTATACAGACGTTGGCGAAATCGTTATCTCTATTAATAAGGAAAGAAATGCTGAACTGTTACAATGAGATTTTTAGATTCGCTACGACATGAGTTTTTACTAGTGGAAGATAAATATATTTTGGAGTTAGCAATAGAAGTGGAATTAACTATATTTCTGCTTATAGCTTAGGCATAATCAAAAAAATAACAAGTCAATATGCTAGTCTATTTCGTGTCATGAGGAAGCTCGACTCGTATGCACTCGCTGAGTAAGTGATTCACACAAAATCATAGATTTTGGTTCTCTACTCATCAGCATGTTCACCTAATAGCCCGCTATGAGGTAAACATACTTTCTCGTCTGGCTCAAAATATACATCGCATTTTGGACTTGTTATTTTCTTTCATATGCCTTACAAAATCTAAGTTTAACTACTCAGCTAGTCATTCCTAGGGTGGAAAAATGAAAAATGGGGGAGATATATATGATAACAATTTTTGCTGTTTCAGATTCTGTAGGGGAAACTGCAGATATGCTTGCAAAAGCTGTTGCAATACATTTTAAGAATAATGTGGATATAAAAACAATACCATTTGTAAGACTTTTGAAAGATGTTGATAATGCAATTCAGATATTTGAAAAATCAATGCCATGCATTGTTGTTTCAACAATAGTTTCAATAGATATTATGGAGAGTCTTACTAAAAGGTGTTATGAAAAAAACATTACACTTATTAATTTGCTAGGGCCAATAATAAAATCTGTAGAATCTATGATGAATGTACATCAAGATTATGAGCCAGGAGCATTGAGGGTATTGGATAGTATTTATTTTAAGAGAATTGAGGCAATGGAATTTGCCATAAAGTATGATGATGCAAAGGATAATAGTGGTATAGAAAAAGCAGATGTGGTAATTGTGGGATTATCCAGAACATCAAAAACCCCACTATGTATGTATCTAGCAAACAAAGGAATTAAAGCAATGAATATACCATTAGTTCCTGAGGTTGAAGTTCCCGAAGAACTATTTAATATATCACCGAAAAGGGTATTTGGATTAACAGTTGATCCGCTACGATTAATTGATATTCGAAAGAAAAGATTAGGCAGATATGCAACAATTTCTAATAATATTCAGTATTATAATGATGCCAGAATACTCGAGGAATTGGAGTTTTCAGATAAAGTAATGAGAAAGCTGAAGTGTAAAATTATTGATGTAAGCAAGATTGCCATTGAAGAAACAGCACTTATTATTATGAATGCTCTAGGATATAAAGATAATTTATAGAAAAACATTCAGTCTTAAGGGCTGAATGTTTTTATTATTAGTAGGGGATTATGGTTTGAGAAATATAGTGAACATGGATGTATAGTATGTATAGGAGATTATCATTTGGACAAAAATGCTGTTTTATGGGCATTAGAAAGTATGTTAAAGGAAGTTGATCCACCTAAAAATGTAATATTTATTGATGATGCTGAAGAATTTATAATAGAAAAAGTTTATAAGCTGGAAGAGCTAGAATTAAAATGGAATGAATTCAAGGAGGCAATAAAAAACACTGGTGAATATATGGCACAATTTATAGGGGATATAGATGAGATTTTACAAGAGCAAAAGATAATCTTGAACTTTCCTATTACACAAATCCAGAACAGCCAAGAGTCCTAGGTGAACCAAGCCAATATGTATATATGGTTCCAGAAGAACTTGTTCAGCCGGAAGAAACATATTCTCAAAAGACTGACTTTAAGGATATTGCAAGACAAGTGAAGGCTATTATGGAAGAAAAAATAGTGAAGAAGAATCAGTAGAAGAAGTTCAGAAGGAAGATAAAAGGGTTGAGCATGATAAGTATGGGAAGGGTGTTGTGGTTAGTCTTAATGAATTGTGTAAATAATTTTGGAGTTTTAGGGAAAATATAGGTTGGATGATAAAATATTGTAGTATAATAAAGATAGACTATTTGTTAGATGGATAGGCTATCTTTTTTATTGTAGGTGCTGTGAAATTCTTATTATGTCTATAATTGGCAGTTGAGAGAAATATTTTAGTTATATTTATGTTAGATTATTTTAATAATTATGAAAAAATGAAAAGAAAAAAGCTGAAGTTTATTGGCGAATATTACTATACAAAACAAAGTTGGAGATTACTTTATATAAAGAAGATTCTCGACATTTTTAGAAGTAACATATATTTAAATTAGAAGGATGAGGTGAATAATATGGAAATTTTTGATTACAGCAACAATAATGATAAATAAGACATTATAGATATTATCAAAACTCTTATAGATTCTAAACATCTAGTTCCAATAATTGGTGCCGGTTTTACTGCTGGAAGTAAAACTAAATGTGGAAAAGTTCCTAATGCTAACGTTCTGAAAGATTATATGATAGAATTAATAGCAAAAGAAGGTAATCTGGATTATGAGGATGTAAATCAGTTGAAACAAATGGCACTATCTGATGTTTCAGATGAGTTATGGAATCATATAGATAGGAAAGAATACACAACAATGAAAAATAATTTCATATCCTATATGGAAAATAATTTTAAAGATGTATATGATTTAGAACAACCACAAAAGAAAGCTTTTAAATTCAGGATATCAATATATTTATACGTTGAATTATGATCCTATAGAAAACTGTTTAAGAATAATTAGTATTTTTCCATATGATAGACATAATTCAAATGTTATAAAAAATAAACAATGTTTATTTAAAATTCATGGAGACATACAACGTTACATAAATACAGGAGAATCAAAATATTGCATCCTTAGTAAGGATCAATACATCCAAGCATTAGTTGATCCTCATAATAAGGACATGCTAAAAAATTTGCAGGACGATTTTTATTCAAAAAGTGTTTTTTTATTGGATGTAGTTTAGTTGATGAACTTGATTTACTTTTTGCTACTGAAATTGGCTTTTCTGAAAAAGTTAAGTTAGATGAAGATCATAAGGTAATATATTTGTACTATGACGGTAACATATCATCAGATACAAGATAAAATTTTTGCAAATTATTGTGGAAAAAAATAGTATTTAGTAATAAGATAATAGTATTAGTGAATTATGAAGGAAGGTAAGTCTGAAAGGAATGCTTTCATGACGTTTTGTGCCTAAAAGAAAGGAATGGATATAAATATGAAGAGAATTACTGTCAGTATAAGTTTTTTTATATGTATTATATTACTATATTTAATGGCAAAGTTTGAAATAAGATATATAGACTGCTATTATATAAAGACGTTTTGGCATAATGTGCAGTTTATATCTAAAGCTCTTTATGTTTTGATTCCATTAATGCTCATGTTCTTGATTATTTTTTTCTTATTTACTGATAAATGGGCATTACGTGTTGAAAAACTCAGTATTGGAGGGTTTAATATTATCTTTGATAATCCAAAGAATTTATTTAGAAGACAAGTCAGAAATTATTTAGATACGAAACGAACTATATTTTCACTTGACTGTAAATATGATAATTTTAATGAAACATTTGATTCATATTATGATATTTATAAATTTTTCCGAGATCAAGCAAAAGTTTTTGGTAATGTTAAACCCGGATTATTCATGAACTTAAATTCTATGATTATTATTGTAAAAAATCACATAGAATTTGAGTTTATTGAATTTTTATATTAAAATTTTCTTTAGTTTACGCAAATTTATAAAAATAACAA
>Ga0302140_10000703_pt1 | contig 43638 bp, 61 predicted proteins | sample I_Bog_E1_1_FD_202095 | JGI IMG/M metagenome (GOLD analysis project Ga0302140, IMG submission 202095) | Peat permafrost microbial communities from Stordalen Mire near Abisko, Sweden - I_Bog_E1_1 | ecosystem: Environmental > Terrestrial > Soil > Wetlands > Peat | place: Sweden: Abisko, Stordalen...
TGCAGTTGGGCACCAAGGGGCAACTTAACGGAAAATCGGTAGCCATCCCGCCGCTGGTGGATGTGCCGGTTATTTTTCCCCGCGGTGGTGGCGTTACGCTGACTTTTCCGATTGCGGCCGGCGATGAATGCCTGGTGATTTTCGCTGACCGTTGTATCGATTTTTGGTGGCAGTCTGGTGGTATTCAGGAGCCGGTTGACCCCAGGCAGCATGATTTATCCGATGCCATCGCCATTGTCGGCCCGCAGTCGCAGGCAAAGAAAATCAGCGGCATCAGCACGACTGCCGCGCAATTTCGCAGTGATGATGGTCTGGCCTATCTGGAAATCAACCCCACCACTCACGCCATGAATATTGTGGCGCCAGGCGGCCTGAACGTCACCACGCCGACCGCGACATTTTCAGCAGCGGTTACCGTCAATGGTCTATTCACATTTCTTGGTGGTCTGGTTGGTAGTGCTGTAAATGGCGCGGCCGCCACAATCACCGGCATTATCAATTTTGTCGGCTCCCTGACATCGAACGGGAAAAATATCAGTGATTCGCATACTCACGGTAATGTTCAGAACGGCAATGACAATACAGACGGGGTGAACTGATGCGATACCGGCGAGAAGACGCAAACGGTGATTACACATTCGGCCAGGGTGACAATACGTTTCTGGTGAATTCGCCGGACTGTGTGGCCCAGGCCGTTTTTACCCGGTTTCAGCTCTGGCAGGGGCAATGGTTTCTCGATACTACCGAAGGCACCCCATATTTACAGTCAATTCTGGGAAAACAGCAGCCGGCGGTATACACCCTGGCTGTGAGTGACCGCATAAGCGGTACACAGGGCGTGAATTCAATCCAATCCCTCGACTCCAACAATGACGGCACCACACGCCGCCTTTCATTTACCGCGACCATTGACACCATCTACGGAACAACCACGGTCAGCAGCGGGGCATAAATGGCACTCAATCTTGATTCTTTAGGGCTGGCGGCCACCGTCTCAGCCACGGGCATTTCTGCGCCCGATTATCAAACAATCCTGACGACAATCACCGGTTATTTTTATCAGATTTACGGCAGCGATGCTTATCTGGAACCCGATAGCAAAGATGGCCAAATGATCGCCCTGATGGCGCTGGCCATCAATGATGCCAACAACGCGGCCATCGCCGTCTATAACGCGTTCTCGCCGGCGACAGCCCAGGGGAACGGGCTGGCCAGCGTGGTAAAAATTAATGGCATCATTCAGCAAATAGCCACGAATTCCACGGTTGATGTACAACTCGACGGCACGGCCGGCACGACAATCACCAATGGCTCCGTAAAAGATAATAACGGGGTGATTTGGGACCTGCCGGCTACCACGACGATCGGAACCGATGGCACCGTGACAGTCACGGCGACCTCTGAGACTACAGGCGCTATCGCTGCGCTACCTGGCACCGTGACGCAAATTAATACCCCGACGCTGGGATGGACATCCGTGACTAATCCCTCAGCGGCAGCCGTTGGCTCAGCGGCGGAAACCGACGCAGAATTACGCGCCCGGCAGACCATCAGCACAGCGTTAGCCTCTGTCACGCCCTTCGATGCTATCGACGGCGCTATAGCCGCGATTGCTGGCGTCTCCCGGTACGTGTTGTTTGAAAACGATACTGGCGTGGTGGATGCTAACGGCCTGCCGGCGCATTCGATTTCAGCGGTCATCGAGGGCGGCGATGTCAACGAGATAGCGCAGACGCTATACAGCAAAAAAGGGCAAGGCGTCTCTACTTTCGGCACGACCAGCATCCCCATTTTGGATATTTATAACAATACCCACATAATGCAATTTTCACGCCCGGTGAATGTGCCGATTTATATTGCTATTACCATGACGGCGTTCACGGGGTATACCTCACTGATAGGCCAACAAATCCAGGCGGCCATTGCCGATTACATCAATGCATTATCCATCGGCAGTGACGTACTTTTAAGCCGCGTGTATTCCCCGGCCAATCTCGGCGTGGTAAGCGGCGGCAATGCCAAATATTATGACATTATGGAATTGCAAATCGGCAGGGCTGCTAATGCGCTGGCCGCTGGTAATATTAATATTGCATGGGATGAATCGGCAACGTGTGACGTGAGTAATATTATTTTAACGGTGTCATCATGAGCAAATACACCGATTTAATCACCAATTACCACGCCGGAAAGCCGCTATTTGTTGAGCACGTTGATTTATCAACCCGGCCATTGACGGATATTTCCAACGCAATAACGGCGCTCATAACGGCGTTTGATATCGATACCGCTTATGGAAATCAACTCGATATTTTGGGCCTATGGATTGGCCGAACGCGGGTTGTCGAAGAGCCGATTACCGGCATCTATTTTTCGTTTGATACTGATGATATCGGATTTGACCAGGGCGTGTGGCGCGGGCCATATGACCCCCTCGAGGGTTTTACCAATCTCAGCGATGATGTTTATCGTATGGTGTTAAAAACCAAAATAGCCATTAATCACTGGGACGGAACTAACGGAACATTACCCGCTATTCTCGATACAGCGCTGGCGGGTTCGGGTGTGAGAATGGAAATTGTTGATAATCAGGACATGACAATTTCTCTGTTATTTTTTGCCGAAAATGGGATTGACGCAGTGTCGAAAGAAATTATTGCAGTTATTAAAATGGGTTATCTGACGGTCAAAGCCGCTGGGGTTTATTCGGGTGGAAATATTACAACGCCATCGACAGGAAATAAGCTTTTCGGGTTTGATACAGACAACGATTATCTATCAGGTTTTGACGCCGGAGCATGGGGAGTTAACTTATAATGGCAACAAATGATTTTAAACCATGGGCAATAGCGCCCAGCGCCAACGTAACCGATCAGGCTGACTATTTGGCTATGCCCGCGCTATTATCGGGGTTCTCGTCTGGTGTGGCATCATCGGCCCAGGTTAATAAGGCGCTGAGACAATCTTCGGTGATTGCCAGCGTTATAGCGCAGTTCATTTCTAATCAAATCAATGGCGATGTGTTGGATAACGGCGACACGACGACGCTGCTTAACAACCTTATCGCAGCGTTGAATTCAAATGGTGCGGCCAGCTTTTTGCAAAAGGCCAATAATTTATCGGAAGTAGCCGCCGCTGGGACCGCCGCCCAAACGTCTGCACGAACTAATATCGGAGCACAACAGGCGGGGACATCCCTGCAAACCGCCAATAACCTCTCAGAGATTGCGGCGGCCGGCACGAATGCAAAAAACGCGGCCATAGCAAATCTTGGATTATCAGCAACGGTTTCGCTTGCTGCCAACGCTTTACCGGCTGCAAATGCAGTACAATTTAACCAGATATACCCGGTTGGTGTTGTAATCTTTTTTGCACAGAATAAAAATCCTAATGCACTATTCCCCGGCACTACTTGGAATTATATAGGGCAGAATCAGACAATTCGGTTGGGGTTGCAATCCGGCGCTGATGTTATGACTACTGGCGGCTCGGATACCGTAGCGATTGGCGCGGCTAATTTGCCCGCACATGCTCATACATTTGAAGCCACTACTAGCACGTACGATTATGGAACGCCGTCAACTAATACGGCGGGGGGACATACACATGCACTTCCAAGTTCAGAATCAATAGGCTCAGGGGGAGCAACGGGACTTGTGGAAGGACCGCTTGCTAGTGATGTAATGACAACACTCGATGGGGGCGAGCATTCACATACCGTTGCCGTAGGCGCGCATAACCATACTTTATCTGGGACCACAGATAACACTGGGTCGGGGTCTGCTATTTCTATAGTGAATGCATACGTTAAACTCATGGGCTGGTATCGTTCTGCATGATAATTTTCTAGGCATTAAGAGAGCTTTTCATTTTTGCCGGAACCCCAGCATATACTACATTATTAGGGACATTTTCAGTCACAACACTGCCAGCCGCAATAATACTATTATCTCCAATTGTGATGCCGGGTAATATGGTTACGTTCGCACCTATCCAAACATTGTCACCGATATTGATTGGCGATATTTTATATCCTGAATGTCTTAATTCTGGTTGGGTTGGGTGCGTAGTGGTGCATAAATTACATCTGGGACCTATTAATGTTTTTTTACCGATAAATATGCCGCCTTCTGAAATAAAAATATTTCCTGTATTAATGAATGAATCATTTCCAATTTGTATATTGCTTTTATCAAAAAAGAACGGGGGCAATATTGTTGCATTGTCTAAAACAACCCCAGCCTTTTTCAATGTCTTTCTGACCTTTTTATCAGAGGGAGTTCCGCTGTTTATCAAAGAACACGCAAATTTCGGCGAATATTTTTTGCGCAAAAGTGAATAGATGAAATCAAGCATTTTTCCCTCAAATAAATTCACAATTTTTTTGGTGAAAACCTATGTCTAACCCTGTCGTAATATCAGGAATTTTCTCAGACCCTAACGGTGTCCCGGTTCCTGGCGCTAAGATCGTTATCCAAAGCCAAGTCAACACAGTCGATACGTTTAAAAAACTCTCCATCGGTGTCGAAACGGACTCCACTGGCGCTTACTCGTTCTCTCTGTTACCGGGCGGCTATACCGCTGTTGTCCTGTACCCAGAGGGTAACCGCGTTGTCCTGGGCGAGTTCACTCTGCAAAACGACAGCCCCGCAGGTTCGCTGAATGACTACCTATTGTTTGGGGAGCCAGTCTTAGCCGATCCTGTCGTTTATTCCGATATCAAAAAAATTTATGAGCGCATCATGGTATCGGCGGCTGTCGTAAAAACTTCAGCAGATTCCGCAGAGCAATCCGAATTGGCTGCCGCCGCTCAGGCTGAAAGCGCCAAGGCGAGCGCTGTGCAGGCGGATGCCGATGAAACGAAGACACAGGCACTTTTTGTTCAGTGCCAAAATATTTTGACAGCCATACAAACGGCGTCGGTGACTGATAAAGTTTTTTTCAATAATCCGCCAGATGACCCGGATGGGACCATTGCCGGGATGTCCGGCACCACTGACGGCGAGGGTTTTTTTGTTTCCCAGGGCGCAAACTCCGACCCGGCGTTTAAATTTTACATCCACACCGGCAGTACGGCTGTCCTGTGGGCGACGCTACCGGGCGGGAAAAATAGCCTCAATTTTGCTGATACTGGAGCCGTTAATGCCCTGGTCATTTCCGGCCAGACATTAACTGCCGGCAATCTCATCACCGTGACTGGTATTGCAGCTACGAACACGGGGCCGGCTACAATCGCAATCAATGGTGCCGCTCCGGTGGCAATTACCGCCATGGGTGGCGGCGCACTCCAGGGCAATGAATGGACGGCCGGCGGCGACATTGTGCTGGTGATCACCGCCAACGGCGCAACGCTTACCGGGACAACTGGCGGTAATCTGCCGGTTTTGCCTGGTACAGCCAGCGGTCACGCCGCTACGGTCGGGCAATTAAATTCCGTGAGTGGGGCAGCTCTCAAAACCGCGAATAATCTAAACGAGATAGCGGCGGCTGGCGCGGCGGCGCAGACAGCAGCGCGGGCTAATCTGGGCATAACACCGGCAGCGGGGGCGCTATTAACCGCGAATAACCTGTCTGAGATTGCAACGGAAGGAGCGGCAGCGCAAGCGGCAGCACGAAACAACTTAGGGGCGCAACAGAACGGTCAGTCTTTATTGACGGCCAATAATCTCAGCGAGATAGCCAGTGCTGGCACAGCGGCCCAAGCTTCGGCGCGTAGCAATATTGGCGCTACTGACGGGACCGGATTACTAAAAACATCTAATAATCTTTCCGAGATATCTGCCGAAGGTGTAGCCGCGCAATTAGCTGCCCGTAATAATTTGGGAGTGCCAGCGCCGTCAACATTTTTGCAAACCGCCAATGATCTCTCTGAGATTGCAGCAGCAGGAACCGCGGCGCAATTGACCGCAAGGACAAACATAGGCGCAACAGACGGTACGGGATTATTGAAAACAGCCAATAACCTATCGGAAATCGCTGCAAATGGTCCAGCGGCGCAAACATCGGCTAGGACCAATATAAACGCGCAACAGGCTGGGGTATCGCTATTAACTGTTAATAGCCTTTCGGAGATAGCCGCAGCAGGAACAGCCGCCCAAACTTCTGCGCGGACAAATATAGGCGCTGAGCAAACAGGATTATCTCTATTAATTGCAAATAATCTTTCTGAAATTGCATCAGCGGGAACTGCTGCTCAATTAGCAGCTCAGGCTAATTTGGGCATTAACGCCGCTGGTGCTGGTAGCGGTAGTGGATTTTTAGCTGTAACAGTATTTACGGGTTCAGGAACGTTTTCCCCTACCCCCAAAACTACACACTTTTTGATAAAAATGTGTAGTGGCGGGAGTGGGTCTTATGGTGTTGTAGACGGAACTAGCACTAGTTATTATGCCACTCCTCCTGGATATCCAGGTTTTTATGCTGAAATATTATTCACTTCTTTAGCTCCAATCGGAGGGACTTTTGCAATAACGATTGGTGCAGGGGGAGCCGCGGGGGTAGGTAACACTGCTCCGACGTTTGGTGGTAATACCTCAATTGTTCAAAATTCAACTGGAAAAATATTGTTCGAAACAGTAAATGGCACTTTAATTACTGGCATCGCTGGCATTGTGGAATCTAGCTTCATTCCAATAATAACTAATGTTCCAGCGTCTGTTGCAGCGAATCAAGGAAGCGTGACGTATGATTCTTCGTTTTCAAGTGGCTTGACATTATTGAAAGTTATGGACTGTTACGCGGGATTAGTAAAATACTGTTCCGGTCCTTGCGGATTAACAGGAAATGCAAACGGTAATAAATTCTTTTCTACTCCCAACGAAATATGCTCTGAAATGGGAGTTATCGGGCTTCCGAACGCATCTTTTAGCGCTTACCCTGGTGCTCCTGGTGCGGGAATATCAGGTACAGGAACAGCAGGGACCGCGTATAACGGCAGATCAGGGAACGCAGGCGCAATGATTATTTACGAATATTAATAATTGGGGAATTTTAAATGTCTATTTATGCGCAAATTGAAAATGGTGTTGTTACTAACAGAATTGAATGGGATGGCGTGACAAAATATAATCCCGGCCCTCAATATACGTTGGTAATTATTCCTGATGGCGTATTTGTTGATATGGGTTATCTGTGGGATGCAACAAACGGATTCACCGCGCCGCCGGTCACTGACACAACCCAAACCCAACCAGTTACACAATAATAATTAAATAATCTGGATGGGTTATCTTATCTGCTGTTTTACCAGTATGGAAGTGGAAAGTATTTTATGTGATAACAACCAATTTCTAAATTTTATAGATAATTTTAGCTCGATAAATGTATATGTAAGTAATGAAACATAATACGTTAATATTAAAGAAAGTATGAAAATACCTATGCCAGTCCATAAACCGAAGCCAAGGTGGCCTTTGTTAATGGTATGGCTGGCAATTTTTCTTATTAAACCGATAATTCCCAAATGTGAAATATAGATAGAAAAAGACATATTACCTAATTTCACTATAAATGGTGGAATCTTGATTTTTTTTGCTTTTTCAAGTTTTAGAATTGAAATAATCAATAATGCCGCTGGGATACCGGAAACAGTCACTCGTGAAAAATTGTTGAATTTAGCGTAATAATTAATTATGAAATAACTTACGGTGATTGAAATAAATCCGATCCAATATAAAGAAAGTCTTTTATCTAATTTTGTGTATATGATTCCGACAGTTATGCCTAATAAAAACTCTGTAATGATAGGATTGCTCATCATGCTTAAATAAGTTATGTCAAAATTATAACCTTTAAACCCATAGTCTATTGGAATGTCATGCATTAAAACAGGAAACGCGACTGCAAGTAGTATGAAAACATATACAAAATGCCATTTGTATTTTCCAAACAAGAAAGATAAGGCCATGACACAATAAAAATACATTTCATAATTTAGCGTCCAGCCCTGACTTACTCTTGCTTCACCATAAAAGGGTCCCGGCCTACCCATGCCAAGTGGAATAAATAGCAATGATTTAATTGTTTGATATAAGCTTTCCAATGTATGCCCAGTGCTGAATAAAGTAAAAAAATAATATAATGGGACTATCTTTGCAATTCTCTTGATGAAATAAGCTATTCCGGGATGTGTATATTCTCCCATGCCTTTATTGACGGTATAAAACGCAATAAAGCCACTAATAACAAAAAACACATCAACGCCGGAATTTCCTCGATAAATGAAATGCCCTATGAAAGTTTCAGGACCAAAAGGCAGAACATCATCTAAATGAAAAAAGAGGACTGCTAACGCGGCAAAGCACCTGAACATCTGTATTGAATCTAGGCGATCCTTTTCCATTTGAATGACCTTTATATCTTTTGATAAATTTTACAGAATTTACGAAATCTTATAAGAAATCTTATAGCATTTTATTGTTTTTTATCATAAAGATATGCTAAGCGTTATTATATGAGATCTATGCTTATGCTAAGTAAAATTTGCAATAGTATTTGCTGGATAACTGATCCGCTGGGGTGATAAAAAAAGGGGCCATCGCGACCCACATAGAGCGGGCACACAAGTAACCGGAAAAAAAAGGCCAGGGTAATGGCCCAAACCCACACGGTAAATGGAACGTAATGGAAACGACGCATACCATCGCATAGGGAGGTTTAACGGTGATTAAATGGCGTGGGATTTATGGGTAACCGCGCCGTGGCTTTGCGAAACGTGCAGCAAAACTATTATTGATAGAACCAGTCGTCCGCGCTTTCCCACGTCTCTTGTAAAATCGTCTCGATATCTTTCCGTTCCTCAGCGCTGGCGCCACGGGCATACAGAGCGTCGTCACCCTTAGCCTTAATCTCAACGGTTATGTCGCTGTAGAGTTTATCCAGGCGTCGGACCAGTTCATCATGAAGGGCAGGGATCGCGCCTTTCGGCATGGCCTTGGCCTTTTCTTTGGCAATGTTCAATTCGATGTGCATGATTTTATCCTCAGTAAAATTTACTGGCCGGATGCTCAATACCGGCTTCGATGTAATCAATGGACTTTTTTAGTTCAGCAAGCAGCCGCTTGGCGTCGGCCAGCTTGATAGCAATGGTTTGATCGGGGAATGCCTCTGGGGTGAACCATTTCACGCCGGCCACGCTGTCGATGTATGAAGCGTGAAGGATGACAAGACCACCCACGGCAAGATGTGTCATGTCAAAGTCACTAAGCTGACGCATGTGGCCGATATTGGATTCTTCTGGCATGGCGATCACCTTTACACTGGTATTATATACAGTAATTCTGTTTTGCGTACAATAAACCCGAGTGATTTTTTATGCAAGTGCCTGAAGGGAGTATTCTGAAATAGTATTCTGAAAGTGTTCTGAATGGGTAGGGGCCGCATATGCAACCCCTTGATAAATCTGGCTCCTCTGACTGGACTCGAACCAGTGACATACGGATTAACAGTCTGTCTGTTATTTACTTGAAAACAATGAGTTAAATAACATTTTCAGAATATTGCTGTATATATCCACAGTCTACAAATCAATAACTTGCGCTTACCATTTAGTGAATATTATGAATACGATATTCGTTCAAACTGCATCTTTATTACTCTTATGCTGCCCGTCAACAGCGGGGACAACCTTTATTTTTCGGTCATAACTGGCAGTTTGCTTTATATTTTTGTGGCCGGATATTTCCTGCTTTTCCTGCAATGTTCCCTCCAGATCACTAATGCCTTTTGCCTTCAGGTCGTGAAAGGTGAAATCAAAATTCAGGTCCGGATGCGCAGCCGTCGCCAGCTCTTTTGCCTTGCGCCAGTGGTTGGTAAAGCCCGCTGCCGTATAGCGGTCGCCGGTGGGCTGGCGCAATACGAATGTGCTAATTATTCCTGTATTGGCTGTGAGCGTTTGGGCCAAGGACACCGCTGCCCGTAACCTGGGCGACCAAGCTTTGATCTGCTTCACGCCGGTTTTACCCTGGCGGATGTAGATTCCTGCCTCTAGCAACTGATCCCGCCGCAGCGCCAACACATCCCCTTGTCTGGCAACACATAAGTACGATAACTCCATCGCCGCCCGGGTGAGGTTGTCGGCTACTTCATACAGGGCATTATATTCAGCATCCGTTATATACCGGTCCCGCGGTGTTTCGGTAAATTGGCGGACGCCGGTACACGGATTGACCTTGACCATTCCCCTCTCGTAGGCCCACCGGAACACCCGAGACAAAAACGCCTTTTCCCTGTTGGCCTGGACGTTACTACTCACGCCACGCCTGTCCATGTATTTCCTGATATGTTGGGGCTTTATATCATTCGGTGCCATTTTGCCAAACGGCTTTAACACCTTCACTGAATAGGTACGGTAATCGCTGCGGGTGCGCTTGCCCAGGGCGTTAAAATCAGCCGAAGCAAAGAACCGTTCGACCAGGGCCGCAAAATCCCGTTGCTCTTCGCCGTCCTTTAGCAACCGCTCATATGCGGCCCATACATCGGACATAGGCGCATCGAAACCACAAAGCCTTATCGTCCCACCCCCAACCGGTTTAAATTCAAAAGCGGACCGGCCACGCGATACGCGAGGCGGCAAATCCTTATCAGCGGCGTTCTTGCGTGGTCTGCCCATTAGTCCATCGCTCCCCAATCCGGTTCGGTAGCCGTTGGCGTCGCCTGGCGGTGCTTGAGCGGATTATTGAAATGCGCCCAACTGGTGCTCGGCCGCCCATCCTTGCGAGTAAGGAACCACACCCCGGCATCGGCCAAAGCTTTACATTGCATTGAAGGCTTTTCATAACCGGTGATGCGCTCAATTTCCTGATCGGAAATGATGTCGTTGTCATTGCTCATGGTTTAAACCCTTACCGGCAACCGGCCGGCGACGATTTGATTGATATTACGTCTTGCTGGTGAATTAGTCATCGGATTGCTTCGCGACAATCCATACAATTGCAACAACACTACCAAGCACGCCCCAGATTGTGCCGACAATCGCGAACGCTTGCGGCCAATTCATGATTTCACCCCCATCAGCTTATTGGCCGCTTCCGGCCCCATGTCCTGAATCATGTCGCCGAATTGGTCAAGCTCCATCGAGATCCAGTTGATGCCAAAAGGTGTAAGTGTCGGAACGCGGCCAAAAACATGCAGCATCCCTTTCTTGGGAGACTTCATTTTCTCCCGGTCGAGTAGGGTTAAATAAAATTCCAGGCACTGGGATGTTGATCGCCCCAGACCTTTTAAATCACCCTCGATAAACCCTTCCATGGCACCGATCGTAAGCGAGATATCCCCGTACTGGTGCCGATATACCGGGCGGCGATAGGTCGCCACCTGGTGGAGCACGAACGCCTCGGCGACCAGTCGCAGAATAACTTGATAGTCTTCTGCAATATCAGCGGCGGTAATGTTGCGGTCATTATTCATCGCCATCTTCCTTAGCGTGCCGGCGCTTCTTGGTCGGTTTTTTCTTTGACGTTATCGTCGGTGGCACTATTTGTGGTCGCTCGGGTTCCGGCTCGTATTCCCCCGAGCGAATGCCGGATCGCATGCGCATCCTCCAGATAATCCACGCAGCCCAGTCGCAACCGTCATCAACGGTGACCGTAACTTTGATCAGCTCATCGGTTAGGTCAGCCATGTTATGTTCGTCGTTTGTTACGATGTCCTCAGTCATTGATCTGCTTCCTTGCTAAATCCTGCCCCAAATACTGCCCGAGCGACTTTCACGGGATCGGTTATGCACAATCCCTCATTGTCTCCCAACACCGCTTTCATCAACTCGTTTTGTAAAACGCTGTCGTAAGTCTTAGGCCAAAGGTCGGTCGGCATGTCGTACGAGTAACAGTAGAAAAACGTATCGATAGTGATTTGCGCTGCCTCTTGTGCTGTACGCGGCGGCTGGCGATAGCCAGCGTTCCAAATAGCATCGATAACATCACTCGGATCGGTACCTGCCGCCTTGATGCTTTGTGCCAGGGCAAAAACGTTGTTATCAGTCATTGACCACCTTCCTTGCGATACCCTTCGTCATAAAGCCGGTACATCAGATCGGCGGCCTGATAGCTTTCAGGCATGGATTGTTCGATTTTCAGCATTTCCTTAACTGCCGCTTCCCGTTTTTCCTTCTCGCGTTCGGCGGCAATCTCGGTACAAAGGCTGGCGCAATCAAGGCAGATATGTACCTTCGGCCCGGCAATGATTTCCGCCTTGTCTTTCTGCTGGTGGCAGAAACTACACACCGTTTCGGGGTCAGGTTCAGGGATTTCCCATTTCACCGGCTGACGGGTCCACCACGTTTCGCTGAGATTCATCGCGCTTCCTCCCGCGGTGCCTGTTCGCCATTGCCCCGTGCATCTAGCTCGAGCAAATATGCGGTAACATCGTCATTAAGCTCACAGGACAGATCGATTAGGGCTTCAACTTCACACCCTTGCAGATCCGCCCATCCGTAACAATGTGCCCTGGATACCGCCAGGGCTTGCTGCGATTTGCGGGTGATTCTTTCCAATTCCTTATGATTTTCGTTATGCATGACGCGCGTCCTCACTGAGAGCGACCTTGTAGGCATGCATTACCGCCGGCGTCTTGCCGGAAATTACCGACTTCATCAGGAATATGCCTGACCGGGAACTATGGACGTCGGCGGAGAATAGGGCGGCATCGACGCACCGGTTATGCCGGCGGAATCCAAAAGCGGTGCTGGTGATCGTGAGGGTGGCCACGGCGCCCTTATCCAGATAATCAATCTTCATGATCGTCACGCTCCTCTTTGTCGCTTTTGAGCCGCAGGGTGAAGCCGCCAAACGCCGGGTGCTGCCATCGTTTCCGTTTGCTGGTGGGCGGCGTGGACTCATCCAGTAATGTCTGGGCGGCAGTGAAGAATGATTCACGGTGAATCAGCAAATGACCGGTCTCACCATTGGTCAGGCGGGTAGGAAGGCTAAAAAAAGTTACTAGGCGGCGACAGGCGGTATTTGACAATCCGCTGGTCCATGCCAAATCAGCTACAGGAATGTATTCGGACTGATCAATGTCAGATGCATGGTGACTGACCTGCCAGTCAGGGCTGGACTGTAACGGAGCTGCAATTGCCGCGACTGGTTCAGTGGGTAGGTTTTTTTGAACGCCCACGATGTCGATAACCGCCTTCATGGTCGCTGATGCTGTAGCTTCGGCCACGACTCGGGCCAGTGAAAGAATATCGTGATTCATACTGATCTGTTGTTGCGCCGGAAGAGAGGCAATACGTGGTTGCGTCTCGCTACTTTCAAGCGCCTTCCAGCGATCAATAATTGCGGCACGACGCTTTATGTCATAACCGGTGATCAATATTTCGGTGTGTCGGCGGTCAAGCCGAAATTCATAGATATAACCGCGATTATCGAAATAAGCCGAGACGCCTTCTTTGATGTTAACGTATTGATTTTTATGATGATGGTTTTTACCATCATCCTTTTTTATGTCATAAAGCTGCTGAATCATATTCCAAATATCAACATGTACATCAGATTTATTCTTTCCAGTAAATTGCGCAATTTCTCGGCTGCTCATCATTGGTTTATTGCTTACGGCCTGTATTTGATTATCCATTTTCATACCTTCAACTCTTTTGTATATTTCTCGTGGCTCATTGCCACCCAATTTCTACCGCCGTCTTTCGATAACAATCGCCATCGCTGGCTAACACGCAACGACAAATATTTGTGCTGATAGCTGGTGCGCGGGTGTATATTTCCGCGCTGATACTGACTTAATACGATTGCCGCGCGGCGGTATATCCGCAATGGAATACGATTACCGGTCAGCGTCATGTCAGGCCGCATTATCCGGTGTCGGTTCATCGCTCGCCCCTACAACCTCATCAATCAGGTCATTCATAAAATCGTGACCGTCACGGGTTAGTTTCCCGGAATTGCTCCAGCATCCTTGATAGTGATCAATGATTTTTCGCTCAGCTTCCAGACGACCATATTTATCCCTGACAACGCCTTCAAATATTTCCATGGCCTCAATAAGCAAAGGTTCGGATAAAGCAACAGGTATAAGGTCGCCGCCCGCAATTTCCTTAAAAGCCAATATGCCGCCGGTCCTGCGCTGCAATGATTCCATTTGCGCCGCTGCTAACCGGTGCCGGTATTTCTCAATCGTTTCTTGATTACTCATGGAAAATACACCTTTTAATTTTCTGGCCGTGGAAATACCCAGCCAGAAGGCTGTAATTAAATTCATTTGGTTATAAAATCAGAATGGTCGTGTCTTCATAAACTCCGCTGTCCGTACGCAAAGCTTGACATATTTTTTGTTCCAGTCATCAATGGCGCGTTTCTTGGCAAGCAGCCGGCGGATGCGTCGCATGCAACGGATATGAGCGATTATGTATTCTGGCGATGGTTCACCACGATCAAAAATAATTACACCATCGGTCTCGCGATATCCTCGGCCTAAACGCGATTCTATGCCCGAGCGCCTGAATACCTTTTCTGTCATGAAGTGGGCCAAGCGGTTAATTGCGGTGTCCCGACTAAAGCACTTTTTATAACGGCCGTGACGTGTCACGACATAGACAGGTAGTGGTATTTGTTTAAAGGCAGATTTGATACCGCCATCTTCAGCAATAAAATCCTCGCCCAAGCGGTCATAATCAATTTTTTCGGGTTTGTTCATGATTGTCCTCTGGTTCCGTTATCTTCCAGCCTGCGCGCCGTGCCAGTTCGATAAAAACATCAAGGCTTGCGGTAACCTCATCATCTCGCATAGGGAGACTGGCCTTTAACTTTCCATTCTCGATATAGAGGGTCAGTCGTCCCGTGAATTCTGGCCGAACACGAAGGGTTATAGCGTTCGTCATCATGTGTTCAATCAATTCAAGCGTGATGCTATTACCCTCCCCCCCTGGCAGCGATGCAAGTTTGCTGTCAAAAACATGAGACATTTTTATTGTCTCCATTAATTAATCTGGATATTGTGAAATGATATTCCCCAGTACTTAAATTGGAATAAGTGCAAGTATAATTTCCTCTGACATCACCAAGAATGGGAAATGGTTCTTTAGCTTCAAACCCATACGCTTGCTTGAGTTTAAATATCGCACATTCCCATTCATATTTGCTGACGGCATTTCTTGCTGTACGTTGAGCCAAATGAAAAGCTTTATGGTCAATGATTCTATATTGATGCTGAAAGTTCATTGCTGATGAAAGTGAGTTAATGGCGATTTTCATGTTCGCCCCTATCAACATGCTTGTTGCGAAATTCGATGATTTGCGCGAAATTGGGATATTTTTCCGCAAGAATAATCTTTGCTACTTCGTTTGCGTCGGAGTAATCGTGAAAAATATCTATCAGTACAAAATATAAATCTTCGCGCTCGTACAATGCATATTCATCACGATCGGTTTTTGATGGCGCTGTAATACATTGAAGATTAAAATTAGCATTAGGGAAAGATGTATCAGCTAAGAATAAAGTTGAATAACCAGTCCTGGCCGCCTTTCTTTTAAGCTCTAGATTCAATTTTGCATGGCTGATTTTTTTTTGATTTATGATAATATCATTGCTCATCTAATGGACTCCCTCATTAATTGACAGGAGAATAATACCAAACGATTAATACAAGTCAATACTTTATGATTAATCATTTGGTATTAATTGCATAGTTTGTTGATAATTAAGAAATAAATTAAAATATTTTTTTTCAAATTACCCAAAAAAGGTCCTTCTTTATCACCTAAAAGAGCAAATTTTAGAAAAATTTAAACATAAAAAAGCCCACGTGAAGTGGGCATTCTGGAGCTGTTTTTAAGGTAAAGGCGGAAAAAACCACTAGAGCAATACGGAATACCAGAAGACTCGTCCGATGATTTCAATGCCGCTTTTATCAATTTCTTCATCTGGATATTCGGCTTTATTGAAGCTTCGCACTCCAATCTTACCACCTGGCAACAAATGTAACATTTTGATTCTTTTCAAGCCATCCTGATTGATAGCGTAAAGCTTACCGTCGATAACTTTTTTGTTATTGCAATCAACAGCTACCGTTGTGCCATCCGGTATGATCGGTTCCATACTGTTACCTCGAGCAGGGAAACATAAAACCCCCGAACCATCTGTATTAGCTCCTACGCGGCGTAACGTCGCTTTAGAAAATCGCAGCATGAAGCCATTATAATCCTCATCTGAGATTCTCCCGTCACCACAAGCAAATTCAATATCTTTCAAAAAGGGCACCTCGACCTCATCATCTGGTAAAGGGGTGTCGCTATCCCATGCATCAACTCGCGCCCATTCACTTTCCGGGCCGATGTTTGATTCCTTGGATGGATTAATTCTCATTTCCCCTGAACCGTTACTTAACCAACTGGGATTAACACGTAAAGCGTTTGCTATTTCAAGGATCCGCGTCGTACTGGCAGCTTTGCCTGTCGTTAGCTTCTGGATGGCTCCTTGTGATAGTCCAACGACTTCGGCAAGTTTACTTTGCGTGTAACCCGCTTCTTGCATTGCAAGTTTCAGTCTTGATGAAAGAGTATCGGCATTCATTTTTAACATTCCACGATTAAATTAGCATCAATTTAATACCATAAGATTAAAAATGCAACAAGTATGTTGCTTGCTAAAATAATACCAAACGATTATTATAATGCCTTTAGTAATAATTGGATGTAAATATGAACAATTTTGATACCTTAACTACTGAAACTGCTATTGAAAAGGCGGTCCGTTTAGCGGGCGGCCAAACGGCTTTAGCTAGGCAAATTGGCGTAACTCAAGGAGCAGTATGGAAATGGTTAAATAAATCAAAAAAAATTCGTCCTGAAAATGCGGCAGCAATTTCGGAGGCTGTTGGTGGGCAGGTAGCTCCGTATGAATTACGCCCTGATATCCCGAAAGTCTTCCCTCACCCCGAAGGTATTGATCTTGCCTGATGTCAATATTCGTACCGCCATGCCGGCGGCATTCTGCCAAGCGGATAGCGAATGGATACAGGGGCAAATGCTGCGGCTACGGCCATCCATGCGCAACAAGGTTGCTGTGCTGTATGCCGAGGTCTACGACCAACATTACCAGGGTGAACCGGTGTCGTTTCGCAAAGAGAACCGGGCGCGCCATGAGGCTAATACCCGACTCCGGGTGTACGTACAGAGATATGCCGACGCAGCGGCGGGGCTGACAGAAAAACCCCCACTGGCCAGCACAAAGGCCCAAGCCGGGTTTGCTGCGGGGAACGGCAACGATCAGCAGGATTCAGGGTGGCGGAATGATGCGGGAATTTCAGACGATGCCATTCAGGGGAATGTGTCTCTGGCAAGTGAAAAAACGGTGAGGTTTTCACAAGACCAAAATCCTCAAAAATCAGGTCAAGTTCAACGGCTGATCGAGTCTTCGAATCATCAGGCTCCAGAATAAGAAAGGGACGACTTGGAAATGCCAATAAAATCAACTAATTACAAAGGCAGTTTGGAACAGTTTGTTCCTATTGGAGGATCAGGTTGTTCCAAGCCTTTTAAATCAACAAGTTACAGAGCATCAACCGGAACAGTTTGTTCCTACAACCGGAACAGTTTGTTCCAAATTAACACAAAGTTAACATATGGTAGCCGCCCTGTATGCTGACGTTTTCCCGAATTTATTGGCAATCGCGAGTTCAGTATTGGCTAACCGACCAACGACCGATCACGCAAAAGGTTTTTTGGTATTTGGACGAAAACGCTGACTGGCGATTCGGTCATGTAGTAACCGGGCAATCAGCCATTGCGGAATATTTCAATACATCAGAACGAAATATCCGGCTGGCCGTAAGCGCGCTCAAAGATGCCGGCATTGTGCGGGGGGATAAAAATATTTACGCCCTGAATCCCGATGTTATCTGGGGCGGATATGACAAAGACAAGAAAAACGCAACATTTTGGCGGCTAGGCGGCTCAGGGGATGGTGATAGTCGGGTGAGGTTCAACCCTCAGGCAACCAACAAAATCACTGCAAACGTGGACATTGAAATTCTTGAAGAGATCGGTCTGAAAACATCGAAAGAAATTTCAGCTCGTAAGTATCGGGGACCAAAAAATGCTTAACATCCAACCTAAGGCCAAGCAAGTTACCGCATTGAACATGCTGCGTCGTGACTGGAAACAATACCGCACCTTCCTGCTGTATGCGCCTACCGGATATGGCAAAACAGCAGTGGCGGCGTTTATCACTGATGGGTTTGTGTCGCACGGTTTGCGGGTGATGCTGGTAGTCCCATACACAACGCTGATCACCCAAACCGCCAAGCGCTTTATTGCTTACGGATTACCCGAAGACCAGATAGGCTATGTTTGGCGCGATCATCCGCCGTATGATCCCGATCGGCAAATTCAAATTGCCTCAGCACAAACCCTTATCCGCCGCGAATTCCCAGACAATATTGACCTATTGGTGGTCGATGAGGCCCACATGCGCCACAAGGGCATTTTGGAAATTATACGGGATTCCGGGGTGAAAGTGGTCGGCCTATCCGGAACACCCTTTTCGCCGTTCCTGGGGAATTATTACCAGCGTCTAATTAAGCCTACCACGATAAAAGAGCTGATCGCCGCCGGCGATTTGAGCCGCTACGAATTTTATGCCCCAACGAAACCAGACCTCATCGGTGTACGCACAACCAACACGGCGGATTTCGGTAACGATTATCAAGAATCGCAGGTAGCGGAAATCATGTGCGGCGCCACGCTGGTGGGCGACATCGTAGAGAATTGGCTCCAGAACGGTAATGACCTGCCCACGGTCTGCTTTTGCGTCAATGTGGCTCATGCCAATTACATCACCATCGCTTTTAACCAAGCGGGCATTAATGCCGAGGTGATGGTGGCTGGCACGCCGCAGGATGAGCGCCAGATGATTATCCACAGGTTCGAGCAAGGCGCGACGAAAATCATCGTTAATGTTGGCGTGCTGGTAGCCGGTTTTGATAGTGACGTACGTTGCATCATCTACGCTCGCCCGACTAAATCAGAGATCCGGTGGCTGCAATGCATTGGCCGGGGGCTGCGCACGGCGCACGGCAAAGATGCCTGCCGAATATTCGATCATAGCGGTTCCGTTCACCGCCTAGGATTCCCTGACGATATCGAATACGACCATCTACCGGCAAAAAATGATGGCATGAAGGAAAACGCCGTCAGGGACGCTGAAAAACGCGAAGAGAAATTACCGAAAGAATGCCCATCATGCCATTTCATGAAACCGGCTGGCATTTATGTTTGCCCAAAATGCGGATTTAAACCACTGAACGGTGAGGATGTCGAGGTTGACAACACCCGCAGGCTAAAAAAAATGGGTAAGAAGGATCGGATGCCTACCCAGGCAGAAAAACAGGCATGGTGGTCGCAAATCAAATACTACCAGATCGAGCGAGCCACCCAAGGTAAGACTGTGACGGATGGCTGGTGTAGTCATACCTACCATGACAAGTTCGGGTCGTGGCCCAATGGATTGCATGATACTCCAATGCAGATCACGCCGGTGGTGAGTGGTTTCATTAAGTCCAAACGAATTGCCTTTGCCAAAGCTCGGCAAAAAGCGGGAGAGCCTCGTGCCAAACAACCCAAAGCGGATTTTGCCTTGATCCCCCCCGCTGGATCTGATCCCACTCCACAACCCGTTCTTAACGGCCGTGCGCACCTTGCCCGCAGTGCTGAACTATTACGCCACATGCAACAAGGGAGAAATGCATGAAAACGGTTGATGCCGTCCGGGGCCGCTGGCCGGAAATTTTTCAATACTATGGTCTTCCGCCAGTGACCGGTAATAAACACTGGCCGAAGGAATGCCCCATTTGTGGAAAAAAAGGAAAATTTCGCATTGATGACAAAGGGGATGAACGGGGCGGTAACGGGACGTTTATTTGTAGTTGTAACCAAGGGGATGGCTGGCGACTATTGGAATTAACGCAAAATAAACCTTTCCGGATACTGGCTGATGAAATTGATGCTTTGCTGGGTAATGAGTATCAGAAAGAGGCGAAACCGGCACCGGCTCAAAAAACCGATATTCAGAAACAGCGTGAAAAAGTCATCAGTAAATATGCGTCATTGACCTTATTACGCGGCACCGATGCCGAACGATATTTACAGGCTCGGGGCATAAATTGCCTGCCATCGGAGAATATTCGTTATTGTGACCATCAGCGGGCACAGGGGAAGATATTCCAGGCCATGTATGCATTAGCCACTGATGACAAAGGAAAGCTCTGTTATCTGCACAGAACGTTATTAGATGGTGATCGCAAGGCCAGTATTTTAGAACCAAAAAAGACGCTTGGACAGCAAGAAGGAAATTACCTGAGCTTTGCCAGCTCAGTGGCGATCCGCATGTTTCCGGTTGCTTCAACATTGGGCATCGCTGAAGGCATAGAAACAGCTCTGTCCTGTAAGCAGATTTACGGGGTTAATACCTGGTCAACAATAAATGCCGGGTTCATGGAAAAATTCAGGGTGCCAATGGGCGTGAAGCATTTGATAATTTTTGCTGATATGGATAAGAACTCGGCCACTGGTCATGCGGCCGCCTTTGCCTGCGCGCGGGGAAACCTCAATGCAATAAATGATCTCGAAAAAGTCACAATTCGCTGGCCGGATAATGGGGACTTTAACGACATGTTGATTAATGGCGATCAGGTCAGAGAACAAATTTTCCTGAAGAAAAAGAAGGAGGCGGCATAATGCGTGATATTCAATTGGTGCTTGAGCGCTGGGGTGGCTGGGCAGCAAGCGGCGAAAATAGTGAGGTTGATTGGTCGCCTATCGCTGGTGGCTTTAAAGGCTTATTGGCTCGCACTTCGAAATCACGGCTTTCATGTTGTGACAATGACGGCATGATTATTGATACCGCGGTAGGCATGCTAGGCAAAGTGAATCGCTCCGACGAAATGGAGATTATTGGTCTCCATTACATGCACGGTATTTCAAAGTCCTGCATTGCCCGTTGGCGGAAATGCTCAGAAGGGAAAATCCGGCAAGAGATTATGATCGCCGAAACGTTTATTGATGCCTGTATCATAATGACCGGCGCGCGCCTTGAAATGGACGACTGGACACAAAAAATAAAAATAGTAAAAGTGGCATAAACGGCTATTCGTTACGAATTTTAGTCACTATTATGCTAAGACTGATTACTGAGTCACGTAGCTTACGCAATCAAAAGACCTCGGCCAAAAGCTGGGGTTTTCGCATTTTAATAAACAAAAAAGTTTATAAACCCCTTGCAAGTATAAACAAAAATGTTTATACTGATTTCAAGTTAAACAAACAAGGGAGAGGCGGTGAAGCAAAGCGAGTTTCGTAGGTGGCTCGCAAGTCAGGGAGCAGAATTTGAGAACGGTGCAAACCATTTAAAAATCTTCCTGAACGGCAAGCAAACTACAATGCCACGGCATCCATCACACGAGATACCGGAGCCGCTAAGAAAAGCAATTCTCAAGCAGCTAGGCATTAAATAACAAACCGGCCCTTCGGGGCTGGTTACTCGCAAAAGGTTCATCGTGATGAATATGCGATATCCGGTAAAATTTGATAGCGATGAAACCGGCTGGGCGGTGATATTCCCAGATATACCCGAGGCATTAACGGGTGGAGCTACCAGGGCCGAGGCGCTAGCAATGGCGCAAGACGCCCTGGTAACCGCGTTTGATTTTTACTTTGAAGACCGGCGCCCCGTTCCGCCGCCCTCAACAGAAGGTGAAGAGTTCGTTGATGTTCCGGCCGGTGTGGCGGCTAAAGTCTTACTGCTTAACGCCATGCTGGAAACGAAAACAAGCAACGCTGACCTAGCCCGGTTGTTGGGTACGCGCCCGCAAGACGTGCAACGGATCGTAAATCTTGGCCATAACACCAAGATCGATACTATCGAAAGCGCCTTAAGGGTACTCGGTAAGCGTTTAGAAATTACAGTAAGTTAACGGCTCATTTTAGGTATGTGGCTGCACTTCTGTGCGGCCTTTCTGTTCCATGTCACGGAAAGTCATAGTAAAAAGTGGTTACCATGCTGATCCAAAATAATTGTTTTTTGGAGTACGGTAATGAGCATCACATATTTAGAAATGCAAGATGCGATGAGAAAACGCCAAGATAAATTAGACTCTGATCGTAATATTTTGAATAAAGAAGCAAAAATGCTATTTTCTTCTTATAAACAGTCCCTTTCTCTTGGTGCCACTACTTACATTTCTAATGGTAGTAATAAACAAAACAAAGTTACAGATATCGGCATCATTAAAGATGGAAGGTTCATTGCTAAAGATCCTTCAGAAGTAGCATTAGGTGATGATAATATATTGACTTTATGCATAAAAACTGACGTGGTTCAATTTCCTGAGACATATAAACCAAGGCCTATACTGGTTTTATTTCAAATGCATTTAGATGAAGACAGAGTTGGTGTCTTTTTACACGATAGTAAAGAATTACGCGAAATTTCAACTAGTATTCAAGATGCTGGAAAATATGTTGAACTCGCTGAGTTGATAAAACGTATTGTCCTCAATAAAATATCTATTTTGAATTGAATTAAAAAGCTACCATATAAGGTTACCTTTGGGTGGCCTTTTTTTATTTCTGCGCAATAAAGAGCGCGTCTCTTATGGGCCGGCTCATAACCCACTCTCATTCGAACAATGGCGCGCTCTTTATTGCGGTGAATTCAATCCGGCATTAGCCGGTTTTTTTATGCCCTCAACGAGGACAATAACAACAGGGGGCACAATGTCCGATCCGGCTACATCGACCGTTATCACGGCGACACTCACCGGCGCGACGCTATTTGGCGCTGTGACGCAGACAGATTATGGAATTGTTTTCGGCGCGTTCGCGGGCGCCGTTTATTACGTGGCTACCGCTGACGATGTGCCGCTGTTCCGGCGCGGTTGTTATTTCCTGACATCGTTTATTGTCGGGGTGCTGGGTGCTGGCATAGCCGGTGACAAATTAATGGCCTGGACTGGCTACAACAAACAAACGCTGGCTCCGCTGGCAGCGGTAATCGTCTCAGCGCTGGCGATAAAATCTCTCGCGTGGCTTAACGCACAATCACCGTTCGAGTGGTTATCTCGTATGTGGGGTGGCCATGGCTAAAGACCCAGCGGTCCTTATTAACGTTGCGCTCTGCGCCGTTATCACATTGCGCCTGATGTTTTTTCGAAAACCGGGCGCGCGTCATTCATGGTGGGCGAGTTGGCTGGCCTATTTGTTGATCCTGGCCTACGGCAGCATCCCCATTAAATTTGCGTTCAGCGAATACAGCGGGACGCATATCGAAACCCTAATTGTCAACCTCGCCATGCTCGCCCTGGTAATTCGTGCGCGCGGGAACGCGGCTAAGCTATTTTCGAGAAAAATATGAATCAAACCCAATTTCAAAAGGCGGCTCGCATCAGCGCCGAGCTGGCCGCGCGCTGGTTTCCGCATATCGATGCTGCGCGCCAGAAGTTCGGCATCACGAAAATTGAAGATGTCGCGATGTTTATTGCGCAGTGCGGACACGAAAGTGAAGGTTACACGTGCATTAGTGAAGATTTGGATTATTCGGTGCAATCACTGATCCGCGAATTCGTCCCTAACCACATGACGATGGGCCAAGCAAAAAGCCTAGGGCGTGGACTGACAGAAAAAACATTGCCGTTGCCGCGTCAGACCGCCATTGCCAATCTGGCTTATCACGGAAGAAACGGAAATAAAGCGGCCGGCGACGGTTGGAAATATCGCGGGCGGGGGCTGATTCAAATCACGTTCCTCGATAACTACCTGGCATGCGGGCGTGCCATTGGCGTCGATCTGGTAGTCAACCCGGCGCTCTTGCAAGAAGACCAATATGCCGCCGAGTCTGCCGCCTGGTTTTACGCATCCCGCGGTTGTCTCAATCACCCGGGCGACGCAGTGCGCGTTACCCAGATCATCAACGGCGGCCAGAATGGCGTTGAAGACCGGATCGCCCGGTACAAGGTCGCGCTGACCGTCCTGAACGCATGAAGGAAACCCAAATGAAGGCGCTTTCCTGGCTGTTGTTACTTATTCCACCCCTGTTCCAATATTTCAAAAAGGCAAAATCCATGGATAACCCATCCGCAATACCTGTTCAGACTCAAGCTCAACCCCAGTTACAAACCCAAGCGCCGGCCCCTACGTTTGCCGGTACAGTCGCCGCCATCGGGGAAGCCGCGCAAGTCGCCGCGCTGATCCCTGGCGCAGCGCCGATCGCTAACACCGTTGCAGAAACAGCCCAAACAATCCAGGCCGTCGAACCTGCTATTGATAGCGTCCTGACCGCATTACTGCCGCTGTTAATCGCCGCTGGCCATAATATCGGAGCCGAATGGACCCATCTGGTCGGCGCCGCTAAGACCGTAGCCAAATAGAATTTGAGCACCCCCGTTTTGGGGAGCGCAAAAAAACGCCATATTTTTGAACCGAGGTAAAAATGAGTCAAATTCAATTAGCCATCCAGGCGAATTCTCAGCCGGCGGACGGCAAAAGCGCCGTTACCGTACAGGCGACCGTAACTGATGCGAATAACGCCGCTGTTGCCGGTGCTGTCGTCAATTTTTCCGCCACCTCCGGCACGCTGGCGCAAGCGCAGGCAACCACTGACGCGAACGGCCAAGCGGTGGCAAGCCTGATTAGCACCACGCCTGGCCCCGTTACCCTTACGGCAATTCTGGGCGACGGCACCACGGCGAGCGAATCGAGTTTATATTTCGTCGCTGTTCCGGCGTCGGTTGATACCAATCCTTTACCGGCTGCGCCTGCCGCTACACAGCCGGTACCCGGCACCGCCACCGCGCCTGACGTTGATGTCGTTCTAGCTCGAGTAAAAGATCTGCTTGCGCTGGCTGGCCATGATGTCGAATACGTGTGGGATGAGGTGGTCGCGTTCGCTAAAAAGCTGGCGTGATCATTACAGAGCGTCTATCCGTGGGCGCTCAATAATGATTTCAGCATAAAGCACTGAATAACGAATGCTTGGTCTCTAAATTTCCCAAGTCGATATTTTACAAACCAGAGGATAAGTCTGTTATGGAGCAAAAATTAAACGAATTCCTAAAAATTCCACCGTTCGCGCAACAAGCCGCATTGGACATCATCAAAGACCTGTTGGCAGCAAAGAGAATCCAAGGGCCAGATAAACAAGTGGAGCTTATTGATCTTTCCACCGCTGTGAAAAACGCCATTACGTCTCTGTATATCGAACAGGATAGCCCAAGCGAAAAGCTGCGCAGCGCTATCAAGAACGAATGGTGCAAGCTGGAATTCAACATTCCAACGGAAGAAGATTTTCGAGAAATGTACGGGGATGCAGTGGCAGCTTTATCGGATATACCGGCAAACCGTGAAAATCGGTGGCGTATGGCTGGATTAGTTATGGTTGAGGTACAACGTCGTTTATTGTCCAAAATTGATTTTTCAGTCACGACGCTTTACCCGGAATAATACCAAGGAGTCGAAATGACGCTGACAAAAGAACAGAAGGCGCTTTTCGATGCCCTGACGAAATTACAGCAGCGATTTGTCACGCAAGTGATGAAAGGGAAAAACCAGACTGACGCGTATCGCAAGGCGGGCGGCAAGGCGAAGGGAGACAACCTCAGAAAGGCGGCCCATTCCATCGCGACAAATTGCGACGTTTCCGCTTTCCTCAACTCTGTACAGCAGGAAGCAATCAACGACGCCATCATGACCCGGATAGAAGCCCTGGAACGGCTCTCGAAGATGGGCCGCACGTCGCTGACCGACATTGCCGAGTTCCGCAATTGCCAGATAGGCGAAGACGAAGACGGCCAGCCGGTTTATCAAGCGTCCTGGTCGTTTAAGGATTCCGCATTGCAAGACGCTGGCGCCATGGCCGCCGTGGCCGAGCTGACTACCGGCAAGGAAGGCATCAAGCTAAAAATGCACGACCCGAAAGTGGCCATCAAGCAGCTCGGTGAAATGCAGGGCTGGGAAGCGCCGAAGAAAACCGAATTGACCGGCAAGGACGGCGCGCCCATCAAAACAGAGACCACCAATCTGACGCCTGAACAGGCAGCGGATCTCTACAAAGACTTGTTGGGCTAAATTGCAAAAATAGCCGCTTCGCCCTGGAAAGTGGCTATGCAAAAACGCCCAAATTTATGCACGATTTATGCAGTCACTTTTTAACCAATTCCCATGATAAACAATGATAAATAACTCGTTCAAACCGATTGGTGAATGAGTCATGTCGCGGTGGTGCGGGAAATGGTCATTATGTTAAAAAGTCTCTTTTTTCACTCAATTATCTGGTCGTCGTCTTATGCCCATTCCGTTCCCGTTTGACTTCAAAAACCCCGATTATACGGCGGTGTACGAATGGCGCATGGAGCGGCTACAGCGCATCCGGGCTAACCCCGGCGCGCTGCCCGCGCTGCGTCAGTTCTACCGCGACAACCCGGCGCAATTTATCATCGACTGGGGCATGACCACCGACCCGCGCAATATCGATTATGGTCTGCCGGTGACCATTCCGTTCTTGCTGTTCCCAAAACAGGAAGAGTGGGTGCAGTGGATCATGGAGCGCGGGGAGCGGATGGAAAACGGCATTACGGAGAAAAGCCGCGAAATGGGCCTGAGTTGGACCTCTATCGGTCTGGCCTGCACGCTATGCCTGTTCAACAAGGAAATGGTCATCGGGTTCGGCTCGCGCAAAGAAGAGTACGTGGACAGCATCGGCAACCCCAAAGCGCTTTTCTGGAAAGCCCGGAAATTTATCGAAATGTTGCCGGTGGATTTTCGGGGGAGTTGGGCCGAAAAAAAACACGCAGCCTATATGCGCGTTGAGTTCCCGGATACCGGATCGGTTATCACAGGTGAGGCCGGCGATAATATCGGGCGCGGTGACCGTACCTCAAAATATTTTGTCGATGAGTCCGCGTTTCTGCTGCATCCGATGCTGGTAGATGCTGCGCTGTCGCAAACCACCCGCTGCCGTATTGATTTATCGTCGGTTAATGGCATGAGCAACCCGTTTGCGCAGAAGCGCCATAGCGGGAAAATCCCGGTATTTACGTTCCATTGGCGCAGCGACCCACGCAAAGACCAGGCATGGTATGACAAGGAAGTCGCGAAAATTGATAACCCGGTCATCGTTGCTCAAGAACTTGATCTCAACTACCAGGCATCCGCCGAGGGCGTGCTGATCCCGTCTGAATGGGTACAGGCGGCTATCGATGCGCATGTCGTTCTGGGGATTGAGCCAACTGGTAAACGAATGGGTGCCCTGGATATAGCCGATGAGGGCAGGGATAAAAACGCCTTCGCGAGCCGTCACGGCTTTTTGCTGGAAGACGTGGAGGAATGGTCCGGCACAGGCAGCGACATTTTCAGCACGGTGCAAAAAGCCTTTACCTTCTGCGATGAGAGAAACCTCGAAGATTTTCGCTTCGATGAAGACGGTTTAGGTGCTGGTGCTCGTGGTGACTCTCGCGTCATCAATGAGCAACGTCAACCACAGCGGCAACGTCAAATCTTTGTAACGCCATTCAGGGGTAGCGGAGCTGTGTTTGACCCCGACGATGAGGCAGTACGCGGCGATAACGGGCAGGCAGGGCGACTGAATAAAGACTTTTTTGCCAACGCCAAGGCCCAAAGCTGGTGGGCATTGCGCACCCGGTTTCAGAAAACCTATCGGGCTGTAGTGGAAAAAATGCCCTACAACCCGGATGACATCATTTCCATATCCAGCGCCATGAAAAACAAAGACAAACTGATCATGGAATTATCGCAGCCGACATTTTCCATCAATGGCGTCGGGAAAATCGTTGTGGATAAACAGCCAGACGGCACCAAGTCCCCCAACCTGGGCGACGCCACCATGATCGCTTACGCACCCATGGATAACACAATGGACATCTGGAAATTACTCGGGAGTCAGTAATGGCAAAAAGTAAGCGCATCGTTACCGCTGACTCGTATGACAATTTTATGGCCCGCGTCGGGCTGCAACAAAATAATCAGCACGCCGCATCAACGTACCGGGCCAATTATACCAGCCGCAATCGGCTGCTGATTGAGTGGTGCTATCGGTCGTCGTGGATCATTGGCGCGGCGGTTGACGCCATCCCGGATGATATGACGCGTAAAGGGCTGCGCATCACATCGGAGATCGACGCCAAGCAGCGCGGGACGATTGAATCACTTTTTGAAGAGTTGGCCATCTGGGAAACGTTAAATTCGACCTTGAAATGGTCCAGACTTTACGGCGGCGCGGTGTGTCTGATTATGATTGAGGGGCAGGCACCATTCATTCCCCTGGATCTGAATAAGATTGGCCATGGCAGTTTTAAGGGTCTGCTACCGCTCGATCGTTGGATGATCAACCCTGACCTTACACGGCGCATCAAAGAATTAGGCCCGAATCTGGGCAAGCCTGAATTTTACAATGTGGTCACCACAGCGACCGGCATCCCAGCGTGGCGTATTCATCATAGCCGCCTGATTAGGTTTGATGGCGTTAAGCTGCCCTACCAACAGGCCATGACCGAAAACGAATGGGGTATGTCGGTCATTGAGCGCATTTTTGACCGGCTGACGGCATATGACAGTATCGTCGAAGGTTCCGCGCAACTCGCCTATAAAGCCCATTTGCGGACGATGGCTATCAATGGACTGCGAGCCATATTAGGCCAAGGCGGTGTGGCAGAAAAAGGCCTCATCAAACAGATGGATATGGTGCGCATGATGCAGAGCAATGAGGGCATGACGCTCATTGATGCCGCAGACAAATTTGATGCGCAGACATATTCCTTTGCCGGACTTCCTGACCTGATTAGCGAATTTAAAGAAGAAATCAGCGGGGCCACAGATATTCCGTTGGTTCGCCTTTACGGCCAGTCACCAAAGGGTTTTGCTACCGGCGATTCAGACCTGGCGAATTATTACGACGCCGTAGGGAGCCAGCAGAAAAAGCTTAAGCTGCCGATCCGCACCCTTTTCGACATCATTTATCGGTCAGCGCTAAATGAGCCACTTCCCGATGATTTTACGTTTGAATTTAATCCGCTCTGGCAAATGTCTGATCTCGACCGCTCTACAGTAGCTCTCAACACTACAAATGCCATAACCACAGCCATGCAAAGCGGAATTATGACCCAGAAAGCCGCAATGACTGATTTCCGAGAACTGTCTGACGTGACGGGCATTGGCGCGTCTATCACTGACGAGGATATCAATAATGCCGAAACCGAACCGCCGCCGCGTTTACCTGACAACGCAGCAGATCCCGAAACAGGTCGAGACCCAATACCGAACCAGTCTACGGCAGATAGCGCGGGCGGTGGGCGACATCGTAAATGGTCGTTACGATGGTTCAAATGACAGCGTAACGGAAATCATGGATGCCCTGGATAGCTACGGTGACGTTATCGACGGTTGGGCGCATAAGGTGGCTGAAAAATTCGTTACTGACGTCAACAGGCACAACGAGAAAATCTGGTATCAGCAAAGCGAGGCGATCAGCCTCGAATTGCGGAACATGGTCAAAAACGCCCCTGTCGGCCAAGTCCTCCGGTCGATGGTTGAGGAACAGGTCAACTACATCAAATCGCTGCCCATTGAGGCCGCCGACCGCATTTACGACATTCACAACAAGGCTATCGAAGCCATGGTCACCGGCCAGCGGCCTGGCACGCTCGCGGAAGAAATCGCAGCGTCCGGCGATGTCGCCAAGAGCCGGGCAACGCTTATTGCTCGTACGGAGATTGGCCGGGCCACGCAGGCGCTAACGCAGGCCCGCGCGACCGCTATCGGCTCTGAGGGTTACATCTGGTGCACGGCTGACGATGGCGATGTCCGCCCATCACATCAAACGATGAATGGCAAATTTGTCCGATGGGAAAATCCGCCCACGTTGGACGGAATGACCGGCCACGCCGGCGCATTGCCGAACTGCCGGTGCTATTGCGAAGTGGTGATACCTCAATAGGAACGGGTATGTGCTCTATTATTTTGTTTGTGATCTTAACGGCGTTTTTGGTTGCAATTTTTATTGCCAGCAATGGCGCCCATCCGATGTGCCTAGACAATAGGTACAAAGTAAGGCCACAACCAAGGCCCGGCAGAAATCCGCCACCACCGCCTGGCGATCAAATGCCACAAGCGCCGCCGATGCCGCCAAAAAAGCCCAAAACACGCGTTACGGTCGTGATTAGTCGCGAACGCTAATACCCGTGATTTGTTATAAAAATGTTATTGGATAAAACTACCAGCTTTCCGGCAGTTAATGCCATTTTTTATCCATTTCACTGCGATTTTTTGACGAGTGCCGATCGGCTGGTACATGAAAGGGCCATTATGTTAAAAAGTCAGTAAATCGAGACAATTATCCCATTACGTACCGGTCGCTCAGGCGGCCTTTTTTGTGCCCGCGATTTGGCAGGTGAACAATGAAATATTTCTATCAAAGTCGGCTGGGTAACACTCGATTCATGTTGGGGGATGGTTCGCTACTGTGCAAAGACGTGCCAATAGCCCGCACAGGATTGCAACTTTACGGGGCTGACGAACTGCCCGACATCACCCCGGATGAACGGGGCGAGATTGTCGTCGAACGCAGCCCGGATGAGGTTTTCAGCGAAAAAACCATAGCGTCATTTGAGGGCATGACCTTTACGGTTGGTCATCCCATGGACGCCCAGGGAAACATCATTTTTATCGACCCCTCCAATTGGCGGGAATTGGCATCCGGACACATTCAGAACGTCCGGCGCGGCACCGGCGACCAATCAGATTTATTGCTGGCTGACGTTATCGTTAAAGACCCCGCAGCCATGCAGGCGATTGATGACGGCGACGATGAGGTCAGTTGTGGTTATGACGCCGAATACAAACAAATTTCACCGGGTAAAGCCGCTCAATACGACATTACCGGTAATCACCTGGCCAGCGTCCCTAACGGACGGGCCGGATCACGTTGCGCTATCGGAGACGCTATGGCAACACCAACTAAGAAAAACTGGTTTGAAACCCTTCGCAGGGCAATAAAAACCAAAGACGACGCGGCGATCAACGAGGCGCTTGTTAATGCCCCCGATTCGCTGACCAATGACGAAAATCCCTCCGCAACCATGTCATCGCCCGGCGTGGTGAATATCCACCTGGGTGCTCAGGGTTTGCCGGGACCAGCGAATATTGAGGCTCGCGAAACTGGTAAAACCGGTGATGCCGAAGAAGAAATCCCCGCATGGGGCAAAGCACTCATCGAAATGTGTACGAAGATGTGCAGCGGCATGCAACCGGCAGCGGCTACCGGCGACGAAGACAAGGAAGACGAAGAAGAGAAAAAGGAAAAAGAAGGCGCGGTGACCGGCGATGCGGCTTATCGCGCTGATTTGATCTCTCCCGGCATCCAACTGCCTAAAGCTGCAAAACCTACCGCGTTCAAGCGTTTGGTGTTGGCGGCAGCCGATCAATCACTGGTTCGTTCGATTGTCGGGGATGCGGATATTTCCAAGCTGAAACGACCCACCGTCGATATGGCATTTACCGCCGTATCTGAACTCGCCAAAACACGCAATACCACCGCACCCAATCGCACCACTGATGCCGCGCGGATTTCTGGCAATCCCATTGCCGAACTCAACAAACGCAACGCCGACTTCTGGTCTAAAAACGGGAAATAATCCATGACTGCATATCTGTACCGTATGCCTTCGGGCATCGCGGGCGCCGTTTCGCGCCAGCAAGACTTGACTATCGAGCCGGGCATTATCGATAGCACCAATCTGTTCCCCGCCTACGGCCTGGCGGGCAAATACAGCGGCAACAAATTTGTGCCGTTGGCGTCCGGCGATGCGCTGGGCGTTATCTCTGGTTTCTACGTCCGTCCGTATCCGACAACCTCCAATCCTGATCTGGTTCAGCAGACGGGCGGCGGGATGAACACGGTATGCGACATTTTGAAACGTGGTTACCTGTCCGTGAACATCGGCGGTGACGCGTCCAGTGTCGGGAAAGGTGGCACGGTTTATATCCGTGTTGCGGCTGCAACAGTTCCAAGCCCTTTGGGTTCCGTCCTGGCCGCCGCCGATGGCGCCAATACCGTGGCATTAACCAACGCATATTTCACGGGTGCCGGCGATGCCAGCGGCAACACTGAAATTGCTTATAATCTTTAAGGAAAAATAACATGCTTACATTTGACAGCAGTCAACGGACGATTGACAGCACCGGTGCCTTTCTCATTGGGGAACTGGAGCGCCTGGACCAAAATATCAATCTTCCGTTGACGAGCTATACGTATAGCCGCGATATCCAGTTCCGAGAAGACGTTTCTATCGCTGATGATATCAGCTCGTTTACCCGTAGTGGTTTTGCTGCCCCTGGTGGAGCGGTCCCCAATGGTAAAAACTGGCTGAGCAAGGAAGGCACCGCGCTGGCTAATATGGAGATCGATATCAGCAAGGTGGGGTATGCCTTAAATCTGTGGGGCATGGAACTCGGTTGGACGCTGCCGGAATTGCAGGCTGCCGCACAAGTCGGTCGTCCGATTGATTCACAAAAACATGACGGCATGATCCTTAAATGGAATATGGATTGTGACGAACAAGTTTACATCGGCGACACTGATATTAAAGCCGCTGGTCTGGCTAACCTACCGGTAGTTACGCCAATGAATGCCCCTGTGACCTGGGCGGCGGCAACCTCTCCGGATCAGATTCGCGCCTCGGTAAATGCCATCCTGTCGCAGGCGTGGGCTAATTCCGCGTACTCGATGATCCCCACGGATTTGTTAATCCCGCCTACCCAATTCGGCATTCTGGTTAACACCATCGTTTCGACCGCGGGTAACCAATCGCTATTGACCTACTTGCAAACGAATACCCTGACGTACGCCCAATATGGCCGCCCATTGAATATTCGTCCTGTGAAATGGCTCATCGGCCGGGGTGTCAATAACACTGACCGCGCGGTGGCCTATACGAATGACAAGAAGTTTGTCCGTTGGCCGATGGTCCCATTGCAGACCGTCCCGGTTCAATATCGCGGGATTTCGCAGATGGTGACGTATTTTGGCAAGTTGGGCGCAGTAGAGCCGGTCTATCCGGAAACCCTTCTTTATATGGACGGGATTTAACCCCTGAATGGCTCATTAGGGGGCCAAAGGACCAAACATGCCTAAAGTTTATGTTAAAAAAGATTTCTTCTTCAATGATGGTGAAGAAGTTAAGCATTACGAAGTGGGTTATCACGAAATGGACGAGGCTACGATTGATCATTGGTTCGTCCAGGCGCATATCGGTGATGCCGCGCTTATGCAGGAAAATAAAGCGCGGACTGCCGAGCTGGAACAGCAAAGCATCGAGAAGGATGCCCGCATTGCCGAGCTGGAACAGCAAATCGCAGCACTGACGGCGGAGAATACCCCTAATGCCGACAAACCAAAGTCTTCCAACGGTAAGTAGTTTTCGCGTTCAATTCCCCCAGTTTTCCGATGACACCAAATACCCCGATGCACGCATTGCCTTGCGGCTGGCTATTGTTGACAAATTAATGGGCGAAGCCCGGTTTGGTACGGATATTTTCCCGTACGTTGCCGGGCTGTTTGTCGCGCATTACCTGTCACTGGACGCACAGGATAACCGTTCGTCGGCCATTGGTGGAGCTGGTGGGGCAAACAGCGGCGTGGTGACGGCTAAGTCGGTTGACAAGGTGTCGATGACTTACGACGACAGTGTGACGCTTAACCCAGACGCGCACTTCTGGAATAACACCCGGTACGGCAGTGAGTATTACGAATACCTGATGTTATTCGGCGCCGGCGCTATCCAGCTATGAAATCCGGTCTGACGGTCCTGGCCGACCATTCGCAAGACATTATCGACGCGCTAAACAGCCTGGTGCAAAAAGATGTGCTGGTGGGCATCCCATCGGATAAAGCCAGCCGCGATGATGGGGCAGAAATCAATAACGCCGTGTTGGGCTACATCCAGAGTTATGGCGGCACGATTCGCATTCCTGAACATGTCGTCACCCTGAATCGGAAAATCAACTCGGATGGCTCGTTTGCCAAAAATGGTCAGTTTGTTCAGGCCAAAGCCGCGAATTTTTCTACTGACCATACCGTCCCGTCCTATACCGTCACACTCCCGCCGCGCCCGTTTCTGGATATCGGGATTGCCAACGCCCGCGCGCAAATCACGGAGAAAATGCGCCAGGCAGCGGTGGCGGCATTTGAAGGGAATGAAGCAGCGGCTAACCGGTATTTGGAATCGGCCGGCGTCATCGCATCCAATGCCGCCAAGGCGGTTATCCAAAGCGGAAATCAGCTTAAATCGCTGGCGGAATCCACCAAGGCGGCCCGGCGTGCCCGTGGGCATTATGGCGAGAAACCATTGTATGAAACCGGCAGCTTGCTGCGCTCAATCACCTACGTTGTGAGGGATAAAAATGCCTCTTCTTGATGTTTCAGAAATCTTTCTGGACCCAGATTTCGTCGATTCCACTCTGGTTTGCCATCGGCAATTGCAGGTCCCGGATGATGACAATTTTGTCGCAAATGCTCAGCAAACTATCCCGTTTGCCGGCATCGTTACCGTTGACCGGTCAATGCAGGCTAAACGCATGGCCGCCGGCCAGAATATCAACGGCGCCATCCTCATTGTGACGCAGTTTCGGCTTACCGAGGGTAAACCCGGTTACGACGCGGATATCGTGACGTATCAGGGTGCCAACTATCGCGTGACACTGATTGACCCTTATACCGCCTACGGTGCCGGACTCGTGCAGGCTCATTGCGAGCTGATGGATTACGTCGATGGGCAATGACAGCACGACGCCGGGCTATCTGACGCCTATCGGCGATGCGCCCGCCTACGATGAGGCGCTGGAACGGCTAATTAGCCGCTGGATTCGTGGGTTAACAGGGTTGGATAAAAGCGTTGTTTTACCCCAATGGACCGACCCGCAGCCGGAGATCCCCAAAAACGGAACAACCTGGTGTGCGTTCGGCGTGGGGATTGTTCAGGAAGACAGCTATCCGGCCTTTGTTCAACAAACCGATACATCAGTCCAGCAATGGTCTTTCGAATCCATCGACCTGAATTGTAGTTTTTACGGCCCGCAGGGGCTAACGACCGCGACGCAGTTCAGGGACGGTCTACAGGTCGCGCAGAACAATGCCGAACTGAACGCCGTTGGCATGACGTTTCAGGATTGCAGCCAGCTCATGAACCTGCCAGAGCTTATCAATTACCAATGGGTACGCCGCTACGACCTGCACATCACGCTACGCCGCAAAATTATCCGCTCGTATGGCGTTAATTCGCTGTTGAGCGCGCCAGTTAAATTCTTCGGAGAATAAACCATGATACAGGGCTTACCTGTTTCCAACGTGGCCAACGTTGACGTCATTATGTCGCCCACGGCGGCGACGGGCCGTAATTTCGGCTCGCTATTAATTCTGGGTTCATCGACCGTTATCCCGCTGACCGAGCGTATCCGGCTCTATACGGCTCCTAAAGATATCGGCACTGATTTCGGGGTTGAAAGTCCTGAATACGAAGCGGCAACTATTTACTTTTCGCAATCGCCGCAACCGACTCAAGTCTATATTGGCCGATGGGCGAAAACGCTGGCGGCCGCAGAATCCGGTGCCGTCGAAACTTTATTGCAGTCCGTCACCGCTTGCCAGAATTTCACAAGCTGGTATGGCCTGGTGGCGGCTGATACCGTTTCTCTGATTGACACGGATGTGTTAGCAGTGGCCGCAGCTATCGAGGCTGATAGCCTGAGCCGGATTTTTGGTGTAACGACTGCCGAACCGGCAACGCTGCAATCCGCCGTCACAACAGATTTGGCCTCGCAACTCAAAGCGGCCAGCTATGCCCGCACGTTCACGCAGTATTCCACGTCAAGCCTGTATGCGGCTATCTCGGCGTTTGGCCGGGCCTTTACCGTTGATTTTACCGGCAGCAACACCACTATCACGCTGAAATTCAAGACTGAACCGGGTGTGACTTATGAAACCCTGACCAGTTCGCAAGCGGCGGCGATCGATGGCAAGAACGCTAACGTTTATGTCTATTACTCCAACGATACCGCCATCCTGCAGCAAGGTGTCATGTCAAACGGCGATTTCTTCGATGAGCGCCAGGGTTTGGACTGGCTGCAAAATTATGTTCAGACCAATCTCTATAACCTGATGTACACCTCTACCACCAAAATTCCGCAGACCGACGCCGGCGTAACGCGTTTATTGACCAACGTTGAAGCATCCATGGATCAGTCGGTAACCAATGGGCTGGTGGCGCCTGGTGTGTGGAATGGTGGCCCTATCGGTGCCTTATCACCTGGTGACACTTTGACTAAGGGGTATTACGCCTACGGCGCACCGGTGGCCAGCCAGGCGCAGGCGGATCGCGAGGCTCGCAAGGCACCGCTGATTCAGGTGGCCTGTAAGCTGGCCGGTGCGGTTCATTACTCTGATGTGCAAATCAATGTGGTGAGGTAATCAATGGGTACTTACAGTTTTGTAGACGTCAGTGCGTCGCTGACTGGCCCGACTGGCATTATCGATCTGGGGTATGGCTCCGCCAACTCGCAGGAAGGTATTACAGTCACCATGGCTGAGGCCAAAAACACGATGACTGTCGGCGCAGACGGTGAAGTGATGCACAGCCTGCATGCAGGCAAATCCGGCACTATCACGGTTCAGCTTTTAAAAACCTCGCCGGTAAATCAAAAATTATCGATCGCCTATAACGCGCAAACCCTCTCGTCCGCGCTCTGGGGTAATAACGTCATTGTCGTGCGTAACTCAGCCTCGGGCGACATCACGACTGCCCGCTCGGTGGCATTCCAGAAACAGCCCGATCACGCCAACGCGAAAGACGGCACAACCGTTTCGTGGGTATTCGACTGCGGCAAAATCGACCAGATTCTGGGGACATTCTAAATGATGGAATTCGAACTCAAAGGCAACCAGTACCGGACGGCAAAACTCAGCGTTTTTGACCAGCTCAAAGTTTCCCGCAAATTGCTGCCGGTAGTGGCGGGTTTATTAAAAGAGCTAAAGCCAGGTGAAAAATTAATTACGGAGGAAAAGCCAGACTCAGAAAATGATGAAGCGCCCAAGCTGGTTTTACCGCCCTTTGGGGAAATGTTGCCAAAAATAGCGCAATCCATGGCTGATCTGTCTGATGAAGATTTAAACGCGATATTGTTCCCGTGCCTGTCGGTGGCCAGCCGCCAGCATGGAGCGAACTGGACGCCGGTGTTTGACCGGGTAAACAAGATCATCAATTTTGATGATTTGGACATGATGGATATTCTTCAAATCGTCGGCAAAGTTGTGGGGGATTCGCTTGGAAATTTTTTTCAAGGACGCCCAGACAACAAGACCTCGGCCCCGCCGTCGGCGTAGAACTCGACAGTCTGCCAGGCGGCGAGGACTACATTTTGCGCCCGATAGATGCCGGCATGACCTCGATGGCTGAAGTCAAAAGCGGCGCCATCGACCTGTTTGATATTGCCCTGCTGAATGATTACCTCGACATGAAAGAAGACAACCGCGCCCGGGTAGACCGCTGGAGAGAAGCCAATGAACGTTAATGTCCTAAAAGATTTTCTGATTTCGTTGGGCTTCCAGATTGACGGCGCAGGCTACAGTAAATTCGAGGCGGCGGTAGTTGGAGCTACTAAAAACGTCATCCAGCTCGGACTGGCCGCCGAGGGAGCAGCCGCCAGCGTTTTGTTGTTCACTGCAAAGATTGCCAGCGGTCTGGATCAACTCTATTGGGCATCGCAGCGCACCGGCGCCACGGTGGCGGGCATCCAGGCCATCGGTTACGCCGCTTCACAAACGGGCAGCAGCGCGGCGGCGGCGCAGAGCGCGCTGGAGGGTATGGCGCGGTTTCTGCGCAACAATCCGGGCGGTGAAGGTTTCTTGAACCGGTTGGGCGTCCAGACGCGGGACGCCAGCGGCAATATGCGCGATATGGCGTCTATCTTTACCGGTGTCGGCTCGCAGCTCAGCAAAATGCCGTACTACCGGGCCAATCAGTACGCGCAGATGCTCGGCATTGACGAAAACACGCTGCTGGCCATGCGGCGCGGTCTCGGACAGTTCAGCGGCGAATACACGGCAATGGCAAAGGCCATTGGGCTTAATGCCGATGCGGCGGCAGCGCAGTCGAACAAATTCATGACGTCGCTGCGTGCCTTCGGTGAAATGGCCGGTTTAGCTCGCGACAAAATAGGCGCTAATCTCGCTAGTGGACTGTCCGGTTCACTAGACAATTTCCGCCGGCAGGTTATCGAAAATTTCCCCAAAATTGAGGGAACAATAACTCAGGTTATCCATGGCATCTTATGGTTTGCCGGCGTGTTCGGGCAAGTCGTTTACCGTCTAATCCAAGCCGTCACAGATATTATCGGCTGGTGGAATTCTCTGGATAAAAGCACGCAGCAACTCATCGAAACGTTAGGCGGCCTGGTCATCGCATGGCGTCTACTCAATGCCGCGTTCATGATGTCCCCCATTGGCTGGGTGGTGGCGCTGGGTGTGGCAATACTGGCGCTGTATGATGACTATAAAACGTGGCAGGAGGGCGGTAAATCCTTAATAGACTGGTCAAAATGGGCGCCCGGCATCAATTACGCCAAGAAAGAGCTTTCAGGTCTCGGTACAGATTTTCTCGACCTTGTACATAAAATCGAGTCATTAGGCGTCGCCTTGGGTCATGCCGCTGGGAAATTGTTAAGTTTTATCCATATCGACACGTCGAAATTTTCGGGCAAATGGCTGTTTGACCAAATTATCCTCAGCGTTAAAGACTCGATAAAATTTATTGGCGCTCTGACCGACGCATTAACAAAACTGGTCAACGGAGATTTCAAAGGGGCGTATCAATCACTGAAAGACGCGGCGAATCTGGCGGTCAGCTCCCCGCTCGGGCAAGGTATAAATGCATTGGGTACCGGTGCCGGTAATGCGATCGCCAATGGTGTTAATTCCCTGGCTTCAGGCGCATCCAATGCGGTGAGCGGCGTAGTGAATGGCATATTTACCGATCCGCTGGGCGGTCCCGGTTCTTACAATGCCTATAACACAATAAAACAACCACATCCCACCGCAGCCGGCGCGAACTTATTGAACTGGATGAAACCGGCATTATCCCAATTGGAATCGCTCTATCACTTGCCCGCTGGGGTTTTGAATAGCATCGCAATAACGGAATCTGGGGGCAATCCCAACGCGGTTTCCAAAGCAGGTGCGGAGGGGTTGTTTCAAATCATGCCAGACACCGCACGACGCTTGGGTATGCGCGAGGGTGATGAGTTTGACCCGCAAAAAGCGGCCCAGGCGGCGGCGCAACTGCTAAGCAAACTTTTGCGGCAATATGGCGGCAATCTCCAAGCCGCACTGGCCGCGTACAACTGGGGACCAGGGAATATAGCCAAATACGGCATGGCGCTGATGCCGCAGGAAACCCGCAATTATGTCCCTAAAATCTTGAGCAACATGCCGGGGGGCAGTATTCAGCAGGAAACCAACATTACCATCAATGGCGTTTCTGACCCCATGGCGGCGGGACGGGTGGTCGAACAGCGGCAATTGAGTATCAATTCTCGGTTGGCGCAGCAATCCGCGGGGAATAATTAAATGGATATTGAATCGGCCATTTTCAGCCAGCACTCACGCAAAATCGGGACGCTGGTGCCTAGCGTGGTGATATCGGAAAAACACAGCGACGCGCTGGAAATCACCGAACACCCGGTGGAAATCGGGGCACCGGTCAGCGACCATGCGTTTAAGCGTCCATCCGATGTTGTCATGGAGTTGGGTTTTGCTGGCGGCGGCTCATTGTTGAATGGCATCAATACGGGAGCGATTGGGCTATCGCTGGGCCTCAGCCCGCAGGATACCTATAAGCAAATTTTGGATTTGCAGGCGTCGCGCCAGCCGTTCGACGTGATAACCGGCAAGAAAACCTACAGCAATATGCTGATCCGCGCCATTGAGGTCACTACCGATAAAACCAGCGAAAACGTATTGATGTGCGTGCTGACGCTGCATGAGGTCATCATTACCCAGACTCAACTGGCCCCGGTAGCTGACAAAAGCAATATGACACAGGGTGTCAGTACTTCCGCCGTACAGAACACTGGCACGAAAGCGCTAACGCGGCCCGTTACTGTTAATTCACTACTGACATCGGCAAACAGCTTTTTTGGTGGCGTGCCGGCTGACGTGCTTTCATTTATTGGAATACCCCTAAAATGAACATTCAAGAAATTCCCCTTACAGCGGATAACCAGCAATTTAATATCACCCTGGGTAATTTTACTGGCCAGGTGAAATTAATTTGGCGCGACGCGGCCGGCTGGATAATGGATTTAATGGACAGCGGGAGCAATCCGCTGCTGACCGGCGTGCCACTGGTCTCTGGCGTCAATCTGCTGGCCCAATACCCACAATTGGGCATTGATGGCGCGCTGGTGGTAATTAGCAATGACGAAACCCAAGAATACCCGACAAGCACCAATCTCGGTACCGACAGCCATTTATATTTTGTGCAGGAATCATAATGAGCGCGAATTGGATCAGGCATTTCGAGTTGATTTTAACGGACAAAAACGGGGGCGGTATCAGCCTCAGTGATTTTAAGGTCACGTTTTCGATCGACTGGTACAATATCAGTTGGCCCCGAGTCGCCACGGTCAGAATTTATAATCTCGGTCAGGTGACCAGCAATCGAATCCTCAGCACTGAATTTACCAAAATTAAATTGATCGCCGGGTATGACGGACTAACCCCGGTGGTGGATAGCAGTCAGTTATATCACCCCACGGAGATCGACCCGTCGCAGATCGGCCAGACTGCCGGCCAAAATTACGGTGAAATATACAGCGGGGAAATCCGTTTTACGCTCACTGGCCGGGAGAACCCCACCGACACTTACGTGGTTATCCAGGCGGTTGACGGCAATAACGCCTGGAATAACGCGACGATCAACCAGACGATAGCCGCCGGCCATACAGTGCAGGATATTCACACGCAGGCGTTACAAAATTTGGCGCCGTACGGTATTCAGCCGGGAATTACCCCCGCCATGCCGCCAACGGTATTCCCTCGCGGGCGCACTATGTATGGCATGACACGGGATGTTCTGCACAACATCAGCAAGCAGTGTGATGCCACCTGGCAGTTTGTCGGGGGTAAAGTTGACATGGTTCCTGACGATAAGTATGTGCAAGAGGCGATCGTTTTGAACAGCAATACCGGATTGATCGGGATGCCGCAACAAACGATGGGCGCCGGCGTGAATGTTCGATGCCTGATCAATCCGAATATCCGGTTAAACGGCCTGATCCAGTTAGACCAGGCATCGGTTTATCGAACTGAGCTGGCAAAAACAGATATTCAGCAGGAACCAAAACTGGGACAGCAAATACGGTATGTTACCGGATCGGATGGCAATGGTAACGTCATCGTGGGGACCGCCGCATCAGATGGCAGCGGTCAGCTACTTCCGCCGCTCAGTCAACCGGCCAGTATTGCGACCGATGGCGTTTACATCGTCCGGGGCATGAGCTATACCGGCGATACGCGCGGTCAGGCTTGGTATATGGAATTGATGTGTTTCGCAAGAGGATCGGCGGACTTATTAAGTCAAGAGGCAATTTTGAAAGGGGGCCAATAATGAAAATATCAATCCCTATATTTATCTGTTCATGTGCATTTTTTGCTTCAGTTTCAGCTATGGCGGCCAATGTTCCGTTTATGGATTGCGGTGACGGTGATTATCTTCTTTCATCGTGTGAAGAGGGGTATGTTTGTGTAAATGGTAGCCCTCCGGTCAATCAGCAAGTTACCTACCTAAATAAAGAAAAAGACGGAGCGGCAATGATAGTTACACTGCCTTATACGATGAATTTAATGGTTCAATGGGAAAAACTACCAAATAGACAACGACTCTATATATACGATTATCCTGATGGTGTTCATCCACGATTGACGGAAAAGGTTGATTGTCATTGGTTGAAAAAAAATAAGAATTAGTTACCCAAACACCAATCTTGTTCACAAAATCTACCCGCCTTGAGCGGGTTTTTTTATGGAGTTTTTATGCCCGTATCAACGCCCGCCCAGAGCGGGGACCTCTCGCAAACTCTCGATGCCACTCAATCAACCATTTCATCGCAGCTCCGTGTAGCTATGCCGGGGGAAATCCAATCATTCAATCCTGACGCAGTAACGTGCGTTGTGCAGTTGGGCACCAAGGGGCAACTTAACGGAAAATCGGTAGCCATCCCGCCGCTGGTGGATGTGCCGGTTATTTTTCCCCGCGGTGGTGGCGTTACGCTGACTTTTCCGATTGCGGCCGGCGATGAGTGCCTGGTGATTTTTGCTGACCGCTGTATTGATTTTTGGTGGCAATCCGGTGGTGTTCAGGAACCTGTAGATCCGCGCCAGCACGATTTATCAGACGCGATCGCCCTGGTCGGCCCGCAGTCCCAGGCAAAAAAAATCAGTGACATCAGCACGACTGCCGCGCAATTTCGCAGTGATGATGGTCTGGCCTATCTGGAAATCAACCCCACCACTCACGCCATGAATATTGTGGCGCCAGGTGGCTTAAACGTCACCACGCCGACCGCGACATTCTCCGCAGCGGTTACCGTCAATGGACTGTTTACATTCCTGGGCGGACTGATCGGCAGCACAGTTAACGGAGTGGCGGCCACGATCACCGGCACAATCAATTTCCTTGGCTCCCTGACATCAAACGGGAAAAATATCAGCAATACCCATACCCACGGCAATGTTCAAAACGGTAATGGTAATACAAACGGGGTGAACAGATGCGATACAGACGCGAAGACGCCAACGGCGATTACACGTTCGGCCAGGGAGACAATACCTTTCTGGTGAACTCGCCGGACTGTGTGGCGCAAGCCGTTTTTACCCGGTTTCAGCTCTGGCAGGGGCAATGGTTCCTCGATACAACCGAGGGAACGCCTTATCTGCAATCCATCCTCGGCAAGCAGCCGGCGGACGTGTACAGCCTGGCGGTGCGGGATCGCATCAGCGGAACCCAGGGCGTTAATTCAATTCAGTCCTTTGATTCAAACAACAACGGCACAACACGCCGCGTCTCCTTTACCGCAACCATCGATACCATCTACGGCACAACGGTAGTCACAAGCGGGGCATAATGGCACTCAATCTCGACTCTTTAGGGCTGGCGGCCACCGTCTCAGCCACGGGCATTTCTGCGCCCGATTATCAGACAATCCTGACGACAATCACCGGTTATTTTTATCAGATTTACGGCAGCGACGCCTATCTGGAACCCGATAGCAAAGACGGCCAAATGATCGCCCTGGTGGCGCTGGCTATCAACGATGCTAACAACGCGGCCATTGCTGTCTATAACGCATTCTCACCGGCGACAGCTCAGGGGAACGGGCTGGCCAGTGTGGTGAAAATTAACGGCATCATTCAACAGGTCGCCACTAATTCGACGGTTGACGTTCAGCTCAACGGCGCGGCCGGCACGACAATCACCAATGGCTCCGTAAAAGATAATAACGGGGTGATTTGGGACTTGCCGACCACCACAACGATCGGAGTAGATGGCACAGTGACAGTCACGGCGACCGCTGAGAC
>Ga0302140_10000706_pt1 | contig 43613 bp, 35 predicted proteins | sample I_Bog_E1_1_FD_202095 | JGI IMG/M metagenome (GOLD analysis project Ga0302140, IMG submission 202095) | Peat permafrost microbial communities from Stordalen Mire near Abisko, Sweden - I_Bog_E1_1 | ecosystem: Environmental > Terrestrial > Soil > Wetlands > Peat | place: Sweden: Abisko, Stordalen...
GGCCGGCATGCAGATTTTCTTGGACAAGGGTGAAGAAGATGCGTGGTTCGCGTCGAACTTCATTCGCGTGTTTGCGACGCTGTTCATCGTAGGAATGATTGGCCTGATCTCGTGGGAGTGGCGGAAGAAGAATCCGATCATGAACCTGCGGCTGTTCAAGTTTAAGAACTTCGCGATCTGCTGCCTTCTGATGTTCCTGGTCGGAGGCGTGTTGAACGCGGCGACAGTGCTGCAGCCGCAGTTTATGCAGGCTCTGCTGGGTTACACGGCAACGAGGGCCGGAGAGGCGCTGACCGGCGGAGGTATCGCTCTTCTGATCGTGATGCCGATGGCCGGGATTGCGACGGGACGATTCGCGGCGCGAAATCTTGCTGCGATCGGTTTTGCGTTCTTCACGTTCAGTTTTTATTTCACGTCGACACACACGACACTGAACATGTCATTCGGCGAAAACACGTTTCTCCGCATCCTGCAGATGGTCCCGATACCGTTCTGCTTTATCGCGATAACCAACGCCGCGTATGTGGGGCTGCCGAGAGAGGCGTCGAACCAGGTTTCGGGAATTATTAATTTTGTGAGGAACGTTGGCGGCAGTGTTTTGATCGCACTGACGGGCGCGCTGGTGACAAATCGCACGCTGTTCCACGAGGCGCGGCTACAGAATTTTATGCAGCCGGGAAGCTATGGCTACGACCGAAGTATGGGAGCGCTTTCCGGCGGTCTGGCGCACGCGACTGGAAATTCAGTGGCGGCGCACACGATGGCGCAGGCGACGATCTATCAGCAGCTGAATATGCAGGCAACGGCGATGGGATATGTGGATGTGTATCGGGTACTTTGCTGGGCGTCGGTGATCCTGGTGGGCTTTGCCTTCCTCTTGAGCAAGAATAGGCCAGGTCAGGGAGCACCGGCAGGCGAGGCGATGCACTAACGGCTTGTGAGTGCCGTGGATGGTTCCTCGTGATCCTTCGTACAGACGCACAGGCGGTGTGTAGTCGACACTTAACGAATGGCAAAGAAGAAACTGCGCGTAGGCATTCTGTTTGGCGGTCGGAGTGGTGAGCACGAGGTATCGCTGCGCTCGGCTCGGTCGATCCTAAAAGCGATCGATCGGAAGAAGTATGACGTTGTAGAGTTAGGGATCAGCCCGGAGGGCCGCTGGCTGCAAGGCGGCGCGGCGCAGGCGCTACTGGGCGATGGCGAGGCTGGGGGTACAGATGTGAGTTCGGCGGTGGAGCTCTCCATCGTTGGGGCTGCTGCGGAGCCGGGTTCGGGAACCGGGTTGGACGTGGTGTTTCCAGTGCTGCATGGAACCTTTGGCGAGGACGGCACGGTGCAGGGACTGTTCGAGCTGGCGGACATCGCGTACGTGGGGTCGGGCGTGCTAGGGTCGGCCGCCGCAATGGATAAGGACGCGATGAAGCGGATGTTCCTGGCGGCTGGATTGCCGCTGACTCCGCACGTGACGCTGCTGCGAAGTGAGTGGAAAGCCGACCCGAAGAAAGCGACGCGGGCCATTGAGAAGACTCTGCGCTATCCGGTGTTTGTGAAGCCTGCAAACCTTGGGAGTTCTGTAGGGATCAGCAAGGTGAAGGTACGCGGAGAGCTCGCCGCCGCGATGGACCTGGCAGCGAGCTTCGACCGCAAGATTGTGATCGAGCAGGGTGTGGGCGGGCCGGGGGTGAAGCCTCGAGAGCTCGAGGTGGCTGTGCTCGGCAATGATTCGCCTGAGGCGAGCGTGGTGGGAGAGATTATTCCGGCCAAGGAGTTCTACGACTACGAAGCGAAGTACGAACTGAGCGGGCCGGATGAGAGTGTATGCAAACTCCCAGCGGAGTTATCGAAGGCGGAAGAGAAGAAGATTCGCGCGATGGCCGTAGCCGCGTTCAGGGCTTGCGATTGTGCGGGCCTGGCGCGCGTGGATTTTTTGATGGCGCCGGCTATCCCGGGAAAGAAAGGGAAGGGCAGGCCTGCGGAGATTGTATTGAACGAGGTGAATACTATGCCGGGGTTTACCTCGATCAGCATGTATCCGAAGCTGTGGGCGGCGAGTGGGCTGCCGTACAAGAAGCTGATTGATCGGCTGATCGAGTTGGGCGTGGAGCGGCACAAGGAAAAGATGGAGACCAGTTTCTCGCGATAAGGAGCTGTACAGACAAGGCACACCTCCTCCGCCTTCCGTGAAGGATGAGAAGTTCGGACGGTATGCGCCGAGGGGCTTACGATAACAGGATGAGTTTGACTACGACCTTGCTGACACTGAACGATATACTCGCGGCGCGGGCGCGGATTGAGGCGTCGGTGTATCGCTCGCCGTGCACGCACTCGGAGATGCTCTCGCGCATGACCGGGCAGAACGTGTTTCTGAAGCTCGAGAATCTGCAGATGACGGGCAGCTTCAAGGAGCGCGGGGCTCTGAACAAGATTTCGATGCTGACGCCCGAGCAGGCCGAGCGTGGCGTGGTGGCTGCGAGTGCAGGGAATCATGCGCAAGGGGTTGCGTACCATGCGACGAGGCGGGGGATTCGTTCGGTGATCGTGATGCCGCTGACGACGCCGCTGGTGAAGGTGACGGCGACGCGTGGATTTGGCGCAGAGGTAGTGCTGCATGGCGGCAACTACGATGAGGCTTGTACCGAGGCCACACGGCTTTGCGAAGTGCAGGGCATGACCTTCATTCACCCGTTCGACGATCCGCTGGTGATGGCGGGGCAGGGAACCATTGGCCTGGAGTTACTGGAGCAAGTGGAAGACCTGGAGGCCGTGGTGGTTCCCATCGGCGGCGGTGGGTTGATTGGCGGCATTGCATGCGCGGTGAAGGAGATCAAGCCGAGCATTCGCGTGGTCGGAGTGCAGACATCACGTCTTCCGTCGATGCGGGATGCCGTCGAAGCTCATCACCCCCTGACGCTGGATCCGGCTACGACGATTGCCGATGGCATCGCCGTTCGGCGCGCGGGCGACGTTACGTTTCCCGTGGTCGAGAAGTATGTCGATGAGATCGTGACCGTCGATGAGGATGAGATTGCCAGCGCGATTTTGACTCTGCTGGAACGCGAGAAGACGCTTGCCGAAGGAGCAGGAGCGACCGCACTGGCAGCGTTACTGCAGAAGCGAACGAGCCTTGCAGAAGGAACTCGAACGGCCGTGCTGGTGTGTGGCGGCAATATCGACGTGACGCTGCTAAGCCGGATTATCGAGCGCGGATTGGTCCAGGATGGCCGCTTGATTCGTCTGCGAATCCACTTGCTGGACAAGCCGGGTGCGCTTACGGAGTTGACCACCCTGATCGCAGCGCATCGTGTGAATATTGTGGATACTCTGTACAACCGGGCGTACTATGGCGTGAATCTGGGCGACACGACGATCGACATTACGATGGAGACGCGAGGTCGCGAGCAGGTGGAGCAGTTGCTCGCAGCGATGACGGCGGCAGGATACAAACACAGCCGCGTCCTCTGAGGAGCGGAGTTCGCCATGTAGCGCCAAGGAGGGATGTGGCGCGGGGGAATCTTACTTGAGACTCACCCTCCGTAACGTACCTCGCTATGCTCAATGCAGAGGTGTTGCTTGGGGAGATTTTGGGCCGGTTTGTTGATGTTGGTGATGGGTATCAGTGGGGGAAGTGCGAAGGCGCAGTATGGGCTGTACGCGATGGGGAGTGGCGGCTACCTGGGCTCAGTGAACGCTTCGAGCGGATCGCTGGTGGTTTCGCAGAATAGCCTTTCGGCCTACGGTGGGACGTTTGGGATGTATGGCTCGCTCCTGCGTGCTGGGCCTTTACGCTTTGGCGGCGACGCGCGGTATGTGATCGAATCCAGCGATGGCAGTACACCGTATGGCAACCAGATTCGCAGTGGACTGGTTGGACCGCGGCTCTCACTGTTCAGCCATGCGGTGCCGTTCAGCCCGTATCTCCAGGCCGAAATTGGAGGGGCGAGCACGAATTACGGCCGCTATGCTTCTCGATCGACCAGCTTTGCGTACCAGATTCAGTTTGGCTTGGACTACACCATCGTTCCACACCTTGATGCGCGCGTGGAGTATGGCGGAGGCAAGATTGGCTCGGCGTTTCATGGCTACCGCGAGGAGATGCAGCAAGTAGGCATTGGGCTCGCGGTGCGCTTTTGAAGACGTGCCTTGCGATTACAAAAGGTTGCGGACGATGCGGCGGACAAGTTCCGTGGTGACGCCGTACACGATATGCGCTGTGAACGGTGTGGCGAGGGCTGCCTTGGGCTGCTGATCGACCGGTGGCGATAGATGCAGTGCGGGCACGGCCAGTAGGTCGGCGATCGTGAAGAGAGCGCTTCCAAAGGTGGTGCCGAAACCGGAGCGGGTGAGTTCGGAGTACTCGGCCAGTCCACCGTAGACACCGCCGGCTAGCGCGCCGAACGCGTAGTGAACAATGGGACCACCTGTTTGTTCCTGCTCGTACGTAAGGTGCTGGCCGCCGGTCACGGTTGCGGCGACGGCGTCGGCCACCTTCATGGTCGCGTCTGGCTCGTCACTGTGCTGTTGCTGTTGTTGCAGCTCTTCCGGTGAGAGCACGGCCTTGGTGATCTGCTTGCCTGGCCCGGTAATGAACTGGTTCATGACCCAGGAGGCGACGAGGCCTCCGGCGACTCCGGCGAGGATGCCGCGTAAGGGATGTTTGGTCTGCTCGCTCATAACAATCTCCTGATTGCTACGATGGTTCCGCGCACGCGGCGAGATGCTTCGCGGGGATATCGCTAGTGCCAGCGCGAGCGATATGCGTTCTTCGGGAGGTGCTCTACGGGATTCAGGCGGAAGCTAATGCCCGCGCTCACACCGTACGGATGCAACCCGCCATACGGAGAGAAATCTGGCCAGAATTGATATTCGAGATCGACGACGCGAATGGTGAAGCGATCATTCAACAGGTAATCCAGGCCCGCACCCGGAGCATACGCCAGGTATGTGCCCTGCGCGTAGTGGAACGGGAAATTGATCTTGCCTGCACCAACGAGGAACTTCACGTAAGGACGCAGTGGTCCGGGCCTGATCATGACGCGCGGGCCGGCAAGAAAATTGGTCTCAGTCACGTTCTCATAGGTGTTGTAGCGAAGGTAGCGCGCCTCGGCTTCAAAGCCGATGCGCCAGGTAGGATTCACGTCTGCGAAGATAGTCGCTCCGGTGAGGACCCGCTTGCCGTAGTCCGCTTGGAAGGCCGAAAATTCTCCACCAACGGCGACATAACTCCCTGGACCGATGGCGGTTGGAATGTTCTGCGCCCTGGCGTAGTTGCACAAGACCTGTAGCCCAATGAGGATGGCCAATAGAAGGCGAAGGCTTCGCCCCCGGAGAGAAGCCGAAATCATTTTGTCACCGTCAGCGTCATCGTCTGAGAGATCGTCGCGCCCGTCCCTTGCCCTGCAGCTGTCACCTTGAAGGTATAAGTACCGGCGGGCGTTCCGTTGATCGTCAAACCGCCGCAGCCTGCAGCAGAGAGCGTTATCGCCACCATGCACACAAGGAGAAGCAGCGTGCTGGCTTTGAATTTCTTCCGACGCGCTCCCACGCCAATCGCAAGCAGGCAGGGCAGGAGGCACATCAGCACGCCGGACATCCGGCTCTTCTCAAGCTTTGCGGTTGCACCTGCTCCTAGCGGATCGCCGGTATCAATGTATAGCTGGACCACCTGCGTTCCATTCGAGGCAAGCACCACCTGCGGCTTGGCGAACGTGCAGGTGGCGGCGAAGGGGAGACCAAGGCAGCCGAGTTGCAGCGTATCGGAGAAGCCCTCCAGCGAGGCGAGCGTGACGCTTGTGGTGCCGTGCTGCGTACTCTGCAAGGTGAGGCTCGAGGGGCTGAGCGTCATCGTGAACTGGGTGGCGACGCCACCCGAGATGGTCGCCGCCTGCGAGGCAGAGGTTGCGTACGAGAGGTCGCCGCTATAGGTCGCGACGATGCTCTCCGTCGCGGTGGGGATGATGACGTTGAGGGTCGCAATGCCAATCGAATCCACCTGGCTGCTACCTAGAACATTGGTTCCACTGGTGAAGGTAACCGTACCCGTGGGACTCACGGGGCCGGTCCAGCCGACGGCAGCGATCAACGTAATCTGCAGCGGATTGTTGGGGTCGGCAGAGACGCTGGTGATGGCTGTCGTCGTTGGCCGAAGCTGGATACCCTGGGTCAAGACCGGAGATGTACTTGTAAAGTCAGTGGCATCGCCCGCGTAGCTTGCCTGCAGAGGATGATTGCCCGCCGACAAGGAGGGAACGGTGATCGAAGCGACCCCGCTTGCGTTGAGTGTTGCTGTCCCAAGTTGAGTGGAACCATCGGTGAACGTAATCGTTCCCGTCGGGACACCGATGCCGCTGTTGGTGACGGTCGCCGTTAGCACGATGGAACTCAGGGTCGACGTCGGATTCGCGCTGGAAGCCAAGGTCACTTGCGTCAACTCTTTGACAATGACGGTCAGAGGTGTGGAACTCGAGGCATTGATGTTGCTGTCGCCCGCGTAGTTGGCAACGATGGTGTGTGAACCAGGAGTGAGCGTCGAATCTGAGAGCGATGCAATGCCATTGGCATTCAGAAACGCGGTGCCGATGGACTTGCCGCCATCCGTAAAGGTGACGGACCCTGTTCCAACGACGCCGCCATTGCCGGTGACCGTTGCCGTCAGCGTCAGAGCTGTTCCATAGATGGCGGGATTAGCGCTGGAGGCAACCGAGATCTGCGTTGCCGCGTTCTGGACCGTCTGGATAAGGGACGTCGAAACTGCGGAGTAGTTTGTGTCGCCACTGTAGCTGACCGAAATCGTATGGGACCCAACGGCAAGCGCCGAAGTCTGGAAGCTTGCCGTTCCGGTACCACTGAGCGTTGCTGTACCGAGAGTCGATGCACCATCGCTGAAGATGACCGTACCGGTGGGTGTGAGCGAGTTTACTCCCGTGATCCTGACCGAGAAGACGACATTTGTCCCAAAGATGGAGGGGTTCACGCTCGAACTCAGCGATGCTGTCGCCGCTTGAACGATTCGTTCGCTCACAGCAGGCGAAGTCGATACCGCGTGATCCGTATCGCCCTGATAGCTCGCCGTAATCGATTGCGTTCCGTATGCCAGCGTAGTGGTAGTGAACGTCGCCGTTCCGTTGGCGTTGACGGTAGAAAAGCCTAAGACGGTGCTTCCATCCAGGAACTCAATCTTTCCGCTCGGAATTGGCGTTCCGCCCGACGCTGTGGCCGTGAACGTCACGCTTTGACCCACGGTCGCTGGATTGAGGCTGCTGCTCAGCGAAGTTGTCGTGGGAGTGAGCTGGACAACAACAGTTACAGCGGTAGACGTCGCGCCCGCGTTCTTCCCATCGCCCGAATAGACCGCCGTCAGCTGGTAGGTCCCGACGCCGAGGCTTATGCCTGAGAAGGTATATGTTCCGTCCCGAGTGACAGGGAGTGACGCGAGCGTGGTGCTGCCATTGTAGAGCGTCACGGTCCCTGAAGGCGTGATGCCGTTGCTGCTCAGCGTCGACGTCATCGTAAACGTGGAACCAGCGTTGACCGGAGTCGCCGGTCCGGCGAGCGTCAGCGAGGTCGCTGCTAGGTTGACCGTGTGCTGCAATGAGTTTGAGTCGCTTGTGCTGTAGCTTGCATTGCCGACATAGGTGGCGGTGATGGTGTGGACTCCAACGGTTAATGCCGATGTTGGTAAGGTCGCGACCCCTGCGGTCAGCGTCCCTGAACCAATGGGGACGCCACTATCGTAAAAATTAACGGTGCCTGTGGGAGTCGCCGTGGTGCTGGTCACCGAGGCATTGAACGTAGCGGGCTCACCCGCCAGCGTCGTTGCCGCCGGGGAGGACAAGGTCGTCGTCGTAACCGTAGAATTTACCGTCTCAACCAGGACTGTGGAAGTGCTGGTAGCGTAGTTCGTATTGCCGAGATAGGTAGCGGTGATGTTATGGATCCCGGCGGTAAGTGTGCTGATTTGAAAGGATGCGTCTCCCGCGCCATTGATGGTGACGCTTCCATAGATGACGGCGCCTTCACTGAACTGAACCTGTCCGGTTATGGCGCCTGCTCCCGTCGCGGAAGCTGTAGCGATGACAGCTGAGTTTAGTGTGAGTATCGCTCCAGCCGAGATGGGGTTCTGGGTGGCAGCGAGCGAGGTAGATGTCGGGATCTGCGTGATGGTTTGAGCTACCGGAGGCGTCGAGTTGCTGGTTGCGTCGTCGGTGTCGCCGGTATAGTAGGCGACCACCTGGTACGTCCCAGGCGCGAGCGACGAGGTCTGAAAGACTGCGACTCCGTTGTTGCCCAGGGTGACGCTTCTCAATAGAGTGGCGCCAGCAGGACCATACCTGAACTCCACCGTCCCTGTGGCTGGAGTGGAGATTGCCGTGGTAACGGTAGCGGTGAAGGTCACCGGCGAGCCGACTGGTACCGAGGTGTTACTCGAGCTCAGCACTGTGGTCGTTTTCGCTTGGCTCACTGTTTCGACATAGGGATCGGACGTCGCGGCAGCATTCGTCGAATCTCCCGTATACGTTGCAGTGAGAACCTGGTTTCCGACCGGAAGACTAGTCGTGTTGAACGTTGCAATGTTACCGACGCCGAGAGTCGCGCTACCGAGCGTTGTGCTGCCGTTGTAGAAGGTAACGCTCCCGGTAGGAGTTCCCGTGGGGGCTGTCACGGTCGCGTTCAAGGTGACGTTCGCGGTGACAGTCACGGGATTCGGCGTAGCCGTTAGCGCGACCGTCGGCAACTGCTGGACCAGCTGCACGAGCACTGCAGAGACGGCGGAAGAGTCGTTCGGATCTCCGCCGTAGCTGGCCGTGATGTTATTCGAACCCAGCGGCAGCGCGGAGGTCGTGCAGCTGGCCGTCTCACTGGTGGCTTCGGCAACGGCGGTGCAGCCAACGATTGGAGTGCTGCCATTTAAGAAGGCCACCGTACCGGTGGTAACGTCTCCGCCTGCAGCGATGGTCGCGGTGAACGTGACAGCCTGGCCTACTAGACTAGGATTCAGACTCGACGTCAACGTTACTGTCGACGGCTGGACCGTCAGCACTTGTCCCTGGAGTTTGATGACTGCAGGACTATTGCCAGCGTCGGAAGGAGAGGTTACGGAGCCGGTCGCCGGATCTCCAGTCGCGGTGGGGGCGAAGCTCACGCCGAAGTTGCAATCATTGCCCGCAGTGTTGAATGTAAGGGTAGAAGCGGCATTGCAGGTGGTAGTGGCTGGATCAAGCTGCGCATCCGCTAATACCGGTGTGGCAATGGTCAGGATGGCATTGCCGTCGTTCTCCATGCCCTCAATCTCTGGTTTGAGAGAGATCTTGCCCACGCGCTGGGTCGGGTAGGTCGGCAAGGTGACGATGGACCCAAAGATCTCGCGGACGCGATTGTTGAACAGGTCGGCGAAGACCAGGTTTCCGCTCTGATCGAAGAACAGCGAAGAGGGACCATACATATTCGCCCCATTGGCGAGTCCACCATCTCCGGATTCGCCTTCCGCACCCCCCGAGAGGGTCTGGATATAGCCGGTTGTTACGGAGATCTTGCGAATGCGATTGTTGCCGGCGTCTGCAATATAGAGATTTCCGGCCGGATCAGGTATGACAGCGGCGGGCGAGTTTACCTCGGCTTTTATGGCGAGCCCTCCATCTCCCGTAAAGCCTTGGGTGCCTGTACCCGCAATGGTCGTGATGATCCCGGCAGTTACTTTGCGCACGCGCTGATTGCCAAGATCCGCAATATAGAGTGAGCCATCCAAACCGATGCTTATATTCGACGGGCCACTTAGTTGGGCAGCCGTTGCGACGTTCGTGCTGTTATATCCAGCGACTCCTGTACCCACCACAGTACTGATGGTGGACGGTGTCGCCGTGTTGACTTCACGAATCACATTGTTGCCGGTGTCGGCTATATATAGATTCCCGGCGGTATCAAAGGCGAGACCTCCGTTTCCATCGGAAAACGATAGCTCGGCAGCGATTGCTGCTCCACCATCCCCGGTGTAACCGGATGTCCCGTTTCCGGCAACCGTCGTAATGATGCCACTCACCGCATCCACCCGGCGAATTACAGAGTTATTGCTATCGACAAAATAGAGGTTGCCCGCGCCATCCAGAGCGATGCCTCCAGGATTGTTGATCATCGCCACAGTCGCTGCGCCACCATCCCCCGAATAGCCGGCCGTTCCGTTCCCGGCGACGGTCGTAATCATCTTGGTACTAGCATCCACGCGCCGTATGCGGTTGTTACTCGCATCGGCGAGGAACAGATTGCCGGCAGCATCGACGGCAACTCCCCTGGGAAGGTAGACGGGTGCGTCGGTCGCAAGAACATTGTCGGACTGATATATCCAATTTGAACCGGTTCCCGCCACGGTATTGATCGTGCCGGGGATCAGAACCGAGAGGGAACCTGTGGCTGTGCCAGTCAGCAACACACTCCCAAGCACGCTTTTTGCTCCGGGGTCTTCGATCACCACCGCTCCACTGCGGGTACCTGGGTACTTAGGCTGAAACACGACACTTACGGTGCAAGTGTCACCTACCTTGTAGGCGGCAGTGGTGCAGGCATTTGGGTCGGAAGAAGGATTAACGGCGAAATCGGCGTTCGCGATACCGAGCGTCACAACTTGCGGCGCTTCAGCGGCTCCGCTGGCGCTGATGGTCACGGTAACCGTGATCGGAGCCGAACTCTGACCTACAGCCGTGCTTCCTGTAAAGGCTTGCGTGGCCTGCAAGGTCTGCGCGGGCGCCATTGCTGTTGCGCAAACCAGAGCTGCGTTGATCAGAAGCGCGAGGCACCGAGCCCGTACTCGAACCGGACGCTGCGATCCGCTGGTGGTGGAAGAGACTTGCCTATTCATCTTTGGGCCCGATTCGTCCTGGGAGAACTACAACTGCGTAAATGAATGGGCGCATTGAAAGAAACTCTGGGTATGCGACCGACTGAGCCACAAGTGACCGCGCCGGATGTTATCTCTAACACTCGGAAGATCGGATACTGGACTATCTTAGAGTTCGTTAATGCTAATTGGAATTAATTTACACACTCAGTATGCAACTTGCAACCTACCAGAGGGGACGAGGAACACACTTTGGAACGCGCTGGAGCACGGTTAGGAGCTCAGTCCCTCGACCAGCATTCTAGTAACTATTTGATTCTATTGATTTTATAATAATAGAGCACCCGATGATGCGCGCCGGATGAGCCCAACCCTTCGACAGGACGGAACCGACCGAGCGAAACCATTCGGCAATCTGTACGTCGACCCGACTAACCAGCGTCCTGAGAATAAGCGATACGGTCCTTGGCAGGTGCCTCTCGGATAGCTCTTGCGCGAAGCAGCGCCTCGTCTCGTCTTGAAAAAGAACCCAAATCATGGCCAATTGATACCATAAGCTGGCCAACACAACTCTTTTTTTTCAATGCCTGCGTTTGGCGAGTGTCGTCCGATTGAGACCATAAGTTGGCCGAAACATCTGGAATGTACGATAACCTGGCCCAGAGTTGCCCGACGCCGTGTTCACCCTCACGTGTTGTCATTAGACAGCAGCCGCACGGAGAATTTACTGCGATGCTAGGCGCAAGGGAAGACACGCAAGAAACCACGGCTAACGACTGAATGCAGGATGGTCCGAAATGTGGATTGCGGCGTGCTTCAATGTGAATCTAGGCTGCTCGCAGTTTCGACAAGGCGGGAATTTCCGGTCTCGAATGTATGTTACTTCGTGCGCCAAACGATGATTGTTATCGTGAAGTACGGAATAAATTCCAGATTCCGGCACAATATCGCCCGGTTTGAAGACTGCCATTTCGGTTTTCCTCGTTTTAGGTTTCCATCTAATGGAAACCTTTCCCGTATACGACGCGAAAGGTCTGGGTCGGAGACGAAGTGGTGTCCAAATGCCACCGCATCTACGGTCCCGGCTAACACGGCACCTTCGGCGCTATCCGGTTCGAATCCGCAAGCGGAGATTAGTTGCCCTTTGAAGATGGGCCTCAGCCATTCGGCCGCGATCGCCCCCCGCTTGGCATCGACGACGTCGCCGCCCGCGATACGAGGCTCGATCAACCTCAGGCACCTGTTCAGCGTTGGGCGTTCCGCCGCCAAACAGCCGGGGAGCGACCAACATTCCGCACAAAAACGCGTGTCAGATGACTCTGATCGGCGAACCCGCAGGAAGCCGCAACCTCGTTGAGTGGTATAGCACTCTCGTAGATGAGGCGCTGCGCCAAGGCAATTCGCCTGTTCAGCACCCAGCGATGGGGCGAAATACCCATGGCGGTCTTGAAGCCACGGGTGAGTGAACTCACTGAGGTGGCGGATGCGTTTGCCACATCGGCAAGGCTGACATTCTGGCTTAGGTTCGCGTCAATGTATTCGAGAGCATGACGAAGTTGACGAGCGGTAAGGCCAAGCCTGTTGCTCGTAGCCCTTTTCGTAAAACCGCCGTATGCTTCGGCAATGTGGTCACGCACGGCAAGAAATATGGAATCCAGGTATAGGGCACTGACCTCCTGTGGTCGCTCCAGCGCAGGCAGCATCGCTTGCATCAAGTGCAGCATGACTGCGTCGTAACGTGGTTCTTGCAGGTCGTAGCGAAAGTCAAGAAAGCTAATGCGGCGCTCCGCTGCAAAATCCCGAAAGTTATTGATGGGCAGGAAGACTTGCAAGGTGTCGAAAGGGTCTCTGATATCTGCACACCATGACCTGCGCATATCGTACAAAGCCAATGCACCGGGTTCAGAAGCTGGCTTCCGCTTGTGATGCCCATCGCAAAACACGTTGATGGGTCTGAAGGGGCGGAGTTCCACCGACACGATAACTTGATCCGCAAGAGGCGTTTGTTCGAGCAAACCGAGATTCGGCTTGTCGTGCCGATACCGCGCAAAAAAGAGCGGTCGCTCCGAGCGGTTTGAGACCGAGTGAACCTTCTCAAATTCTAGCTTGGTTGTTGGCTCTGTTTTTCGACCGAGAAACTGCTGCACGACCATTGATTTTAGTTTCATGTCTTGCGATTACTTTCCTCGCAATCTTGCGCTTGGCGCGATGTGTTTGGGTTCTGGAGCGAATCGTCGAAGTTCTCACGTCAAAGGTGGATAATGAGCAATAATTCGCGGTTTCCATCATTCCCGTCTCCACGAAGCTACGGCAACGTTCATGATTTAGCACCGAGAACCGCGCTTTAATTGAAGATTTGCACCGCTTCCGGTTTGTCGGCGATGCGGAAGTAATCTCGATTCAGGCCAACTTCCGTGTAGCTTGTTAGCCCGCGGCCGCTTGGTACCTTCAATCCAAGTGCTGATCGATAGCCCCGTGAGTGCAGTGTATTCGTCTATATGCCCGCGTATCGTAGTGATATACCTCCGCTATCAAAGGGCCACCATGCGGATTCTTGTAGACATACCGGAAGAAGACCTCAAGCTACTGAATCTCGTGGTGAAAAGGCTCTCCATCTCCCGCGCCCAATTCGTCCGGCAGGCGGTCGCAACCGCTCTTGTGCCGCACCGCAAGAAAATGAACAACGACGCTTTTGGCTCGTGGTGCGGCCTTGAAGAGAACGGACTCGAGTATCAGGACAGAGTCCGCGCGGAGTGGTAAGCCATCCTGTTCTCAAAGCTTCTTCCTGATTCGGACGCCCTTTACTCCTCCGCTGCGGGGCTTGGCGGCGCCTGGGTCCTGTGGCCCCGAGTGGCGAAGGATGATCTGCTTATAAGCGTCGTCGGCCATCAGGCCGCTGCGGTGCTGATCCTCGGCCATTTCAAGAATGGCCTCTATCGCCCGGTTAGGGCGCTTCTTCCGGAGAGCCTTCTGGGGGCGCTTGGGGGAGGAGAGCATGGCGCGCTCTTGTTGAGGCAGAGCTGAAGACGGAACCAATTTGGATCGCTTCTGAGGTGGGCGTTGGCCGCGGTCAGAGGGAGTGAGAAAGTCACTCGGTACTCCCGCTTTGTCGAGCGCGGCAAAGACCTCCGCTAGACTGTGCGCTTGGGAGAGAATCATCTTGCCGTTCTTAGGGTCACGACGCATACGCGCGCCTTCTGTCGCTCCGAGGATGACCTCGCCACAGGCCGGGCACCGCAGGGCTGGTCGTATTCTCAACGTTATAGGTGTAGGGAATCTCACGGACATCCTGGATCAGTTCCGCCTTCGCACAAATCGGACATTTCATCTTCGTAGCTCCTTCAATGACACAATCAGCACGCCTTCGATGACAACTGAACTTCACGCTTAGACGTTGCAGACCTAGGAGGACGTCACTAGTATCGTCCATTGACTGCTGAGTCTCTAGCTTCGCTCAGTATTTCAGTCAAAATATTCCAATTTGGCATATTGCTCGGCGACAGGAGGCGTTGGATCTGAGACATGGGCGTGATTACTCCCGGCTTGTGAAGCCGTAGAGCGATTTCACGCGCCTCTTGAAAGACCGCTTCATGCCGCCTCTGGATCTTACCTTGAACCCATTCTTTGCGGCGGCGCGTAAGCTTCTCTTGAATCGCTGGGAGATACCTAGTTAGGGACTGATTACTTATGCCGAGAGAGCAGCAGACCTCTGTCGCGCTCGGAGGTGGGTCTTCGGCCAATCTCAGCATTACCTGTTTTTCTATGATCTCGAGACGCTTCATTTGAGTCCTCTTGTGCCGCTCACCGAGCAAATTTCTCAACTCGGGTTCCCTATTCCTCAGGAATTCTGGTGAACAACCGAGACGCCGACTCAAAGCCCAGAGGGATGGAGCAGGATCCTCTGAAAGGGCCTCTTCGAGCTTCTTGTGGATCTCCGTGTGATGCCGCTGCTTATTTTCTCTCGCCTTCGATACAACAGCGGTCCATAAATCAGGAAATATCGATCCTAGTTGAGAACCAGAATAGCCACAGTTCCTCGCAACAGTAAATGGCGAAAACAACTCAGCAGACTCAAGCGCATTCTCTAAAGCCATCTTATATAGAAAGAGATTCTGCCTTATCCTGGAGCAATGTTCGCTTTGATTCTCATGCCGATGTGATTCAGCATGTCGTTTATTGATGACTTGACATAGACGGCGGTCCGTCTTGCGCAGCATATCTGGACTCGTGTAGCCGAGCTGACAAGCAACTTGCTGAAGGCTGGGTCGCTCATGGCCCCTAATGACTCGAACCAAAGTCGCCCTGATTTCAGCCGCGCGGCATGGACGTTGGCAGCCCATCTGCCGCAAAGTAGAAGTAGATTTCATTGCCGTGGCGATATCTTCCGCGGAGAATCTCGTCGGATTGAAAAACCTTGCTAGAGGAATCCCCAACCCATTCGAGATCCGAATCAGTGTGTGGAGCTGCAGCAGTTGCCGACCAGCGAGACCCTCGCGGAGGATAGCCTCATTAATTTCGGGTAGATGTTTAGTGAATGCGGCCAGATTCCCGCCCCCTAGCCGCTGGATGCACGACGAGATATTCCTGACGATCGTGTGCCGAATTCGTTTTGAGTCGACGATGGGAAGCAATTCAAGCATTCCACCTATAGCCTTTGATACGGATAAATCACAGCTATCACCGGGGGACTTCATATCGAGACATTTATCTGGAGTGGCCAGCCAGCAGTGGCAGTATTGGCATACTCCTGGGTATGACAGAGTTGCCAAGGCGACGAACCTCCGCCTGCAATGTGGACAGGTCCTCTCTAGTAGCCTGTTGTGTACGGGACAAACACGCACCAACTTAAAGCTCCAGAGAAGTGGCTCATATACCGTCATCCGCTTCGACCGCCACTCCTCAAGGCAGGAAGAACACCATGCTCGATGTGTTGATAGGACTCCCTGCGAAAATGCGGAATGTAAAGGATGAAGCGTGAGGAACCGCAGCTTGGGGTAGTTTGTCGCTTGTTCGAAGGCACGCACCCACCGTTCCCCGCGCACGGTGGCACCATTGAAAGCAACTGCCCACACTAATGTAGGACGCATAGCTGGACTTGCGTTTCGCTCTGATGTCATTGCTATGGCCGCTATATCAACAACAGAGAGACGATGTGCTCTTGCAAGGCGCATTACATAACTGGTAAAGCTCTCGACGAGCGGGGTTCCAACACCCACTGCTTCTAGTGAGTAAAGCAAGCTCCTAGGCGGGAGCGTTGCAGCGTTATCTGTATATTTGCCGCGGATGTCTTCTATTCCGTCAATGCGGCTTGCCGAAGTCATAGACGGATCTCCTTTCCACAGCTCACGGCAGCCTCTATCATCCGTCCGAACGTATAACTACCTGTATCGCGCGTGTGACCTTGTCCCAACCGGCATAGCGCAAATCAGGACTTGTGAGCAGAACCTTGCTTACAGAAGGAAAGTCGCCCTTCTCTAGAATTCTGGTGACCGCTATCTTTACGTGATCTTGAAATGCTTCTGCTTTTCGGAGCCTCTGCTTTGTCTTTGAGCTGCGGTAGGACTCTTCGTAGCATTTCTTCTGAGCCGGCAGTCTGCGGATCACCAGCGAGACAGGGATTCCTTGATGCGAACAGAACTGCTTCAAGGGCAACATTGTGGCGGCCTCTGTTGCAGTTTCGAGCATCAACTCAACACTTTTCAAATAGTCGTGGCTCCGCTGCTCGCGTCTCTTAAGCAGGCGGTCACAGAGACCAGGTTCAAGAGCACGCAATTGAGTTGAGCTTGACATCTTCAGTTCCCCGGCGACCTTTGCGAGCGTCGGCACCGGCCACGCAGAGAGGGCGCTCTTGAGGTGCCTGCGAATCTCTGTTCGTTTGGCTTTTGATTCCTTGCTACGCAGGGCTTTGAGGGCAAGACACAGATCAGGAAACCTGGTTAGCGCACGATCTGGAGATGAATAGCCCAACTGTTTCGCGATGTGTCGCGGGGACGCGTACTTCATCTCTTCCACAGCGGTTTCAAGAGCGCGTCCTAACTGGCCAAGGCTAGATAAATCCCGGGGTCCGATACTAGGAACTGGGATGCGCCGCTTACCTGGGGGCCTTCCTGTGCGCCGCTTCGGACGTGAAAATGGGCCGCGTCGCTCCTCCTCCGTAGTTGGCTCGGCATGGTAAAGATGCTCCCCTAATCCTCGCTCATAGCGATAGCCCAAGATGCTAAGCGGGGTGATGTTCAATGCATAACAAACCCGAAAGAAACTCTCCAATCGTGGTCGGGTTGTACCTGTCATCCAGGTACCGATCGATCGCCTCGTACATCCCGTGTATTCGGCTATCGAAGAGCGATTTATACCAGGCTCCGGTCCAAAATGATTTTGTAATGCCAGTGCGATGGCATCGCTGGCGAAAATCGTTGGTAAATTACCCAGCGCTGCAACCAAAGCCGCGGTTTGAACGGAGCACCACAACTCGTATGAATCTGAGATTATCGAGTCTTCATCTGCCGGAGATCTGCCCAACCAACTCAGGCACCAGGCGCAATACCCTGGCTGCGACATTCCGGCTAGGGGCGTAGAGGACCGGCCACAGCGAGGGCAGTCGGATTCCAGAAAGACTCGATGAAAAGGGCACACGTAGGCCACTCTGATGGACCAGATAAGTGGTTCATAAATCTCTGAGCAAGTACGTCTCCATCCATCAAGACAATATGAGCACCACGCTCGCTTACGACGTACCCATGAGCCATCGCAGAGTCTGATGTAGGGCAGAAGAGTCAGTGCATGCAGGCCACCCTGCATGGTAGCTGACTCCAAGGCGCGCACCCACGCTTTGGTATATGCTTCGGATCCATCCATTAGGTGACAGCTCGCGCGGAAAAGTCTGCGCCTGCCCCTCCGATCCTCATCGCTAGACTTCCCAAGAGGGAATACATCTAGTTCTATCAAGTCTGAAACACTGACAGAGTGGGCTGTTGCCAGCCGGTTTAGATAGCGTGAGAGACCCTCCACCAGAGGGGTGCCGACCCCGATCGGAGGTAGGCAATAAAGGGTGCTGCGGCGCGGAGTACAGCCCCTATCCTCAAACTGCTGATCACGTCGATATCTATTCATATTGGTCCACTTTGGCTCATGCGCCTACATGCAGGCGACTCCTCTTGCCAATCGGATCGCGCTTCGGCAGCCGCTCCCCAACTCGCCTCTTCGCACGAGGGCTTCGCTGAGGGGGCTCTGTTTCCTCGACTTGGGAGGAAGGTAAAGTCCTGGTCAGGTCCTTTCCGAAGAACTGCCTTTTGGCTTCTAGATATCTCGACCCACCCTTGTCGATCCTCTTCTCTCCCTCAACAATTTCAGTCAACATCTGGGTAAGAGCAGCGTCCGAGTAAGTCTGCTGTTCCATGTGCTCAAGGGTGACGGTCGGCAGCCCTTTCGACAGCGCGTGGTGGAGAGCTTTTGCCATCCACGTCTTTAGGACGCCAACACACCCTGCACTCCTCTCAAAAAGGTAATCTGAATTGTCGTCCAAGGTAGGGCAGTCTGGCAGTGGCATCCTGGCGCATAGACTAGCCACAGCACTGGCAAAATTATTCTGATCTGTGTCTTCCGCCGTATATCGCCGAAGATGGATATCAATACTTCTTCTGGAGATCTGTCCGCTTAGATTCCGCATTGCGAGCAGCTCGTATGTTCCAAACAGAACATGAGGTCGTCCAGAACGACTTGCCAAGGACTTGACGAGGTCGAGCTGACTGAGCAGATCTCCTCCGGACACCTTACTCATATAGTGGGCGTCGTCCAGCAGAACAGCGACCGGCCTACGGTGACGCAATGAGGTCTCGTACGAGTGGCGGTAATCATTCACAGCCGGCTTCCTATTTGCAAGGTGCAGCGCGCTGGGCAATGTGTTCCCGTTTCCGCCATTTAGAGTGAGATCGTCGTCAGTGCGAGGCATGCGTTTTCGATCAATTAGAGGTTCCTGCAGCTCATGCAATAAAAGCCTAAATGTCTCGCGCCAATCAAACTTGCGCGGCCCCGGCGCTGGCATTTCGATGCTGACTACGGGAATCCTTTCCAGATCCGAGTCAAGTTCAGGTAATAGCTCTTTGAGGATTTTATCTGCGGTGCTGTTACATAAAGTGCTCTTACCGACTCCAGCGGGACCAAACACGAAAATCAGTGAATCGGATGTTGCCATCGAAATCGCTGATAATAGTTCTCTCTGTGCATTGTCAATGTTTGGATGGTTGATGATCGCGTTTCTAAAAAACTGCACCTTCTCATCGAGAGAGGCACTAAGGAGAACTCGAGGGAACTTGCTGGCTTCCTTATTAATCATAGATCTCCGAATATCACGATCTTTCGCTTTGTCTTGGCTATATGGGTAGTGGTGGGGACACTTTCATCGTCTCTACCGAGAATCTTGATTTGGTCCTGGCTACTCACTTTCGATGGATCTCGAACCTTGCAATCTCTATCGTGTGCGCACCTGCTTTCAATATCGCGCGCGCGTTGCATCAGGAGAGATTCGTGCTGCTTGGTTTGTTCGACAAACGCAGCTAATTTGTTTGCGGTGATCGAGAGACGTGCCTGTCCGTAGGCACGCATTTGATCCCGCAGAAGATCACTAGCAATCTTGAGTTCCTTTTCAGAACGCCCTTCGAGTGTTCCATGGTGCAGAGAGTGACATACAACCCACTGCCCGTCAGCGTATGCCCAAGCAATTGCCGCATTCCAAGGGTCGTATCGAACCGGAACCTCTCGACCTTCGAGGGTGGGATTGCGAAATACCTCCGACCAATAGAGAAAGTAATTGATCGTCACGCCGCGTCCGGGCCAAACCTTGGCTGTCCCCTTTCTAGTGCTGGGTGCCGTCGCCATCCGGAAGTCTTGATCGTATCTGATGATGCTTTGCAGGCGAGCGCCGCTGTTGCGAACTCCCAGAAGAAAGGCGGCTCTGGGGCTCATCCCCAGAGCCGGGTGTTCAATCGTGTCGTACACCTCATAGAGATAGTCGGTTAGCCGTTCGTACAGGCTCTCGAAATCCCAGACCGCCCGGTTCTGTGGGTTATTGGATTTTGTCACCTGACGAACATTCTTCGTTATTTGTGTATTTCCACGGAGGTTGTAGATGAATTGCGTATTTGTCGTACCGAAAAGACGCTCACAGGCGGCGCCAAATCGTGCCTTCGCTGCTGGACGAGTCTTCTTGGTCTTTTCGAAACGAGCAACTACCTGGTCAAAATACGTACTTCTGAATTCCGGGCCGCCATCTATCACCATGATTTGCGGCAGTCTCTGATGGAGTCGAACGCATTCTCGAAGCACCATCATGCATGACCTGTAGCTAGGTTCATCAAATGTCAAATAGAACGCTAGAACTCTTCGGCTGAAGGCATCGGTGAGAAGAGTCAGCCAGACTCGGCGGCGGTTCTGACCAGTGATCGCTGATACCAATTCGACATCCAATTCCGTGTGGTCGATGTGGCAAATCTCAAATGGACGATCCCCGTGACGCGGTGTCCCACGGTCAAGTGTCCAATGGAACTCTGACTTAGAGTAAGCAGCACGCCGACCCTTCCGCTTCAAGATCTGTGTGTGTTGCGGTTGCTCGCGGATTTGTTTGCGATACGTCGTGTAGCTGGGGTAGGAGAGGTTCTGTGCTTCTCTACTCATTTTGAGTCGCGCCCAGCAGCTATAGATCGTCGGCTGGTTGAGGACTTGATATTCTCCTTCGATCGACTCTCTGAGAGCGTTCCGTGTCAGGTCATCCATCCGACGCGTTCGGTTTCCTTTGAGCTTGGTTTGGGGTAAAAGGCCAACATACCCGTTGCCGTAAACTTCCCGCGCTTGCAAAAACTGCGAGACATATCGGCGGTGGCTGCGCGACAGCGAATAAGAACCATGGCCCGAATCCCCGCTCAAGTAGCGCTGGACAAGTTCAGCCCGGCTGTTTGCAATATCAAGGTCCTTCGGCGACGCCTGGCTAATTAAAGTTTGGACTCTTGGATGTTCTGTTGCAGTCTGGTCCTGATCGTTTCGGTAGTGGAGCCTCCCCTCCCTGATTAAGTCCTCGACAACGACACCCGGCAGCTCCGTAAACTGTTTACCTTCTCCAAGAAGGGACACATTGTTGTTGCCGACATTGAGGATCGTCCAAGCTTTGCCATCCCAATCAATTTGTCCGTTTACTCTGAGACTGATCAGCCCGACGCTGATTCGATCACGGTTAGCCGCTGCACCAAACTGAGCCGAGGCTTCCTCGTCGGCAAAGACACGAACACGTGCAGGTTCTACGAGCGGAGCCACATTCCAATCGAAGTGGATGGTACGTTTCGCCAGCAGTTGATAGATGTCATCGGGAGGAACTGTGTCTTGCAGTTCTGAGAGCAGCCGCTCTAACGTTATCGCGGGTGTGCGCGCCAGGCACTTGAACACCGCTTCCGTACTCGCGTGGGAAACTGGATCCGTCGAACGCCAGTAGTCATCGAGGAATTGTGCGTTTCGCACGAACGTAGGATCGATGGCTTCCGAAGAATGAACCTCATAGCAAAGCGCGAGCGGTTGGGCATATTCGCGACCGGCAGGACATTCCCATCGGTTGTCCACCAACCGGTAACGGTTCGGGCTATCCTTCGCTAAGTCGGGAAGCCTATCTTTGTGTTTGGCCTCGATCCACCCAGCGCGGTCGCGCCACAGAACAAAGTAATCCGGTGTATGCCGCACAACAACGAGCTTCCCGCTTGGACCGAGATACCTCAGTTGAATAGCTGGCGGCTGGCAGTAATACTCCAGCACATCTCGATCGTGCTCAAGCTTGTACACGAGGTGAAATTCGACTGTGTGGGATTCAAACTGAACTCCGAACCCGTTCTTGGAGCTCGAGTAGAAGCCGCTCACGCTTTCCCGGCCTCCTCCAACCCTTCGGGACGGAGGTGAAGTGCGAGTCTTTTTAAGCAGCTCTACCGTGGGACTCGGAAACCCGAGCCGACCACAGTACTCTCCGAACTCCCCATCCGTCAGCAATCAATCCTCCTGAAGAGGCGTGCTGGGTCCCGGTAAATTGCCTCAATTATGAGGCACGCTTGGCTGGTTGTCACGAGATTCTTACAGGGTTATGTGGAAAACCAGGCTTCGCCGGGAGGATCGAGGACTCTTGCAGCATCTCATCTTGTTTCGTCCGATCGCCGGCGAACCTTACAGCTTCTTCCGCTAGCGACAATGCGACGCGCTCGCCGCCATCACGAAGGAACTAGCGTAAGGCCGGGCTTTCGGCTGTCTTCTGTTCCACGCAGTCGATCAAATCCTGAACGCTCTTCAGTTTCCTTGCTTCCGATGAGGTGATCTTGATGTCATAGGACGTTTCCAACTGCATTACGATTTCGGTCACGTCGAGTGGGGTCGCACCGAGATCAAGGATGAGATCACTCTGCGGTTTAATTCTCGATTCGTCCACCTGCAACTGCTCGCGAAGCATAGCTCGCACACCGTCGGCGACGGTCGCGCTACGTCGCACCGGCTCGTAGCTTCGATCACGCGCGTTGAACACTCTAGCGTTTGTGTCCCTGTGTACTGCTTCCTTCTTGCTTGTCCCAGTCGAAGTCGAAGCAGTTGGGCTAGGCGTCGCTTTCGGGAAGGGCTCCATAACGCTCGGAGAGGTCGATTGTTCGGCTGCTCCAGACTGAACCTGTTGCGAGTTGCCGTTGGGTGCGGCCCCGTAATTTCGGAATGCAATGATCACGCGGTCGTAGGCGATCGCTAGGATGATTATCGCCATTGTGCTTAAGATTTTATGGCGCACCCGGTGGTGTGGGATGAGCTCAAACCAGATGATCAAGGCCCCGAACACTGCAATCAGGACTGTCATCATGTGGACCAACAACGGCCCCGTGACTCCTCCCATTGTCGGAGCTGCAATAGTGGCGGCGAGAAACGCGGCGAATAGGCCTCCGGAAAGGAGATTCAGCGGCGACTTGGGACTCGCTGTCTCAGAGGACTTGCTGCCGTCCGGCGACATTGAACTAGACATTGATGACCTGCGCTGCTCTTCAGTATTTCGATTCTACCGTTGCATGCTCCAGCAATCCAAAGTTGCCGTTCGCAATTGATAGCTCACCCTCCTTCGATTCCCATGGTTTGTTCCTGCCAATGGCTCACGGGGTTGGTGGATTCTCATAGGAGCTTTGCTCATGGGCTATTGGGTAACGAGAAACGCCGCAGTGTTCGATTATCCTGGCTCTCATCGATGGGATTCCGACACTGGCCGACTTATGAGAAGTAATGTGCGATTACGACAAGATCAGTTCCAAGGTATTAGGGCAACCGCCGCGTCTGACTTCGCAAACACTCAACTGCCGCGATAATGGCATCGGCATCTGCTTCCTTAGTCGACCACTCGACCCAGAAGTCACGCGTAGAGCTATCCGGCGTGATAACGGGCTTGTCTAAACGGATTCGAGTTGGAAGTAAAACAGCGTCACCAAGAAGAACCGCTTCGCCGGTATCGAGCAAGGGGAGAATGTCGGTAAGTCCAGCTAGTGAATCTGGCATCAGTCGTCGAATGACATTCTGGTCCGTCTCGTTCGTCAGCCGAAGCGAAAGGAAGTTATTGCATTGGCTGAGAATCGTCTTGCTGACATCAGATGGGCGCTGACTCACGACCAGCAGAGAAAAGCCATACTTTCGACCTTCTTTTGCAATTCGCTCGAATGCACCCAATGCTTGCCGCTGAACCGCATCTGCGTCTTCCCGGACGGGAAGATAAAGATGAGCTTCATCACACAATATCGTGACGGGGGTTCGGCTATCCGCCTTCATCCAGAATTGAACGTCGTAGAGCAGTCTGGCAAAAGTGCCGGTCACCACGGGCAAAACGTCGGAGGGCACCTCAGAGAAATCGATGATCTTAATTCCCGCACCATCGCCCGACCCTAGTAGCTTCACGAGTTGTCGTGACAACCAGTCGTATTTCAGAGCTTCGTCGGGTGGTGTGAACATGAAACCATAGCGGCGATCTTCGAGCTTTGCTCCCAGACGGGAGATGAATCGCGTCAGCTTATCCTCCCAGTCCCCTTTAACTGGCTTTCCGGTCGAGGCGGAGACTCCTTTTGACGTATTGTCGGCTTCAAGCAGTTCAACCAGGTCTTTCATTTGGTACGGAATTGGTGAGTCCACCGTGAACGTCTTTTTCACCTCTGATTTGCCCGCACCGTCCAGAAACTCTTGCTTCAGCTGGCGCACATGGGATGTAAATCTCGACGCCTGGTTAGGCGCATTTTGATCGCTGCGGTCCAAAATCATCGACAACATCTCCTCCCGATTTAGGAGCCAGTAGGGCAGGAAAAGCACATCGTCCTTCGGTTTGTCCAAGTCCCCTGGGCCGGCGATACGATAGCGCTGCGCGAACCCGCCTTTCGCCTTGTCGGCAAGAGGCGCATATTCCCCGTGCATGTCCATTACGATAATGTTCGGGAATTTCAGTCTAGATGCGCGCTCAAGTATGAGAGCTACTGCCCAACTTTTGCCTGAACCTGTGCTTCCGAGAATTGCGGCATGCCTCTGGAAAAACTTATCGCCGTTCGCGATCGCTACTGCGGAGCGGTCAGCGACAAAGCGACCCAATAATAGACGTTCTTCCTCCGCAATCTCTTGGCCAAGGATGCCCATGAACCGCTGGAGATTGCCACCGCTGATCACATAGCAGTCGCGATCGATTTGCGGAAAACTGTCCGCGCCTCGCTTAAATGTATTTTTCTTTTCGCCTTCTACCGTCCTGAATGTCCCGACGAGTGCCGCCCTCATGAGGTCCGTGGGGACTGTCGACAAGGACTCGTTATCACCGGTCTCAGCTTCGGGCGACAACTCAAGGCCAAGCGTACGTGTTACTTTCTCGGTGATCGCGATTAAGAACTCCTGTTGTGTCGTGCCTTTGATCGCGAGAAGTTGTCCGATACCGATGCTGGTCAGAAGGACGGAGTCCGATACATTGATGAGGACGCGGCTCGTATCAACGGACACCACGCGCCCGATATGGTCGGACGCGACAAAATTAAGAGCCGGTTCACTCATGGTTCAAAAACCTCCGTCACTAGTTGTTCAAGATCCCACAAGGATAGGCCGGTAAATATGTCCGTACTTCCTTGGCTATAAACGCGAGTGGCTGCCGCTCCGCTGACGACCGAGCTTTCTAACGCGATGACGTTCGAGTTCGCACTAACAACCTTTTTCGCGTTATCTGATAATGTCCGCGCCAATATGAGAGTGGGAGTCCCTTTGCGGATTCGATCTGTCAAGTGCGTTTCCAGATGTACGTCGTTGAATCCGTATCCAATGATTAAGAAGCGCGAGGCGCGGTCTATTTCTTTGTTCCCCCGTTCGCGGTGGACATCGAAAGGGCTGCTATAGCCATTCCTATACTTGTTTTGGCCGGGTGGAATAATGAGCCTGCTTACATTCTGCAGATGGCCGCAATGGCGCACCGGCTCACCATTGCGCTCGTACCAATCCAGGCTTCCATGCGGTTTGCTGATGACCACTCTGTCCGCGTAAAAAAAGCGCGATGTTCCCTTGTGCAGCTGCACCTCACGACAGAAACTCAGGCGTGCCTCGCGCTCATTGAGGCGCGCCGCGTAAACACCATTGAACATTACGTCGACGCCGAGGCATGCCTCCTCAGAAGCTACTTCTAACAGCCGATCATAATTCGTCGTGACGACTTGTATGCCCCCGGTCGGTCGCAAGAGATGCGGCAACAGTCGTGTGAAACGAAGAATTTTAGTGCCAGCAAACACTTCCCTAATGATTGCCGCTTCCGCTTCGGAAACAACACGTCCAACTTCCGCCCGGATTGCCTCCTCAAGGTCCGTTGAAGGTGCGATCTTCGTCAGACCATCTTCAAGGCCGCAGGCGATAATGTTTGGTGACACGTTGGCCCATTCGTCAAGGACGGGGCCCGTGACGAGTGACGGCATCGCGGAGCAAAGGTGAGTCGCAAGAGCATCCATGCCTGGGATACCCTCAGCGCATGACAAGCCCGAGCCGACGATCGTCACCAAGCCGTCGCTCATGTGCTGCTGAATCGCCAATTTTAGAGCTGAGATGTCCATACGCGTTACGCAGCCAAGCTAACTTCACACGACAAAGGGTGGTACAGCTATGGTACCCCTTAGCACAAGTCCCGCATAAACGCTGCAGTGTCCGCTTATCCGGCCACTCCTCGATGTGATTCCAGGACTGGCCGACTTCCGGGGACTTATCCTACCGCAAGTGACATGAGCGTTAACCTTGGCACCCGAAGGGCCATAGCCTGCTTTATACGAGCGACCAGTTTCCCAAACTCTCGCCACACGGTCGTCAATGTGCATGAACCTAGAACCGTCACGGAATTCTTGGAGACAGGTTGGTATCGACTTGTTGTGTAAGGGGTGCGGGGGCTAGTAATAGGGCTCTCGTTCAACTTGTCCCTTGATATCGCGCTCGATTAAATCGATAAATTTGATTAGGCAGTGGTCCGCAAGACTTTCGGTTGAGATGAAGTCGTCGGTGCCTTTGACCGCCTTCCACCCATAGGCAAATGCCCGCGAAATATCAGGGTCGAACTGATCGGTCTGAATTATCGTCGGCCTCCTGATGTACGTCTTCGACGCAAGTTCGGAATTGAAAAGGAGCCTTGAGTTGTATTCCTCAACGAACAAGCCACTGTCCTCAAGCGAGTTTGTCCATCTCTGGATCCACCGGACTATCATTCCTACCTTCTGATACCTGAGAATGACATGCTCAGATGGATTCGCCTCGCATTCCAGTCCAGCGTGACCATGGGACTTCAGTTCGTCAACTTGGCTCTCCACGCGACGGATGAGGACAGCCACTTCCTCTTGAATTTGCTTTAGGCCCTCATCGGAGGTCATGCGGGACCTAGCCCTTTGGTACCTTTCTTCAGCCCTAAGCTGATCCGCTTTTTTCAGCGGCGTCAGCGGCTCAAAGTGGCCCCCGCGCTCTTGGACCCGCGCCTTGATTGCCCCCACGGCTTGCTCCAGCGTGAAATCCCCATAGTTGAAGCGAACCGGAGTGTCCGGTAGCCACTTTGGTTTTCTGTCATTCGGCTCCACCATGAAGAAAAAGACGTTTCGGAACTCACAGTTTAGACAGCTATCTCGAATGGCAGCAGCCTCAACACCCGTCCACGGGGTGTTTCCTCATCTCTCCCGATAAATCACCACGTTGAGCCTGGACTGTTCGAAGAAGGGTGCACGCATCGACTCTAGGCCATCAGTGCCCGCCAATTCCTCTTGATTCCTTGGAAAGAAAAAGACCCTAAGACTCTCGCTCAACTTTTCGCGGAGAGCAGTAGCAATAGAGATGTCTTGAATTAGGAAAGAGATTGCGACGTCGTACTTGAAGTCATCCATCGACCCGCACCGTCCAGGACCTTCGATTCGGCATTTGGTTGGCCCTAATGTTTTAAGGATAGCCCAGAAGCAGTCTGAGCGTGACCGTTAGATGTCCAACCGCTCCACATCTTCGACTGCACTGATGAGTGGGTTGCCCACCTGAATTTGAGTGGGATCCCCACAAACGCTGTAGGATACACGAACGTTTGGGGGGCGCAGAAAACATTTGGTGATCGTCAGTTGGAAGCGAGGAAGATATATTCGCGGTATAGCGCGTCGGTCGGGTTTACAGAGTGGCACGGAGCGCGGGCGGGAAATTTGCAACGGTGTCCCCTGGTGCCGCGGAGAAAGCTGCGTTCCGTCGAAGATAGTGTCTGTCTCTCGGATATTAGGGAGGCATAAATTGAAAAAGGTGCTCCGAGCACCCCTGTTAGCAGCGAGATGGAGAGGCTTTATAACCATAAGTTGGCCAAATTGCCAACTTATGGTTTTTTTCTCACGTCTAGCTCTTCCGGGACCGATCAGATCCTCATAGGCATGAGGATGTAGCGATATTTGACGTCTTCGTTGGCGTCTTCTGGGCGCATCTGGCCGGCTGACTGGGCGTCCTTGAACTCCAGGCGAACTTCGCCCTGGACACCGGTCGCTCGCAGGAAGTCGACCAGGTAGGAACTGTTGAAGCCAACCACGAGAGGATCGTAGTTGTAGGGAGTTTCTATGATGTCTTCGGACTCGCCCGCGTCGGTGGATTGGGCGCTTAGCTTGAGTTCGTTCTGCTCGAGGCGAATCTTGATCGCGCCCGAGCGCTCATCGGCGAACTGGGCGACGCGCTGGATGCTGGCCATCAGGTCTTCCGAACGCACGATGACGAACTTGGTGTTGTCGCGAGGGAGAACGGCCTCGTAGTTGGGGAATTGGCCGGTGAGCTTTCGGCTGGTCAACACGCGCCCTCCTACTTTGAAGAAGAGGGTCTGGTCGTCATCTCCGAACTCCAGCGTCGTCGCATCGGAAGACGAAAGCAGGCTGGAGAGCTCAGCCAGCGCTTTGCGTGGGATGAGGGTCTTCTTCTCGCCGGAGATGCCTTCGAGGGTCTGGCCGAGGGTTTCGATGTGGGCCAGGCGGTGGCCGTCGGTGGCTACCATTGCCATGGATTCGGCTTTGAGGACCAGGAGGGCGCCGTTGAGGGTGTAGCGGGACTCTTCGTTGGAAATGGCGAAGATGGTTTTGGCGATCATGTTCGCCAGGGCTGGCGAGGAGATTTTGTACGCTCCCGCAGAGGGGAACTCGGGGACCTGGGGAAAGTTGGCGCGGGCCATTCCGACCATCTTGGTGTTCGAACGCCCAGAGCGGATCTGAACCCAGTGGTTGTCCATGAGCTTGAGCGAGATGTCGCCTTCGCCAAGCAGCTTGATGTAGTCGTACAGCTTGCGGGCGGGGATTGTGCAGGCTCCGGGCTTCTTCACCTTGGCGGCGCAGGAGGTGCGGAGAGACTGGTCGAGGTCGGTGGCGGTGATGGTGAGCTTGCCAGCGCCAAGTTCGTCGACGGTGGCCTCGAAGAGGAAGTTAGAGAGAATCGGGATGGTGGTCTTGCGCTCAACGACGGACTGCGCGGCGGTGAGTTCGCGGAGGAGTTCGGCGCGGGAGACAGTGATCTCGAGATTGCCAGTGGGAACGGCTTCGGGGATGATAGCGGCGGTAGACACGATGGGGTCTCTCCCTTGCTCTTGCTCTGCGGCGGATTGCTCTGCCGGTGACGTGAGGGCTGTGCTGGACATGTGTGGGTCCCTCGAAGTTGCCCCTCGGATTCGCTTGGAGCAACACCCTGATTCTAGGTTGTTCCAGCGGTTTCGTGTGAACTCCCGGCCCTGTGAATTTCAGGGGGCATCTTGTGGGGTCCCGGCACGGGTCGGAGGGGTGCTGTTTGGGCGGCGGGAGATGGACGTGGTTGAGGCTATCCATGCGCGCCGGGAGAATGCTTCTAAGAAATAGAGTGAAAGTAGAGATATTGCTAGCAGTAGTAGTAGTTATAGGTGGAAGAGTGGATAAGCGGGGTTAATCCCTATGGATGTTGGACAAAAGGTTGGTACACAGTTTCCAAAACTGCACGGGCGGATAGACCGTAAGGCGGAAGACTGGATAGGTAGCCTGGGTTTCGGGGGAGCTTTTCCAAAGTACGCACAGGCGCCTGTGTGAGTCCGCAAGCGAAACCGGGGAGGAATGTGCGCAGAGCGGCGAAAACCGCATGGACAGGGATCAAAGATGGGGTGGGGTTTTGTACAGGAGCGCAGAAGGGTGAGGAAATGGTGTCGCGTGGCGGGGCCGGAGGTGCGTTGCGCAGAGACGAAAGGCTCAGACAGGAGGAAGAAATTTAGAGCATTTTTCTGGGGTCAGGTTGCGGCGGACGCGAGGGGGCTCGGTCCTGTAGGAACGCTCAGCGGCCGGGAAGATCTTAGTAGCGGTTCGAAGAGCGGGGACGCGAGGGTATTCCGCGGCGGTCTTGCGGACGCTCGATAGGAATGCGGTAGCCCGCCGGATAGAGCACGACGAAGCGGCGAGGACCTTCGCCAGAGCTCGACGTCTGCAGTCCAGAGTCGCTTAGAAACAGATGAAGCATGCGGCGCTCACGCGAGTTCATGGGCTGGAAGCGGAAGGGCTCGCCCGTCTCCTCTACCTCTTCTATGGCAGCGTCCGCGGCGTCGCGAATGGCGCGGGCGCGAGATGCTTTATAGCCGTCGGCGTCGAAGGAGACTCGGTCGTGATCCTCCGGCTCGAGGCGCAACATCTTGGCGGAGATGTGTTCGAGCGAGCGCAAGAGTTCGCCATCGCCACTTAGCAAGAGGTCGCTGTCAAGACCCTTGCACTCAACATAAATATCGCGCCGCTCGAAGCCGTCCGGATCGACCGCACCGGCACCGGCCGTAATCCGGTATTTGAGGCGCAGGCGGCCTGTTGTGGTCAACAGCCTCATCAAGACTGCAACCTTCTCCGCGGCTACTGCTAAATCATCCATAAACCATCAGTCCTATCGAAGGACGCGCGAAATCGACAAACCGAGAAAGTGAAACAGTCGACCACTAAAAACTCTTCGAGCAGTATGACACTTTCTCAGCCTCTAATGCTTGGACGAACCAACAATTCGAAGGTCTAAGCGTATGCTGCTTCAAAGAGATAGCTACTTGCGTCCCTGGATAGTCTTGGCTGTGGCTGCGCGCTGACCCGGCTTGGGAGCCGCGACCTTGCGGCGAGCTCGCTTTGCGGCCAACTCCTTCATCTCGCGACCGAGAGAAGTCTGGTTCATCACGAGCTGCGTGGCGATCATAACGATGTTGCCGACGTTCCAGTACAGGGCGAGGCCAGAAGCATACTGCCAGGTGAGATAGCCCGAGAAGAGCGGCATGACGAAGGCCATCATCTTCTGCTGCTGTGGGTCGACGCCGGGAGAGGGGGTATAGAACTGAGCCAGGAACGAGGTCGCCACCATGAGGATAGGAAGGATGTGGTAGGGATCAGCGGAGGAGAGATCCGGCAGCCAGAAGAAGTGCGCCTGGCGGAGCTCTACCACTTTGGTCATCATGGTGAAGAAGGCGAATAACAAAGGAAGCTGAATGAGCGAGGGGACGCAACCGCCCAGCATGCTGACGCCGTTGGCCTTCTGCATCGCCATGACCTCGGCGTTCATCTCGCCGGCCTTGGGGTCCGTGGGCTTGGGGTTCTTGTACTTGGCCTTAATAGCATCGATCTGCGGCTGGATGCGCTGCATCTTGAGCGCGGACTTCATGCCCTGGATGCGCAGGGGAAGGAGCACAACGTTGATCATGATGGTGAAGATGATGATGGCCCATCCCCACGAGTAGTTGTGAGCTCCGTTATCGTGCGGAGCGATCCAGGAGTGGACGGCTCGGAGGCCGAGAAACAGGTATTTACCGATGGGGCCAAAGAAACCGAAGTCGAGCAGCGGCTCGAGCGTGCCTCCGACCGCGGTGTGGATGTTTTTGAGGACATCCACGTACTTGGGGCCAACGAAGAGACTGGTCGAGGTGTGTCCGCTAGAGGATCCGACGGCGGCGCCAAGGACGGGAAGCTCCTTGGAGCTGCTTGACGCAGCGGCAGAGCCCCTTGCGTTACTGGGCTTCACTTTCGCGATATCGATCTTGTGTTCGAAGGTGACAACCGAGGCATCATCCGGCTGGTCAGGGAGGAAGACGGCGCCGAAGTACTGGTCGCTCACGCCGACGAAATCGAAAGGCCCGTTGAGGGTGGCGCCACCGGAGATCTTCTTGAAGGAGAGATGGTCGGTCTTTCCATTGGCGTTGGTGTCGATCTGCGCGCCAGCATAGGTGATGGCGGATTCCGCGTCGCCCAGGCCAGCGGGCCAGGCGAGGAGAGCGCGTACAGGCGTGCCGTCGCGGAGGACCTCTGTGTCCGCGTGGATCAAGTAAGTATTGCTGAAGGTGAAGGTCTTGGTGACAGAGAGATTACCCTGCGAATACTTGAAGGTGAGCGACGCCGGGGCCTGCAGGGTGCCGGTGGCTGACGGGACATACAGTGCGCTGGAGAGTTGCTGATTGAGTCCGGCGTCGTAGGTGTAGAGCGAAAGCGGGTAGCCGTACAGCTTCGCCGCGCCGTCGTGAACCATGTTCAGCGGATGGCCAGCGTTGTCCTTCTCCTTCTTGAGGATCCAGGAGGTGACCTGTCCTCCCTGGTTCGAGAAGGTGATCTTATAGAGCTCGTTCTCGACGATGGTCGAGGCCTGGGCTGCTGCGACGACAGCTGGCTTGGCGGAGGTACCGGTTGCTGATGGAGCCCCTGTGGCGGTCGAAGCTGAGTGACTGGAGGAGGCCGGTGCTGAGACCGCTGCCGTGTTGTCCGGAGACTCCAGCGCAGGGTTCTTCTGTGCGCGCCAATATTGAAGACCGAAGATGACGCCGAGCGCGACGATCATCATGAGCAGAAACGAACGGTTGTCCTGGCTTCCGCCACCGCCCTGATTGGGATTCTTAAACTCTGGCAAGAGGATTCCTACGCTTTCCAAGGCCGGTATGACTACACGGCCAGCTAACTTCTAATGGTAAATGGTGAGGGCGGCAGTTGGGCCGGGAAGACTGTGTTTGCGGGGGTTTACGGAACGGGGTCGTGCCCGCCGCTGGCAAAGGGATGGCATCGGACGACGCGGCGCAGCGCAAGCCAGCTTCCACGAAGCCATCCATGGCGGACGACTGCGACGTACGCGTACTCGCTGCAGGTTGGGAGGTATTTGCACTGGGTAGCGGCGAAGACATGCAGAAGAGGAGAGACGCCGCGCTTGTAGAAGACGAGCAAAGCGGCGGCCAGATGTTCGCGGCGTGAGTTGGCAGAGAGCTGACTCATGGAGTGGAGGAGACAATGGGCGTCTTGGGAAGGGCTTGATCGTGCGAGGAGCTTCGATTAGGGGAGTTGCGGTCTAGCAGGCTCCGCTCGTAGGCTGCCTGGACGCTGCGGAAGACCGTAGAGACTTCGCGCTTGAGTTGCAGGAAGTCGAGATCGATAACAGCGCGGCGCGGATGCAGGATGACGTCGACGGGAGCGCTGAGCAGGGGCAGCGCTGCTCGTATGGCTTCGCGCATGCGGCGCTTGATACGGTTGCGATCGACCGCTTTGCCAAGGGCCTTGGGCACCGTCAATCCAATGCGTGGGCCGGGGGTGGCCGATCGGCGATCGGCGGGACGAGCTGCGTGGAAGTATGCGAGTTTCTTGCCGAATTGCTTGCGACCAGCCTTGTAGACGATCTGGTAGTCAGCGTGTTTGCAGAGGCGATGAGTCATAGGAGGTGCGAGAGAAACGAGATGCGCAGAGAGTGTCTTCAGATCTCGTCTCTTGAATCTCACCTCACACACAGAAACGCGCTCAAAGGGAGTACTCCCGTGAGCGCGCGGTTGGACATAGCGCGAACCAGCGCGACTAGTCGCGGAAGCCTGCAGAGACGGCGATCTTGTGGCGGCCCTTGGCGCGGCGCCGGTTGAGTACAGCGGCTCCGGCCTTGGAGGCCATGCGAACGAGGAAGCCGTGGACCTTGCTACGACGGCGGCGGTTAGGTTGGAATGTGCGCTTAGGCATGATGTTTGTCCTGTTTCAAGTCTTGAAGATGTCTGCTCGCCTTGTTCGCGTGATCCGGATCGCATTTGCGAATCGCCGATGCCCGGCAAAGGTCATTTGAGAGGCCATGAAGACCAACTCGGCAGCAAGTCTTGAGTATATCCGACTTGAGGAAAACCGGCAACGAAATCCCGTATAGAGATAGCAAACGAAAGTAACCTATCCGGTAACCGAAGCCTGTTCATCGATTCTTCACAATGGATGGTGCAACTCCGAAAAACTTTCTCAATTTGATTAATTTCGCTCACTGGAGAGCATGGGTTAGCGTGCTAGTATCGATTCCGTTCCGTGATGTGTAAACGACTCGCGGCCGAAATAAAGTAACGAGCCAAGGGTACTGCTTCACTCCTCCAACGCGAAGCACGGCGCTGGGTTTCAACAGCATTCCAGAATGGGTTCGCTTCGCGGCTCGATCGCGAACACGGACTTTTTCGCCTCTTTTTCGCATCTTGTTGTGTCTCTATCGATTACCGCCGTACTGAGTTCGCAACGTTGCATGACTTTAGGAAAGTAAGGAAGACTTAGACGATGTCATTTGTTCCAGTCCCGGCAGCCGTATTGAACCAGTGGGTTCGGATTCTGGGTGCGCTCGAAAAAAAGATCAACCGCCAGAGTTTTGAGACATGGTTGAAACCTACGCGCTTCTCGCATATCAGCGGACGCACGCTGCACGTAAGAATTCCCTCCGAAGAGTTCCAGCACATTGGCGACCGGTACGGCGATCTGATCGGCGAGGCGATCGATAACCTAGGCCTCGAGATCGACCAGGTGGTCTTCCAGGTGCCACCGCAGGAAGCTCCTGTGCGGGTTCGTGAGGATGGCGGCTTTGCACCGCAGCCCAGCCATAGCCAGAACGCTCCACGCCGCGGCAATGGCAGCGGTAGTCCCATGCCGGCGGGCCCGGAGCAATCTCGCTTCGACTGGAATACCGCGGCGCAGCTGAACCCGCGCTACCAGTTTGATTCCTTCGTGATTGGCAGCGGCAATCAGTTCGCCCAGGCGGCTGCGCAGGCCGTGGCCGAGCGTCCGTCGAAGGCCTATAACCCACTCTTCCTCTACGGAGGCGTTGGCCTGGGCAAGACTCACCTGATGCAGGCGATTGGTCACCTGGTGAAGGCGCGCAATCCGATCTCTTCCGTGAGCTATGTGTCGGGAGAGAAGTTTACCAACGAGATGATTAACTCCGTGCGCTACGACAAAATGACCGGCTTCCGCGATCGCTATCGCAATGTCGATGTGCTGCTGATCGACGACATCCAGTTCCTCGCTGGCAAGGAGCGCACCCAGGAGGAGTTCTTTCATACCTTCAACGCGCTGCATGAGCAGAGCAAGCAGATTGTGGTAGCGAGCGATCGGCCTCCGAAAGAGCTGAACGACTTCGAAGATCGTCTACGTTCGCGCTTTGAGTGGGGCCTGGTGGTCGACATTCAGCCGCCGGATCTCGAGACCAAGGTAGCGATTCTGCAGCGCAAGGCGGAGCAGGAGCAGACGGTTCTGCCGACGGACGTGGCGTTGTTTATCGCGGGCAATGTGCGGACGAATGTGCGTGAGCTCGAGGGTGCGCTGGTTCGGTTGATTGCGTGGTGCTCGCTACATGGCGTCGAGATCACACTTCCTACGGCGCAGCAATGCCTGAAGCAGTTCATCGACACACAGGTGCGCAAGATCACGATTGAAGCCATCCAGCGCGCGGTTGCAGAAAGCTTTGGCATGCGCGTTGCGGAGCTGAAGCAGAAGAACAACTCACGCCAGATCGTGGTGCCGCGGCAGATTGCGATGTATCTCGCCAAGCAGTTGACCGAGGCCAGCCTTCCGGAGATCGGGCGGCAGTTCGGTGGCAAGCACCACACCACCGTGATGCACTCGATCGCAAAAATTGATGGGCAGCGGCGCACCGATAAAGACCTGAACCGCACGGTGAACAAGCTGATGGAGACGCTCGGATAGCACGTGTACCAGGGGATAGAGTGGATAGAGAAGAGTGAAGGCCGCCAGCGATGGCGGCCTTCTTGCTGTATTGGCTGCGCCTCCGAGTGCGCTAGCTTCACTGGCAACTCTTCTAGGCGGTGAGCACGATCTTTCCGACGCCGCCCTTTTCCGCGCGCTCCTGCGCCGCTCCCGCTTCCGAAAGCGGCATCATGCTGTCGATGGGAAGCTTGAGCTTACCGTCGCGAATTGCTTCCCCGTAGTGTATGAAGGTCTTCGGGTCAGGCGTGGCCATGATCGCATTGACCTGCACGGTCGGATTTAGAGCGGCATTTGATGGCGGTCCGAGCACGCTGGCGAAGATTCCACCCGGCTTGACCTTGCCGATGAGCTTCGCGGCAACATCGTGATTAACCGTGTCCGCGACGGCATCCACTACGCCAACGGACGCGATTGACTTGTCGTCGTCGAGATCGATGGCGGCTGCCGCGCCCAGCGCCAGCACCTCGTCGAACTGCTTCCTGCGGACTCCGGCGATGACCTTCGCGCCAATCTCCAGCGCCGCGAACAGTGCGCAGCGACCCACGGAACCGAGCGCTCCCGTGAGCACAATGGTCTGGCCTTGCTGTACCTTCGCGGCTCGCCGAATGAGTTGATCTCCGGTGACCGACACAAGCGGCACCGCTCCCGCTGTGGTCAACTCCAGACCTTCGGGAATCAGCGCGAGGTCGGTTGCCTTGACGACGCAGAACTCCGCATAGGTGGCATGGGCCAGAGCGAAGACGCGGTCTCCTGGCTTGAATCCCTCAACGTCTTCGCCGAGTTTGGCAACGACTCCCGCTACGTCGCGCCCAAGGATTCCGGGGAAGGTTACGGGGAAATGTTCCTTTGCTGCACCCGAACGCATCTTCCAATCGACAGGATTGATGCTGACGGCATGCACGCGTACAAGCACTTCACCGAGCCCGGGAGTTGGATCGTCGAAGTCTTCATAGATGAGTTTGGACGGTGGACCATATTCGTGGAGAACAACTGCTTTCATTTCCGCACCTCTCTTCTTGTCTTCTTGGGTTTAAGATGCCGGAGAACGCGAGCAGGGATCCGCGCATCTGAACCGAATGAGGAATTCACACGATGGCCCCCAAAAAGGCAGCAAAGAAAGCAGCAAAGAAAGCAGCGAAGAAGTCAGCTAAGGAGCACGGCAAGAAGCACCACGAGGGAAAGGATATCCGTCGTGCGTACGAGCACCTTGGACGGCTGAGTGCGTTGGAGAAGTTCCTATCGGCCGGAGTTACCGCACAGATTGGACTACTGACAGATCTCGCGCAACGAAATCTCTTGCAGGGAGAACACAAGTCGGCTGCTGACCTTCTGCGCGCTGGAGAGCACCTCGGGTTTGGTGCATTAGGTTCGCAAGCCAAGGCCAGCCGGTTGAGCAGTGAGTTATCCGAGGCGATCCAAACTGAGTATGAACATCTGGTAGATAAGGCAGAGGAGCACTGGGCAAAGCATCAGGGCGACCGTCCCGGTACGATTGAAGAGGTGTATGACGCCATATTGGAGGCGGCCAACAGTGCCTATCAGAAAGGCGCGTTCCGTCGGGCCTTGGAGTTCGCTCGCGGGGCAGAGGCGCTCGCGCATGTGCATGGCGGCGGTTCACCTCTGCTGGAAGAGCCGAATGTTGGCAAGAAAGCTCAGCCGCGCTTGCGCGCATAGCCTTCCCCATCTGCTACGAACGGTCTCCAGCCCTCTCCTTCGGCGAGCTGCTTCAATCGCTCAAAACGCCTTCGACAGAGCTTGCGAATGTAAGGTGCGAGTAAAAGCCGCGCTGCGATTCTTCCAAGTGCACCGAGCGGCAGCGTGAAGCGGACCTCGTCGAGAAGTTCGGTGACGGAAGTGTTGGTAGGTGTGTCTGCGAGCTCGTAGAAATGATGGTCGTGCTGGAAGAAAGCGAAGCGGCCGCGCTCCTGAGTGTCCTGGAAGAATGCTTCCGCGGTCACCTCATGTTGGCCGAGGCGACCGACGTATTCATGCGGCGGGGTGAAGCCGGTGATGAGTGTGTGGTGCTGGGTGGGCAGGCCAAACTTCCATCCGCGCCATACGACGCGGCTGCCTGCGACAACGTGGCCGGATGTCAGGCTGCCCGTAACGCCCGTTTCCATCGCCGTCATGCCAAGCGTCTCCCTCACCAGCGCGAGATTGGTGGAGAGACGGAAGAGGCGATCCATGGGGGCATACACGAGGATGGATTCGCGAACGACGAAGGGAGTCATTGCTGGGCTTCGATGGCCGCGACGAGTGAGTCGTAGTCGTATTCGCCTTCGTAGAGCGCGCCGTTGATGTAGAACATGGGCGTGCCAGTTACACCGGAACGGATGCCGCCGTCGAGGTCGTGCTTGACGTGAGTGGCATAGGTGCGCTTTTCGAGGGCAGCCGTGAGCTCTTCGACGGATAGCTTGAGTTGGGTGGCAAGCTTGAGGAGCGCAGGGTCCGTCAGATTGCTCTGGTGTTTGAACATAAGGTCATGCATCTCCCAGAATTTATCGTGGGCTGCGGCGAACTCCGCAGTCTCGGCGGCGTGCTCGGCGTAGGGGTGCATGTCGAGCGGGAAGTTGCGAAAGATGAAGCGGAGTTTATCGCCGAAGTGCTTCTGGAGCTTCTTGACGAGGGGAAAGGCATCGCCACAGGAGGGGCACTGGTAGTCCCCGTACTCTACGAGAGTGACGGGTGCGGTGGCGGGGCCCTGGGAATGGTCTTTGGCGTTGACGGGGACGGCTAATTCGCTCATGTGCGATTAGATGCGTCCCCGCATGGGTCCGTATCAAGAGGGCGGTTGGTCGAGACCTGCTTCGATGGCACCGAGATTCATGGAATGAGTGGAAACGAGGTGATGACTTCGTGCGATGAAATCGGATAGGGATACTGAACCTTCATCGCCCTTGGCGCGGACTCGGACGCTAACGCTGTCGGAGGCGGCTTCCTTGTCGCCGAGGATGAGGATGAAGGGGATTTTCTGCAGGCCGAAGTCGCGGATCTTTGCGTTCATCTTCTGATTGCTGAGATCGGCTTCAACGCGCAGGCCTGCGGCTTCCAGGCGCTGCTGCACGGTCTTCGCGTACTCGTGGTGCTTCTCGCTGATGGGCACGAGGCCTACCTGCACGGGCGCGAGCCACATGGGGAAGGCTCCGGCGTAGTGCTCGATGAGCACGCCGAAGAAGCGCTCGACGGAGCCGAAGAGCGCGCGGTGGACCATGACGGGCTGGTGCGGTGCGCCGTCTTCGCCGATGTATTCAAGGTCAAACCGTGCCGGGAGATTCCAGTCGAACTGCACAGTGGAGAGCTGCCAGAGGCGTCCAAGGACGTCGACGAGTTTGATGTCGATCTTAGGGCCATAGAAGGCGGCTTCACCAGCGATGGTTCTGTAGGGGATGTTCTTGCGATCGAGCACGCGGGTGAGTGAGCCAATCGCGTTGTCCCATTTCTCGGCGCTGCCGATGAACTTCTTATCTTTGGGATCCCAGGTGGAAAGTTCGACCTGAAACTGTTCAAAGCCGAAGGTCTTGAGGACAGCCTCGGCGAAGTCGATGCAGGCTTCTACTTCACTTTCGATTTGCTCAGGCGTGCAGAAGATGTGGGCATCGTCCTGGGTGAAGCCGCGGACGCGCAGCAGACCATGCATGGTGCCGCTGCGCTCGTAGCGGTAGACGTTCCCTAGCTCGGCGTAGCGCTGTGGCAGGTCTCGGTAGCTCCTCGGCGAGTTCTTATAGATGAGGATGTGGCCGGGACAGTTCATGGGCTTGAGGCGGTACTCTGCGTCGTCAAGCTCCATGGGCGGATACATGTTTTCCGCATAGTTTTCCTCGTGGCCAGAGATCTTCCACAGTTCGCGGCGCATGATGTGCGGGGTGAACACCATGTTGTATCCGCGGCGGATACATTCGTCGCGCATCCAGTCTTCCATCGTCTTGCGGATGAGACCGCCCTTGGGATGCCAGAAGATAAGGCCTGCACCCGCGACCTCCTGGATGCTGAACAGATCAAGCTGCTTGCCGAGCACTCGATGATCGCGGGCCTTGATCTCTTCTAACTGTTTGAAGTGCGCGTCGAGGTCTTTCGCGTTGAAAAACGCCGTCCCATAGATGCGCTGGAGCTGCTGGTTCTTCTCGTCGCCGAGCCAGTATGCTCCGGCGATGGAGGTCACCTTGAATGCCTTGACTCGGCCGCTGGAGGGAACGTGTGGGCCGCGGCAGAAGTCCGTGAAGCTGCCGTTCCGGTAGAGAGAAATTTCGTCACCGGGCTTGGTGAAGCGCTCGATGAAGTGGACCTTCATGAACTCAGCGTTAGCGGTGTAATCGGTAAGGGCTTGCTCGCGCGATTCAATGACCTGGACGAAGGGTTCATCGCGGGCAACGACCTCCGCCATCTTCTGTTCGATGGCCGCAAGATCTGCTTCGGTGAAGGGAACCTCGCGATAGACGTCGTAGAAGAAGCCGCTGTCGGTGGCAGGTCCGTGTCCGAGCTTAGTCTCGGGAAAGAGCTCGAGCAGCGCGGTCGCCATGATGTGCGCGGCGGAGTGGCGGGCGACCCTAAGCGCGGCTGGATCATTCTCCTTCAGCAGTTCAAGCGCGACGTCTTCGTGCAGCGGGGTGGAGAGGCCGACGATGCGTTCGGAGCTGGAGTGCCCACCGGAGTACATCGCCTCTTCCGACTGCTCAAGAGCCGTCTCATTGGCATTGGCGGCCACAGGGGCGAGAGGGCGAATGCGCGCGACCACGACGGCCGCGGCCAGGCGCGGCGAGATGCTGTTGGCGATCTCGAATGGGGTTGTGCCCCCGGGGACTTCACGAATGGAACCGTCGGGTAGCTGGATCTTGATTGGATTGCTCACGGTACAAGAATAGAGCATTCAGCCCGAAGGCCACGCGGTTTCGATACAATGGCAGAGGTCCCCGGCAGCTGGCGCGGGGCAGGAGCGAGCCCTCGGCAATGACCTGGTTCAAACGCGAAGCGCAAGAGATTTCTCCCACACCCGAGCACGAGGTGCGGACCCAGGGCCTGTGGATCAAGTGTGACCAGTGCCGCAAGGCCATCTGGAAAGCCGATCTCGATGCCAATCTGCAGGTATGCCCGAACTGTGGCAGGCACTTCAAACTCGCCGCCCGCGATCGGATTGAGAGCCTGCTGGACCCTGGTTATGAGTTGGTCGACCTGGAGTTGCGTTCGACCGATCCCTTGAACTTTACCGACCTGAAGCCATACAAAGCGCGGCTGGCAGCGGCGCAGAAGAGCACCGGCCTGAACGACGCGATCATCAATGCGATTGGCCGCATCAGCGGTCCACACGGCGAGCAGGAGGTCGTGCTCTCCGTGATGGAATATGGATTCATTGGCGGAAGCATGGGGCCGGTGGTGGGAGAGACGATCGCGCGCGCCGTTGACCGCGCGTTAGAGCGCCAAATTCCTCTGATCATTGTGTCGTCGAGCGGCGGTGCGCGCATGATGGAAGGCATTACCAGCCTGATGCAGATGGCGAAGATCTCTGCTGCGCTGGCCAAGCTGGATGATGCGAAGATTCCGTTCATCAGCCTGATGACCGACCCGACCACCGGCGGCGTGACGGCGAGCTTTGCCATGCTCGGCGACCTGAACATCGCCGAGCCGGGCGCGCTGATTGGCTTTGCCGGACCGCGCGTGATCGAGCAGACAATTCGGCAGAAACTTCCCGAAGGTTTCCAGCGCTCCGAGTTCCTGCTGCAGCACGGCTTCCTCGATGCGGTGGTGGAGCGCAAGAACCTGAAGGCATATCTCGCCGAGACGCTAAAGTGGATGACTGAAGGCACGGCCACGGCGTAGTTCGCCCCATCCTCATGCATGAAGTGAATCCATCGCGGACGGCGTTGCGCGTTGCCCTGCGCCGTGCGGCGCACCAGATGCATGATGCGAAGCCGCTGGTCTTTGAGGATCCGCTCGCCATACCGATCCTGGGCAAAGAGTATTACGAGGAAGTGAAGCGCACGCCAGACGGCGCCAAGCGTCCGTTCTCCGCGGCCCTTCGCGCCTTCATGGTGGTGCGGGCGCGGCTGGCTGAAGACACTCTGGCAGCCGCAGTGCTGGATTTGGGTGTGCGGCAGTACCTGGTGCTCGGCGCGGGGCTGGATACGTTTGCATGCCGCAATCCTTATGCGAACGTGCGAGCGTTTGAGGTGGACCATCCGGCAACCCAGGCATGGAAGCTGCAGATGCTGGCGAGCGCGGGGATCGTTCCTCCAGAGAGCGCGCGGTTTGTTGCGGTGGACTTCAATAAGGATTCGTTACGAGCGGGGCTGAAGTCGGCGGGGTTCGATGAGACGTTACCCACAGTGACTGCATGGCTGGGCGTGGTGCCGTATCTCACCAGTGAGGGCTTTCGTGCGACGATCCAGCTCTTGGCGCGGTTCAAAGCGGGCAGCGAGGTGGTCTTCGACTACTCGCAGCCACGCGAGGTTCTTCCGCCGGTGGAGCAGCTCATGCACGACTCTCTGAGTGCGCGAGTAGCGCTTGCGGGCGAGCCATTCCAGATGTTCTTCACTCCGCCGCAACTTGCCGAGGAGCTGGAACGGCTGGGCCTGAGGGTCGTCGAAGACCTTGATACCACGGCGCTCACGGCGCGTTACCTGGCGGGACGAACAGACAGGCTGCTGCTTCGCGGGAAGGCCGGCAGAATTTGCATAGCGGCCTCGATAGGGACGGCACAGGAAGTGCGAGACTGATAGACGTGATGACGTACGAGGATGCATTGGAACGGTTGGCGGCGTTGGGGCCAGAGCTGCGCACAGGTCGCGCGGTCGACGGAATGAAGAGTGTGCCGCGAAGAAAGTTTTCGCTCGATCATATTCGCGCCCTGCTGAAGGTTCTCGGCGAACCACAGAAGACCTTCTCCTCCGTGCTCATTGCAGGCACAAACGGAAAGGGTTCGACGGCGGCGACGCTGGCTTCGATTGCGAATGCAGCGGGGCTAAAGACGGGGTTGTATACGTCCCCGCACCTGCTACGGGTCAATGAGCGCATCAAGGTCTCAACTGGGGGCGCAGAGGGGCAGTTGGTAGAGATTCCCGATGCGGACTTCGGCCGCGTCTACGGGCTCGTCGACACGGCGAGTGCGAAGCTGATTGCGCAAGGCGGGCTGCCGCACTATCCCAGCTTCTTCGAGCTCCTCACAGCCATCGCCTTCACCTGGTTTGCCGAGCAGCGCGTGGAACTTGCCGTGCTTGAAGTGGGACTCGGTGGCCGCCTGGATGCTACGAATTCGGTCGAGCCCATCGTGAGCGTGATTACCGACATCGGCATTGATCACACGGAATACCTCGGCAACACGATGCGCGAGATCGCCAGTGAGAAAGCAGGCATCCTTCGGCAGAGCGGCGTGCTGGTGACGCTTGCGCAACATCAGGATGCTAACGCGGCGATTGGCGAAGCGGCAGTGCGGCTGGGCGTGCGTGGCGTTGACGCCGCCCGCTGCCTTCCTCCCTCACGGGACGTCGTAACGCATACTCCTACCGGCGCCGACACCCCTTTCCTGGCGCGCAACGTGTACGATCTTACCGTCGAGGGCCAGTCGCTGCATGTCGATTCACCGCTAGCCGGCCAGCATCAGCAGCGCAATGTCGCTCTCGCGATCGCCACCGCTCTGGAGTTGCGAGCCAATCATCGTCTCAACCTCTCCAATGCGGCCATCGAGCGGGGCATTCGCGAGACCGTGTGGCCTGGCCGGCTGGAGTGGATTGCCTCGCAGGAGGGCCACGCGCCGCTGCTACTCGACGTTGCGCATAATCCCGCTGGCGCATGGACGCTGCGGGCGGCGCTGTCGCAAATCCCTGAGAACCTTCCGCGCACGCTTATCTTCGGCTGTTTGGCGGACAAGCAGATCGACGAGATGGAGCAGGTCTTGCTTCCACTGTTCGACTCCACGTCGGGTGACCCGGCGCGCGCGCGCGACCACGTCGTTCTTGCCGCAGTGAACAACCCTCGCGCCGCTACCGTGGAGGAGTTGGCCACCGCGGCGGAGCGCCTCGATGTTCCAGTGCATCGGGCAACCGACCTGCGGGATGCTTTGCAGCACGCCCAATTGCTGACGCCGAAGGACGGAGTCATTGTTGCCACTGGTTCCGTCTTCCTTGTAGGCGAAATCCGGGCACTGGCGTTAACCCAGGCGGGGTAGCATAGGGGAGATGTCCGCAGCCAACGAGCCCCTGACGACAAAAGCGCAGCACGAAGGCCCACCCCCAGAGGTCTCCTGGCGACGTCGCTGGGTGAACTATCTCGTCTTCATCCCGCTGGTTGGGTTGGCCACCGTCTTCTTCGGCACCATT
>Ga0302140_10000710_pt1 | contig 43475 bp, 30 predicted proteins | sample I_Bog_E1_1_FD_202095 | JGI IMG/M metagenome (GOLD analysis project Ga0302140, IMG submission 202095) | Peat permafrost microbial communities from Stordalen Mire near Abisko, Sweden - I_Bog_E1_1 | ecosystem: Environmental > Terrestrial > Soil > Wetlands > Peat | place: Sweden: Abisko, Stordalen...
CCTTATCCTGAGCAACGCTTTGCCGCCAATCATCCGAGATAGGAGCCGTATGCGCTAACGAGCGCCCGTACGGATCTGTGCGGGGGGTGCCGGGCAACTGGTATCCCTACCGCGACAAATAGACAGGAGATAGAACCGCTTGCAAAACTATTTTTGGAGCGCCAAATTGCAGGCTTTGGGCACCCCTCTTGCACAAAGAAGTTGATGGAATATTTTATGAATAAACTCAGCAAGTTAGCGAGTTAGCGGCAGTTCATGCCAACAATAAATCGGCAAGAAAAATGGCTCAGATAAAATATTAAAAAAAGGGGGGGGCGGTGGTACGGACCGGACGCACAGTTTTTCTGATAAACAGTAGACTGGTAGTTTATTTACTGATGGGTATACAAGGCCTTCGCCTTGCAGTTGTGCTTTCTCATCCCCCAAGATCATGGTGCGCTCTTCGCTGTGAATGATCTGCAACGCCGGTCAGGGATCATCGCCAAGCGCAACTCTCACCATCCGTCAGAACCGGCCAAAGCCCACTCAGCCTTTCTTTGGCAAAGAAAGGCTACGAATTCTCCGCTTGCAGCGAACATTTTCCCACCGCGATGCTCTTTACTGGTAGTAATGCCAAACGCGCTCTTCATCGCGAAGATGGGGGAGTCTGCGCCGCACGCGAGAGCGGGTGCGCGGGAAATCCGTTTGACGAAGCCAGCGCCGCTCAGTGAGTGCTTTCCGGAACGCTGCCGACCAGCCAAGATACTTCGCCGCCTGGAAGATCCATCAGGCCGTGGCGCTTGGAATCCACTTGCAGCGTGAGCGTCTGCTGCTTCTTCTCGCGCAGCACGGTCACCTGCACTGGCTTGCCTTGGTTTGCGCGCAATGCCCGTTCCCAGTCGCCCAGAGTTTTAATGCGGAACGAGTCGACTTTCAGAATCACATCGAAGGCCTTCAGCCCCGCTACGGCAGCCTCGCTTTTGTGCGCCACCTCTTTGACCATCAGCCCGGCAGGCACGCCCAGATACTCGGCCATCTGCCGGGTCAACGGCTCGACCAGCGCTCCGACATTCAAGCTGCCGCCAAAGAACGGCACATGGAAGCTGCTCGGTGGCTGCGGCGCGTCGCCGTCGGGTAGAAAGCCCATCCCCGGACCCGGCGCAAAAACATCTCTGCCATTGCCCAGCTTGTTCCACACATCGTGCTCCATCACGCGCCGGTCAGCCAGTTCCACGGCCAGCGTCTGCACGTTGCCGTCGCGGCTGATTTCTAGACTGACTTTGTGCCCCGCCTGAATCTCCCGCAGCATCTGCCGCAACTGCTCCGCACCTTCGACCTGCTGCCCGTTCAGCTTGACCACCACATCGTTGACCCTCAGCCCGATCTGCCCGGCCGGCGCGTCGTGATCGATCAGCGTGATAACGGCCCCGCGCGTCTCTTTCAGCTTGAGCGCCTGTACCTTCTCCTGATCCACATCCGCCAGATCCACGCCTAAGTAGCCCTGTGAGCTTCGGCCCAACAGCATCGCGCTAGGCTCCTGAAGCAGATGAACGATTCCCCGCGCCTGCGCCGACGCCCCGCAGGCAACCAGCAACCCCATCATCGTCCAACTCCAGCATGGTCTCAAAAAGTGCTTCATGGCTACTTCTCCCGTACCACTAGAGCGTTTTAGGAAATCATGTATTCCGAAATTCATCGGATTCCCACTCATTCCGCTGAAAAACGCGGAATGAATGGGGCACAGAAATCTATAGTAAAAGCTAAAACGCTCTAAGACCACGAACCCCATGCGAGCGAATAGCGAGCAGTTGGCCCCACCGCAGGTGGTTACTGAATCTCCGGCTCGTTCTCCAGAACCTGTCTTGAAACGGTCCGGATATAGGGATTTCGGTCCGTATTGGCCACCGAATGCAACACCTGCCGCACGCTGGTGTCGCCCTCCACGGGCTCCAGAATGTCAATGGCCGCCGTGCGAATCTTCGGGTCGTAGTCGTTCAGCAGCGACTCCAGCACCGCATTCCGCACCCGTGTATCTTCTGCCACATACGGCTTCAGCCCCTCCAGCGCCTTCTCGCGCACGGTGTCGTTCTTGTCGGAGCGCAAGGCCACCAGCAGCGCATCGCGAATCCCCTCCGTCTTGCAGCCGTGCCCGGCCTTGCACTCGTCCGCCATCAGAGCAACCGAGTCGTCCCGCACCCCGGCCGACGAACTCTTCTGGCTGGCCACCATCAGCAGTTGCCGGATCGCCGGATCGTCCAAGGATCCTTTGGCCACTTGTGGGGTCAGTTGGTTATAGCGCACTTCGACGATATGGCTATTCGGCTGGCGCACAATGCTGGAGATATTGGCGATCTGTGCCGCCGCTGGAACCTCCGTCTGCGTGGCTGGCCGAGCCTGCATCGGAGCGGCTTGTGCCGTCTGCACCGCAAGCGCGTGCGCCGTGCGCGTCTCCGCCAGCCGGAATCCGCCCAGCGAACCCGCGCCCAACCCCACCACCAACAGCAATCCAGCCGCCACAGGCGCAGCCTGCAAGCGGGCTATGCCATTCACAAACTGCTGGCCCAGCCGCTCATACCAGCGCCGCGTAGGCAGTGCATCTAGCGCCTCATCCAGCCGCATCCGCGAACGTGCCATCAGATTGGCATCCGGCTCGGCAACCGGATAAGCCTCCGCAAGCACCTTCAGCGCCCGCAGTTGCTCCTGCTCTTTGCGGCACTCCGCGCAGCCCGCCAGGTGAAGCTCCAGCTCGTGCGCCTCTGGCTCCCCGTACTCCGCCGTCACTATCCGCTCTTGTACGATTTGGCAATTCATCTCTCTACGTCCTTCCAGCCTCAAAAAGGTTCAACCATCCGCGCCCCACGATCCGGCTTCCCGTGAAGGGAATGCCACCGGCGCTTTTACCGCAACTCCGCCAACTGTATCCTCAACTTCTTCGTTGCCCGGAAGAGCGTATTCTTGGCGGTCTCTTCCGTGGTGTTCAACATCTCTCCGATCACACGCAACCGGAGTCCCTGGTAATGCTTCAGCTCAAAGACCATCCGCTCACGCGGCGTCAGCTTCGTCAGAGCCTCTTGAATCCGCTCACCGAGCAACTTGCGCTCCAGCTCTTTGGCCGGATTGGAGAATGACCGGTCATCGGAGACCGAAGCCAGCAAGTCAATCTCCTCGCCGGAATGGTCGATCAGTACGCCATTGGCCTCGCGCCGCGTCTTGCGCCGCCGCATCTGGTCCAGGCAAAGATTGGTCACAATCCGATAAATCCACGTGTAAAACGAGCACTCGAAGCGGAAATTTCCCAGATACCGGTAGGCCTTCAGGAACGCTTCCTGGTAGATGTCCTCGGCGTCGTGTTCGCTGCCCGTCAAGTGCAAGGCCAGCCGGAGCACCTGCTGCTCATACTGCCGGACCAGAGTGTCAAAGGCCGCACGCGAACCAGACTGAGCCTCGCGGATCAGCTCCATCTCCGGCGCGCGCGCCCTCGCTCGCTCCTCGGCGCTTGTCTCTCCGTTCGTCTTTCTGGTTGCAGCCATGCCTGAGGTGGATTGTACCTTCCGGCCCGCCGGCCAAGCCAAACCCGCCGCGTTCTCAATCGGGGAAATGGGGTAGATCACTGCACTCGCTGCCATCGAATCCGCTCCGGGGATAGGGAGTCTCCGCAATGAGATGGACGCGACGCAAGGCTGTTGGTGAGCAATAAGGGACAGCGCGAAGCCAGGGCTTTTGGGCCTCGCGCCTGAAAACGCCGACTGAGAATCTAACTCGTGCCGCCACGGCCATCCTCATCCCAGCCAAAACAGCGGAATCAGCCCCAGCAATGCCAGCGTAACCAGCATCACCAGCGCCTGCACGCCGGTCTTGCGGTCGGCCAGGCTAAAGGCGTAGCAGCCCTTCACGATGTTGTTGCTTGAAGCGGCAATGGCCACCGCCGCCGCGGCCTCCTTGAAGGGCGTCAGCGTACCCGCAGCCTGCGTCAGGCCCATGATGAACGGGTCCACGTCGCTGATGCCCATGACGGCGGCCAGAGTGTTAACACCGGCTCGGCCCAGATACGTCACCGCTAACTGCGTAGCCACCAGCATCACCAGAAAAAGCCCTGCAAAGAAGAGTGCTGTCATCAGGTCCAGCGGATTCTTGGGTTCGGACTCGCGCTCGACCTCCTGCGTGTTCTTGTCGGCAATGCGCGACCACAGCCAACCCACGCCAACCGCCGCTATGGCCAGTGCCAGATAGGGAATATACAACAGCAGCATCAGTTGCCTGTTGAAGAGCGCCAGCAGAATCACCAGCCGCAGATACATCATGCCGCAGGCGATCAGGATGCCTCCGGCGAAGAGATGCGGCCGCAATTCGCGCTTGGCCCTGCGCGCCATCACCACCGTCGTGACCGTCGAGGAGTATGCGCCGCCCAGAATCGACGCCAGCACCACGCCGCCCTGTCCCTTGGTCATCTTCTGCAAAACATAGCTGGCGTAGGAGATCGTGCTGATGGCCACAACAACCAGCCAGGTCTTGAAGGGATTGATGTGAAAGGGGCCGTACTCCAGATTGGGCAGAATCGGCAGAATCACTCCGCTTAAAAAGAGAAACTTGGCAAAGGTGAGAATCTCATTCGGCGCAATACGCCCGGCCAGCTTTTCCAGAGCAGCCTTCAAGTCCAGCAGCAGCAGGCTGGCGACGCCCAGCGTTGTCGCGATCCACAGATGCCCGTAGCAGACCAGCGCGCCCACCAGAAAAGTGGCGAGGCCGGACATCTCCGATGTGACTCCGGCGGTTTCGGCGGTAGAGATCTTGTGCCAGTACGAGAGCAGCAGAAAGCCGGCCACGACCAGAAAACCCACGGCCACCGGCAGCAATTGCGTGCCTGAGACCAGCGCAATCGAGTAGCCGATCAAGCCGATCAGCGGGAAGGTGCGCACGCCGCCAAAGGAATATGCGCCCTGGGCCGTCTTGCGCTCCTCGCGCTCCAGGCCAATCAGGAAGGATAAAAAGAGAACCAGAAGAATCTGCACCGCTTCCGGCGGGAACTGCTTGTAAATTTCCATGCGGGTCGTGCCTCGGAGATCAGTCTGCTAGTCAGATTACACGCTTCCCCAGAGAAGTGTCTCCAACTTCCTACTCCCTCAATCTCGTAGTCCCTCAGTCCCTGGTCCATGCCCTTCGGTGTTAGCCTAAAACCTTATGGCAGCATCTTCACAGGTGGATTATCTGGTCATCGGCGCGGGCGTGGCCGGGTTGCGTGCAGCTGTTGAACTGGCGCGCCACGGCGATGTCCTGGTCGTCACCAAGGAGTCCGTCGCCGAATCCAATACGCACTACGCGCAGGGCGGCATCGCCGTGGCCATGGAGGGCGACGCGGACGTAGCGCTGCATCTGGAAGACACTGTCAATGCGGGTGACGGGCTGGTCTGTCGTCCCGCGGCTGAGGTTCTGGTTGCCGAGGGGCCGGTACGCGTCGCCGAGCTGATCGAGTGGGGCGCGGCCTTCGACTCCGAGGCTGGGCAGCTCCTCCGCACGCGCGAGGGCGCTCACTCGCTACCTCGCATTCTGCACGCCAACGGAGACGCCACTGGTGCGGAGATTAGCCGCTCCCTGGCCGCCTTCGCCCGCGTGCACAAGCGCATTCAGTTTGCCGAGTGGACCACGGTTACAGGTCTTCTGGTGGAAGACGGCCGCGTAGTCGGCGCCGATCTGCTCGGCTGCGACCGTCGGCCCAGGCTTCAGCAGCGCATCAGCGCGCGCGCAGTCCTTGTCGCCGCAGGCGGTGCGGGCCAGGTTTACAGTGACACCACCAACCCCGCCGTAGCTACCGGCGACGGCATCGCGCTGGCTGCGATGGCTGGTGCGCAGCTCGCCGACATGGAGTTCTATCAGTTCCATCCCACGGCGCTCTCGCTGGCCGGTGCGCCGCGCTTCCTGCTCTCCGAGGCGCTGCGCGGCGAAGGCGCAATCCTGCGCAACGACCGTGGCGAACGCTTTATGGAGCGCTATCACCCGCTGCTGGAATTGGCCCCGCGCGACGTGGTTGCCCGTGCCATTACCCGCGAAGGCATTGGCGCTACGCCCGCCGAATGGCGCCTCGTCCATCTGGATATGCGCCATGTCCAAGGCATCGACTTGCATCAACGTTTTCCCGGCATCAGCGCCGTGCTGGCGCGCTACTCGCTCGACCTCAGCCGCGATCTGATTCCCGTCCGCCCGGCGGCGCATTACATGATGGGTGGCATAAAAACCGATATCTTTGGCCGCACCACCTTGCCCGGCCTCTACGCTGCCGGAGAGGCCGCCTGCACGGGCGTACACGGCGCAAATCGGCTGGCCTCGAACTCACTGCTCGAAGGTCTGGTCTTCGGTGCGCGCGCCGCGCAGTCGATGCTCGCCGAGTGCTTGCCGCACGGGCGGGGGGTTGATGTGGATTCCGAGCCGCTTGCGCCTTTGTCGGAAGCTGAAAAGCAAAAGCTGGAAGAGATTGTTTTCAAGCTGCAAGCCGCCATGTGGGCCTACGCCGGGTTGCTGCGCGAGGAGTCCACGCTGCGCCTTGGCGTTACTGAGCAGGAGGACTGCGCCGCTGCGCTGGACGAGATCGCCGGGGCAGGGAAGGGAAGCCGCCGCCTGAGCGAAGCGCTGGCCATGAGTCGCGTCGCTCACGCCATTCTGGCCTCAGCCCTGGCCCGCACCGAGAGCCGCGGCGCGCACTTCCGCAATGACTATCCCCACCGCGACGATGCGCGCTTCCAGAAGCACTCGATCTTGGGGCGCGATGGTCAGGTCATCTTCGAGAAGTGGTAGAGTCTGTCGAAAAAATCTATTGATGAGTTTGGACGTACGGAAAGGATGAATCGATGATTGACGGGAAGAAAACCTGGCATTTTTCCGCTGTGTGTTTCATCCTTTCCGGGATTGCACTTTTTTACTATGGATTGGTTATTCAATATCGCTATCAAGCTACACTTCCTCGAACGGAAGATAAACCCTCTGGACATATTTTCCCGCTCAATATTCACGGAGTTATCGTCTTCCAGACGGCGCGAGAGCAGAATAGGCAACGGTTATTTGAGATAGGTGGATTTGCGATTGTTATGCTCGGATTGGCTACCGGAGGCATCAGCGAAAAGAAATTCAAGATCGGAAAGAAGCTGGAATGAGATTGACGAAAAGATGGGAGTTATTCGCGGTGATTCTGCTGCTTGTTCTTCAGGCGGCGCAGGTTGTGTACATGGTTCATCGCGAGTCGCTTACCTGGGACGAAGACGATCATATGTTCGCTGGCTATATGATGTGGAAGGCGGGCGATTACGGGCTGAATCCGGAGCATCCACCGCTGGTGAAGCTGCTGGCGACACTGCCGCTGTTGGGCGATAAGCTCTGGATTCCGCCGCTGCAAGGGCGCGAGTTCAAATCCGAGGCCTATCTGGACGGTCGCGAGTGGCTGGCGCGCAATGACGGCGCAAGCCAGCGGCTGGTCTTCCGCATGAGGCTGGCGGCGGGGCTGCTGGCTCTGGGGCTTTCGCTCGTGATCTTTTTTGCCGCGCGCGCGTGGTTCGGCGCGCCTACCGCGCTGGTGGCGCTTACGCTGGCCGTCTTCGATCCGAATCTGCTGGCGCACTCGGCGCTGGTGACCACAGATGTTGGCCTCTCGCTTTTTTTGCTGGCCAGCATTTACGGCTTCTATCGCTACGTCAAGCAGCCCTCGTTGACGCGTCTGCTGCTGACGGGCCTTGCGGCGGGATGCCTGCTAGCCACCAAGCACTCCGGCATTCTGCTGGCGCCGATGCTGCTGATGCTGATTGCCGGGGAGATTGTGGCTGCGGGGAAGGGAAGCCGAGCCCGCACAGCACTGCGGCTAAGCGGTGCCTTTGCGGCGATAGTGTTGATTGGTGTCGCGGTTCTCTGGGCCTTCTACGGCTTCCGCTACGCTGCGCGCCCGGCGGGGCTTGCGCTGAGCACATCGCTGGCTGATTACACCGCGCCGCTCAGCCACTTCAACGCTGCTGCTGTCCTGTTTATCGCCCATCTGCATCTGCTTCCAGAGTCCTATCTGATGGGTTTGGTGGACGTGAAGCGCATGGCGCAGTTCTATCCCACATTCATTTTCGGCAAGAACTATTCACATGGGGTGTGGTGGTATTTTCCTGTTGTCATTGCGGTTAAGACCACACTCGGCCTGCTCGCGCTACTGGCTTTGACAGTCTTCGCCGTTCTTTCCGGCTGCCTTCGCAAGGGCAGGGAACTGGCTTACCTGCTGGTTCCTGGAGGTTTTTATCTCGCTGTCGCCATGCTCTCCGGCATGAACATTGGCGCGCGCCACATTCTGCCGCTCTACGCGATGGCTGCGATTCTGGCCAGCGCGGGCATTACCGCTCTGGCCGCGCGCAGCCGCCGTTGGACTTGGGTGGGCGTGGCGCTGATCGCGGCGCACCTCGCTTCCGCGCTCTCGGTCTATCCCAACGATATGGCCTATGCCAATGAGGCTTGGGGCGGCCCGAAGAACCTTCACACTTTGCTCAGCGACGCCAACGTGGATTGGGCGCAGCAGCTCTATCAGGTGAAGGAGTGGCAGGACCGGCATCCCGGCGAGGAGTGCTGGTTTGCATATTTCGCCTATCCGGTCGTCGATCCAGCGGTCTACGGCATTCAATGCCATCATCTGCCTAATGCGGACACCGGGTGGCTGGGTGGCTCCGATATCATTCCGCCGGAGATCAGCGGTAACGTGCTACTCAGCGCCGGCGATCTGAGCGGCTGCGAGTTGTCCAGCAGTAGCCAGAATCCCTACGCGCTCTTCCAACCGCTGAAGCCCGCCGAGATGATCGATGACAGCGTTCTCGTCTATCGCGGCACATTCCACGTTCCCCAGGCCGCCGCCATGAGTCGCGTGCAGCGTGCCTACGAATTGCTACACGCGCATCAGCCCGGAGAGGCTTTGGCGATGGCGCGGGAGGCTGTCCAGATTGATCCTGGCAACGTGGACGCGGAAAATGCGCTCGGCGTTGTGGCCGCTCTTATGGGCCAGAAAGACGAGGCCCACACAGCGTGGACCGCGGCATTGGCTGCGGCAAAACGGTTGGAGCCTGAGGCAGGAGCTGGCTACATCACCGATCTGGAGGAGAAGCTGAAAAAGCAGTAAGGGTGGGCGAAAGAACGGCGCAGGTAATACGAAGGGCCGGAAACGGGCCAGGAAACACCCGGTGAAGTGGTGTTTCATATGCTGCGTGGAAATAGGTACATTACTTATTTTCAATGACGTACCGGACGCAAGAGAGATGCAACAAGTTCCTGAAATTTGGTACTTCCAATAAAGCGGAGCATTGACCGATGATTCTTCTCGGCACCGCATCCAGTTCACGATTCAAAAATGGAATGCGGAGGTGCACACAAAAGAAATCGGACCTTTTACGCCTTCAGTTCGTGAAGAGTCCACCCGAGGGATCTGTGAAAATCAAGCTTTCTGTTATCGCTCTTGTTCTTTCTCTCTCCTATTATGGCGTTTTACTTGCCGGTTGCGGTTCCTCGAAGAGCGGAACGAGTGGAACGATTACCAAAACCACGCCGGTGATTGCTTGGAGCACGCCTGCTTCAGTTCCTGTCGGCACAGCGCTCAGCTCCACGCAGCTTGATGCAACCGCCAATGTTGCAGGCACGTTTGCTTATTCGCCAGCGGCTGGGACGGTCGAGTCCACGGCGGGCTCGGTCACACTGAATGTCTCGTTTACGCCCACCGACACGACCAGCTACAACACGGCGACGGCCAGCGTAACGCTGACCGTAACTGCGCCCAACAAGAGCACGCCGGTGATCACCTGGAGCATGCCTGCTTCGGTTCCTGTTGGCACGACGCTCAGTTCGACGCAGCTTGATGCAACGGCTGACGTGGCGGGTAGCTTTGTTTACTCGCCGGCCGCTGGTACTGTCGAGTCCACGGCGGGGCTGGTCACACTGAACGTCACCTTCACCCCCAACGATACAGCCGACTACACCACGGCTACGGCGAGCGTGACGCTGAATGTGACTTCGCCCAATAAAACCACACCGAAGATCACCTGGAGCACGCCCGCTTCTATTCTTCTTGGCACGGTGCTCAGCTCTACGCAGCTTGATGCAACGGCCAATGTTGCAGGCACGTTTGTTTATTCGCCAGTGGCTGGGACGGTCGAGTCCACCGCGGGACAGGTTACGCTGAACGTCTCGTTTACGCCCTCAGATACTACCGACTACAATTTGGCCACGGGAAGTGTGGCTCTCACCGTCACCGCTGCCAACACCACAGCCATTACGGTCAATATCGACACTCTGGCCAATCGCCATCAGATCAGTCCATTTGTTTACGGGAATAATGATGAGACGATTTCGGATATATCCGACATCGGCTACGGTTTTTCACGATGGGGTGGTAATGACGCCTCGAATTATAACTACCTATTGCAGACTCGTAATTCCGCCTCAGACTGGTATTACGAAACTTATGGAGGCGCGGGCGACCAGGTCGGACTCATTACCCAAACCCAAAATGCGGGCAGCCATGCGCTGACCACGATGGCGATGATGGATTGGGTGGCCGCAGAAGCCGAGAACAGCACCAACCGCAATTGGAGCTATTCCGTTCAGAAATTTGGTGCACAATGCTCCGTCGATTCTAACAACACAGACGCAGGCAACGGCCAAAAAGCCGACTGCAAGACCCCCGTCACCACCGATGCGGTGACCACCGCCTACTACCCACTCGTTGACACCGCACAGGAGTGCCCGGCGGGAACCACAGATGGGGTCACCTGCATCGACCGCGAAACCTGGGCGAAGGCGCTGGCCGCGTCCTTCAACACCAGCAGCGCAACCTGCCCGGTGCCGTACTCTTCCATCACCTCCTGCCACTTCTACGACATGGACAACGAACCCGAAATCTGGCAGGGTACACACCGCGACGTTCATCCCGCAAATTCAGGCTATGACGAACTGGCCGATCTCTACGAAAAAGAAGCGGGCTTCCTCAAGACGTGGGATCCGGCAGCCGTACGTTTTGGTCCGGTCTTCAGCAGTTGGTGGTTTTACTGGAACGGCGGCAACGGGGCCGATAAGGGCGACCACGGCAGCGTGGACTTTTTGCCCTGGTGGCTGAATCAGGTCAAGTGGAAGGATCAGATCAGCGGCCTGCGCACGCTCGATGTCTTTGACATTCATGCTTATGCTGACGGTGGTCCTACCAACAATTTCACCAACGCACAGCTACAGGCGGCTACGGCCAAGGTCGCCGGTTATTACTGGGATCCGGCCACAGTGAACTCGGATACGAACAACCCTTGGACGACCAATGAAGAGCCAAATCCGGGCATTCCATTCGTTATTCCGCGCATGAAGGCCATGGTCAATGCCATCTATCCCGGTACGCCGCTGGCCTTTACCGAGTGGGGTTATGGCGTTGCCGCGAATGTGAACAACGAGCCGGACTTCTCGACCGCAATCGCCGATGCGGACACCTTGGGTGTATTCGGACGCGAGGGGCTGAGCTTTGCCTCGCGCTGGAGTGGCCCGTCATCCAGCTCTCCTCAAAATGCCGAATACGAGGCCTGGAAGATCTTCCTCAACTACGACGGCGCGCATCATAGCTTCGAACCGTTGTCGATCTCCGATCAGAACAGCGGCAATTCGGATCTGTTTACCAGCTATGCCTCGCTCAATTCCACGGGCACGACGATGACCATCATGGTTCTCAACAAAGATCCCCAGAACAAGGCGCAGGTAACCTTCAATCTCTCCGGATTCGATCCGACCACCTACACGGCCTACACGCTGGCCACGACCGCTTCCAGCGTGATTTCGGCCTCCAGTTCGACCGCTTGGAATGCCTCGCAGAGCTTTGCGCCGTACAGCATCACTCTATTGGTAATCAACGGAAGCGAAAGCTCCACGCCCGCCTCGGAGTGGAACCTCAATCCCGACGATCTGATGATTCCCGCCTCGGGCACGGCAACCCTGCATCCGGCGATCACGAGCGGCAGCGCCCCCGTGACGCTTTCATCGGTGGTCTTCGACGCTTATGAGGGCGCAACGGCTTGCAACGGCTCACTGTCACTTACCAACGCCACCATCACCGCATCCCAGCCCGCAGCCATCACCGTCAACGCGGGAAGCACTTCCGGCTTCTGCCACTATACCGTCACCGGCAGCGATGGCACGACAACCCAGACTCAGGGCGGCTGGATTGTCGTTGGAAAACCACCTGCTACGCTCACTCAGTCGGGAAACAGCCAATCAGGCGCAGCCGGAACGGCTCTATCGCAACCTCTGACCGTAACTCTGAATCCCGGCCAGTCCGGCGGCTCGGCCAGCGGTGCGGGCATTCTATTCACCACCTCGGCCGGCACGCTCTCCAATGGCACAACCAGCGGAAGAAGCGTGATTGCCCTAACCAGCGGATCGGGGACCGCTTCGGTCACTCTGACGCTGCCTTCGTCCAAGGGAACTGTGACCGTCACCGCGCAGGATCAGTTCGCGCTAGGCGGAGCTTCAGTCACCTTCACGGAAACAGCTAACTAATATCACACCGGCCCACATACCTCTCCATGGCGCAAAAAGCACCGTAGAGAGGTATGTGGGCCGGTAGCTAATGAAGATCAATTCCACGAGCATCTCTGCGAATAGCGCCATCTAGCCGTCAGTCGTGGGAGGAAGAGTCTTTGCGTAGATGAGCGCAGCGCGGCCCTCGGAATAGTAGTTCTCCCGGCGGCCATGGCAGCAGTAGTCCTGCGCCTCATAAAGGTGGATGGCGGCGGTGTTGGTGGCTTCCACGTGCAGCCAAATCAGCGCCGCTCCGTTTGCGCGCGCAGAGGCTTCAATATGCTGGAGCAGTTCACGGCCAATGCCGCCGCAGCGCGCATCAAGCGCCACTTCGAGGGTTTGAATGTAGGCTGAGATTCCAGACTTTCTTTGCGTCCAGACGGCGATGGCGAAGCCTTTTAGCCGCTCATTCTCTTCCGCAATCCACGTGGCGACGTTGGCGCGGTTGACCAGGTTGCGCAGATAGCGGCGGCTAAAGCGATCTGGCGGCTGAAAGCACAGCTCTTCCAAGGCATAGAGTTGCGGGAAGTCATCGGGCTGGTAGAGGCGATAGTGCACACTCCAACTTTACGGCAAGCAGACCGCAAAGAGCCATTCCTGTTGGGGAATGGCTCTTTGCGGTTGATTTGAGTCTGAAGATAAGCAAAGCTGACCGGGGTTTGTGGAATCCCAGATCCTAAAGCAGGACCTGGGGCACCCGGATTGGTGGGAGAGTAACCGCGCTAGACCTTGACTTCGAGGTCGGAGATCACGTCAAAGAAGCGCTGATCGAGGCGGCGGTTGTGGGCGATGGCTTCCTTGATGGTGATGTCGGTGACATCCAGGCCATTGATGACGGCGATGCGGCCCCACTTCTTGTCGTGAACCATGTCGATGGCGTGCAGGCCATAGCGCTGGCCGAGGATACGGTCGTAGGCCGTGGGAACGCCGCCGCGCTGGGTGTGGCCCAGGTTGACGGAGCGGGTCTCAAAGCCTGTCTTCTTCTCAATCAGGCTGGCCAGCTTCTCGCCGATGCCGGAGAGGCGGGCGTGGCCGAAGGAGTCAAGCTGCGCGTCGGGGTTGATGACCTGGCCGACTTCGGGCAGATGGCAGCCCTCGGCGACGACGACGATGCCGTAGTGCTTGCCGTGGTCGTAGTTGTACTTGAGCAGCGCGGCGACGTGGTCGATGTCGATGTCCTTTTCGGGGACAAGGGTGACGTCGGCACCACCAGCCGTGCCGGCCGCGTAAGCGATCCAGCCAGCGTCGCGGCCCATCACTTCGACGACGATGACGCGGTTGTGGGAGTCGGCGGTGGTGCGGATGCGGTCAACCGCTTCAGTGGCGATGGCCACGGCAGTGTCGAAGCCGAAGGTCTGATCGGTCCCGCTGATGTCGTTGTCGATCGTCTTGGGCACGCCGACCGAAGGGACGCCGTTCTCGCTCAGGAAGAGGGTGACGGACTGCGTATCGTCGCCGCCCAGGGCGATTAGTGCATCGATCTTGTTGGCCTTGAGAACTTCCTGGACCTTCTCGATGCCGCCGGGAATCTTCTTCACATTGGTGCGCGAAGAGTGCAGAATGGTGCCGCCCTTGAGCTGGATGCCTTCGACGGCTTCCAGGGTCAGCGGAATGAAGTTGTTGTCAAGGACGCCCTTCCAACCGTTAAGGAAGCCGATGAACTCATCGCCATAGTGGTTGATACCCTTGCGCACAGCCGCGTAAATCACCGCATTCAGTCCGGGGCAATCGCCGCCGCCGGTCAACAAAGCAACTCGCATCGTAGAATCTCCTGATTGATTTTTTGCGCGGTCGACAAGAGACCGAGCCGGGAATGAATCCCTGAAATGTGCGGCGATCACGGGAAAAGTTGCCGGACTCGACGCCATATTTATTTTACTCCGCCGCGATAACGATAGATCGTGAGCGCGATCACGACCAAAAAGCTCTTCCGGAAATGGAACTATGGTCTACTACCCTGTTTGGTGCGAAAAAGGTTATTCATTGGGAGAGATTGGTATCACTCTTGATGGCTGGAAGCTCTGGAGAATCTGAAAAATTCAGTATGTCCCCCATTTGAGTCAGCGTCTGGTAAATTGTGCCTGAAGGAAGCTCGATGACGGAATGTGCCCGAAGGCAAGCCGACAGCCTCCATGCAGGAACCGAAGTCTTCAGCTTGCAGATGCGCTTCTTGCGGTCCAGATAAACCAAGTCGATGGGGAATCGCATCCAGAAGGTATGCACCGACTCGCAGGGGATGATCCACAAGCCTTCTCCGGGCAAAAGACATTCTCGGCCAAGCAACCCCGTCTTGCGCTTTGCGGCGCTGTCGGCAACTTCCATGCAGGTGGCCAACACCGTGTTACGCGTCATGTTTGTAACACGCAAACGGGACTCTTGTATATCTTGACCAGACGAAGCAAAGAAACTATGGACGCACGATGCAAACCGACGGAAGAGATTCATCAGATAGCCTGAATTCCTTTCTCTCCAGCCGCCGATTCTGCGCAGCTCATTAGCTCATTTGCAACCCCGTCGGCTGCCTGAAGGGGCAGCCGACGGGGTTCAGGATTTATTGATCCGATGAAGGGGCAGCAGGCGCAGCAGTCGATATTCCTGAGCCACTGCCGAAGGTTATTCCACCACCCTCAACCACCAGTGGCGTCTCCGGTTTCATGCTTTCCTTCAATTTTTCGATTGAGATGGTCTGCGGCGGAGGTGGCAGAGTGTTGGCCGCAGTCTTGGCATCTGGAGAATTCATTGGAATGCCGGTGTTGGGCGGCAGGAACTTTGCCGGGAACTTCAGTTGCGGCACGGCTTCACCGGCGGGAATTGGAGCCACAATCTCGGGGGTGACGATCACAATCAATTCGGTATTGGCCTTGGTTTTTTGCATTGATTGGAAGAACTTGCCGAGAACCGGTATGTCACCCAGGAAGGGAATCTTGTTGAAAGTCTCCGATTCGGTGTTGTCCAGAAGGCCACCGATAACAAAGCTCTGGCCGTCGGCGAGCTCGACCTCGGTCTGAACTTTTCTGGTAGTAATGGCAGGAACGTCAAATCCAGAGATCTGAATTTCACTGGTGGTGTCCAGCGCGCTAACCTCTGGTGCAACTTGAAGGCGGATGGTTCCCCGCGGAGTGATGGTAGGAATAAAATTCAGGCGAACGCCGTACTCTTTGAACATGATGGAAATCGACGCTCCTGATCCGCCCGAACCGCCTTGCACCACCGGATAAGGAAATTCGCCTCCAGCGAGGAAACTGGCCTGCTTGCCATTGGCCGCGATCAGATTGGGTTCTGCTAGAACCTGCGCGCCGATCTTGGTTGTCAGAGCTTGAATATCTACGCCCATGGGAAGATTGCCTATGGGCATGGCAAGAATATTCAATTCATTGGAAAAAGTTGCCGTGGTGGTGCCCGATGATGAGGTGGTGACTGTCGGCGGTGAAAACTGTCCGGTACTGATGCCGCCGACGGTATTCAATGCTCCCAGACTGACGATGTTCATACCGAACTTTGTTTCTCTGGTACGGTCAACGCTGATGAAACGCACCTTGAGCAGTATCTGCGGATCGCTCTCGGGTACATTGACATTGAGAAGATTGACGACTTTGCCGCCTGCTGATGCGATCTTGACTGCACGTGCCGAGTTATCCAGATCCTTTACCGTTCCACGCAGATAGATGACTCCGGGGCCGGCGCTGATCTTGAGCGGTTGTCCGGGAAGTTCGGAGCGCAGTTCGCGCCGAATCGAGTCCAGGCTATCGTTCAGCGCAGAGGCGCTTGGCCGGACCGCCAAATTGAAGAACTGCCGTCCACCATGAGTGTCCCAGACGATCAGGCTGGTCTCTCCAGGAGCCTTGCCATTCACCATGATCTCCGTAGGACTCGTTCCATGAACCTCGGCGATCTCCCCTGTGCCAATGGCAACGCGCTTGATTGGCCAAGTTGTATCGACCAGAACAGTCTTACCCACAGCAACAGATAGATCGTTGGCGGAGTCCTGTGATGCGTTGGTGGAATCGGCAGGAGACGGAGAGGTTTGAGCCTGCAAGCCAGCTCCGGCGCAGAGGAACATAGCCAATGCGCTGAAACATGCAATCGAAACAACAGTCTTCGCTCTCACTTGTGTCCCTCGGAAGTTGCAAATTTTTCTTGAGTGGATTTGTTACCATTGAGCACTTCAATGGAAAACGGCTCGGGAGCTGAGGCCCTTGGTGCGGCGACGTGCTGAGGCTTGACGGGAGCAGTGGCGACCGCGCCTGTAAAGAGGCTGTTGGTATCCGTACCCGCCACGGGGGCAACCTTGGTATCCAAAGGATTACGAAGCACCAGCCGAATGGAGAAGCTGCTGGCCAGACTCAGCGTCTCTGCCTCTTCAGGCGTGACCAGCAAATTCACAACCGTCACTTGCTTGGCTTTACCTTCAGCGTCCTTTTGAATATCTGTACCGGCCGACAGCACTTGAATATTCTGTAGCAGCGTCTTTGAGACCTGGCCTTGGTTGGGATTCTGTGTACCGGGAGGCGTACCGGAGAGAATGACATCCACTCGCAGTCCCGGGGTTACGAAGCCGGACACGTTGACCACATCATCCACTTTGACCGCGCACGCCCTCATGCCTTGCGGAATGGTCGATGCTAATCCACCGCCGGAACCCACCGGTGCCAGACGCGAATCAATGATGGGTTCTCCCTGGTAAAGATCGGATATTACGCCTCGTCCAACGACGGTACTCTGATCTTTGGCGAGAATGGCACCTTTGGGAGCTGTTCCGCCAATCTCGACCGTTGTCAGATTGTCCAGGGAGAGAACGGATCCAAGTTTTACGTCCGCCTTTGCCGCAACCACGCGCGTAGTGGCGGGAGTGCGCTGGGCCGAATTCTGAGTGTGAATCATTTTGGCCACAATAACTGTGAAAATGGTGGCGACGATCAGAGCTACGAAAAGAATCGTGAGTAGTCTTCGGTTCATTGGTAAACCTGTCTGAACTGGCTACCCAGCCAGCTTTGCCTTTCTTTGCTCTTTGGCAACTGCCACGCCTCGGCTCTACGCCGAAACAGGATCTGAGTGAATACAAGTTCAAGCGCGAGTCCAGTGTATTCCTTGAATGCTGTATGAATACAGCGGCAAGGGCGATTCCGTGGGCGGGGGGTATCAAAAGGGTTATCCAATAGAACCTCCTCATACCCTAGGCTGGAAAAGATTATAATAGACTCATGCGCAAGAACGATAGGCATCTCTCAGACTATGGCGTAACTGAGTATGATTGCCGTGTGATCCGCGCAACCGCATGGAATCAGGCTGAACCGGGGAGGGAATTGATCCGCGCATGAGGGCTTCCTCCACGATTTCGCTCTTCTCCGAGCAGCACGAACTGAACCGGCAACCGCATTCGATCCTGTTTTCGGTTCTCGCTCATATTGTCGTTGTTGGCTTGATTGTTTGGGGAATTATCTCCGCTCCTAAAATCATGCCTACAAAGATTGCCGAACGCTATGTGGTGCGGCACCTTGACTTGGAGTCGCTGGATTCTGAGGTGCAGCAGGCCCGGAAAGAAGTGAACACGGCGCATTCGCCTACGAAGGCTCATACCGCATCGACCACCGAAAGCAGCGCAGAAGCTCCGCAGCCGGTCTTGCAAGTGGCGCTTCAAGCGCCGCAGGGAAAGCAAACGCTGATCCAGCCGGATATTCCCAAATCAGTGGCACTCAATATTGAGATTCCCGTACCGAAGATGGTGATCTGGGCGGGCAAGCCAGTGCAGGTCAAGACGATATCACCGCCCGCTCCCGCGAAGCCGATGGTAAGCAACTTCAAGCCCTCCGTCCTGCGGCCGAATGACGAACAAAATCTGGCTGAGGTTCCTCTTTCTGCCAGCGTTCTAGCTGTTCATTCGAGGCCGATTCTTACAGGTACTACCTCGCCGATCGTCGTTTCAGGACCCAAGCCCACGCCGCCCGCTCCTCTGACGACCGCCAAGAGCACTGGACAGTCAACTCCGACCGCACTGCTGTCGCTCTCCGAACATCAGATGGCAAAAGGCCCTGTCAACCTGCCGCCTGTCAATTCCTCAGCGAACAAGTCGGCGCAGGGAAATTTGGCTTCGGATCGGGCGGTGAGCAACGGTGCGGCGAAGCAGGGAAGTGACAACGCCAAAGCCGCTCAGGGTGCCAACACAGGTAGTGCCCAGGCATCTCATGGAAGTGGGTTGGGGGTAGAAAACCTTGCTCATGCGGCGCATATTACTCGGCAGAAGGACGGCCAGTTTGGATCAGTGGTGGTAGGGTCCGCACTCCAGGACCGGTTCCCAGAGATGGCCGGTTTGCTCGGCGGAAAAATGTCCTACTCTGTTTATGTGCCAGTTGGCTTACCCAAGAACTGGGTTCTTGAGTACTCGCTGCCACGTGCCGCTGAGAATGCATCCGCTGGCAATGCCGCTCGGCTCGAAGCGCCTTGGCCATTTAATATTGTGCGACCGAATATTGCTCCCGGATCGATCGACGCGGACGCACTGATGGTGCATGGCTATGTGAATCTGGAGGGCCGCTTCGAGGCGCTGACAATCGTCTTTCCTCCTCAGTTCCCGCAGGCGCAGTTTGTACTCAGTATGCTCAATCAGTGGCAGTTCAGACCGGCAACGCAGAACGGTCAGAATATGAAAGTCGAAGTTCTGTTGATTATTCCAGAAATAGATGAATAATCCGCAGTTTTACAGCGGGTTGCTCAGTATGGAAAGCTGGTATTTGTTCCTTGAGAGCCGATCTATTCGCTGTCCTTGCGAAGCTGTTCCAGAAACTGATCGAGTTCTCTCTTACTCACGCCATTCACCAACTCATTCAGCCCTTTACGTGCCACCGGGTCGTCTTTGGGAACAAACTGAAGTCCCACCCCGTCATTGCCCCAGCGAACCGCACGGGAGTGTACGGAGATAGATTTCTCAACGTTCGCTTCACCATCGCTGGCTCTTTGCAGCGTCATCAGAACAAGTGTACCGGGGTACCAGCGCTCTTCAGTGATTATATATAGGCCTGAAGAACTAATATCCTTGACGTTATGTGACGACGGCGCGGCGCCGGTCCAGTAATACGCAGCCAAGCCGGACGAAGCATCCCGCGGAGATTTCCGCTGTTCGGGGGCTTTTCGTGGATCGGGAGACCACCAGCGTTCAAGCCAACTCTTGGGTGGAGGAAGGTTTTCCTTTCCCGGCTCAGCCAGACTCATTTCATAAAGTTTTGCTGTCTTGGGTCGGTTTCTTTCACGACGATCATTATTGGGACGGTTTATCTCAGAATGATCCTCCACTAATTCCACGATCCCTGGACCGCCGCTCCAGAGGGGCTTTTCGCGCAGGAGTACAGCGCTTTGCACACTGCTAACCGTGCTGTTTGTGCTGGAAAAGTTTTCTAGGCGATGTTGCATCTCTTCGGCGGCACACAGCACCAATTGATCGCCGGGCTGGGTCTGCGAAGAATAGATTGAGTGTGTCGGCAGCGCCAGAACGCTGGTCGCATGAGGACTGGATGGGTTGACGTGAAAGGTGGGGAAAGATTCAACGACTTCAATAACTCGGCAGTCCCCGTCCAGATAGATCAGATCGAGTGGGACGCGCATATTCGTATCGGGAATCCCTCTGAATGGAGACATCCAGAGACCCTCGCCAGACTTCAGCGCAAGCTTTCCCAATTGCTCCTTGAGGGCTGCAAACGAAACATCTGCGGCAGCGACCTCCAGGCCAAGAAAGCATTCGCGGGTCTGGTTATATGCGCAAAATCTCTGTAGTTCCATTGAGCCTCTCGCCTCCAGCGAGAAACAGACAACAGGCTATTTACCACAGCCCAGGATTCCAAACAACGTACTCTGCTAAAAACTCAACTGTGAAATAACTCTTTCAATACGTTCGCAGAAAAAACGAACACACCTCCTCTGCATGAAACACACAACAGCAGAGATTCACGCCTGTCCGCATAAAAAATACATACTGCCAGGGGCATACCGCACAGTGATGCGGCGCTCTACGGTATGGCCCCAGGGCAGCGGAATAACCAAGTCCTATCGGCAATGCTCGTTCAGCTTTATTACACCGACGGCCTTCCTGCTTCCTTTGAATGAACTATTACTTGGTCTTGGTGCGGCGGCGCTGGATTAGCACAAACAAAACGACAACCGCGAGTACTCCACAAACAACCCGTAAAATCGTGGTGTTATCCATTTCGATTCCTCCTTCCTTCAATGATTGATACTATTGAACGAGTCCATGACGGAAAGAAACGCGGGCCCGAGAACGACCACAAAAAGCGCGGGGAAAATGAAAAACACAAGAGGGAAGAGCAGCTTGATTGTAGTCTTGGCTGCCGCTTCTTCCACAGCTTGCACCCGCTGCGATCTCAGGGTGTCGCTATGCACGCGCAAAGTTTTGGCTACGCTGGTTCCGAATTTCTCGGCTTGCACCAGCATGGAAACCAGATTGCGCACGCAATCGACATCGGTGCGTTCCGCCATATGCTTCCATGCATCGTCGCGAGGGCGTCCCGCGCGCTGTTCCAGTACGACGATATTCAATTCATCACACAATTCTGGCTGCGCCAGCTTCAGTTCCACCGCAGTGCGCGCAGTAGCGTGGTCCAAGCTAAGTCCGGCTTCAATACAAATTACCAGCAAATCAAGCACATCTGGCAAACCGCGCCGAACCGCTTTCTCGCGTTTTTTGATCCGGTTGCCGAGCCAGAAATCCGGGACCAGAAAGCCCAAAGGAGCCACGAGGAGAAGAACAAAAGGCCCTCCGTAATTCAGCAGTCCCGATACCCATGCCAGGATACAAAGCAAAACGGGAACCAACACCTTTGAGCCATAAAAGATTTTTTTCGCCGACTCATTGCGAAAACCGGCGTGCTGAAGACGTTGCAGGATAATCGAAACCTCTGCCTGACTTTTGGGCAGAACACTATCGAAGTGTTCGATCACACCGCCGATGGACAGACCTGTCTTCTGGATGGTGCTTAAAAGGGATGTCTCTTTAGGCTGCGGATTAATCGCCTCGGAGATGCGACGTAGCATCTCTTCGCGATAAAAAAGCAGCAGCCCGCCACTGAGGATCATCAGGAAGACGCCGGCAAATGCCAACACTACATAAATCATGTTTCCCATAGATCCCCCTCAAATGTCCATGTTGACAATCTTGTTAATAATTAGACTGCCAATCACAATCATCCCGAATGTAGTCCAGAGCATCTTGATGCCTACAGGGGTTTTCCATAGCAGGCTCATCATCGTAGGGTTAATGAAATACAACGCGATGCCCAGCATTACCGGAAGAAGTGACAGCACCCATCCGGTCATGCGCCCCTGGGCGGTATGCACTTGTACCTGCCGCCTGAGGCGGAAGCGCTCCCGGATCACATGCGAAGTCTTGTCAAGAACCTCGGCCAGATTTCCTCCACTCTCTCTCTGAATCATGATTGCCGTAACCACGATTCGAAGATCTTGAAGAGGAACCCGGTTCAGCAGGTTGTCCATGGCAGTCTTCATTTCAAGACCGTAGTTTTGTTCCTCGAAACAGGATTTGAACTCGCAGCCGATCGGATCGGCGCACTCGCGGGCTACGGAGCCGATCGCAGCAATGAGGCTATGTCCCGCGCGCATTGCGTTGACCATAAGATCCAGCGCCTCCGGCAAGCCCTGTTGAAAGACGTTCAACCGCTTGGTACGCTTGTGGCGCACCCAGAGTAAGGGCAAAGAACCTATCGCCAGACCGACTCCTAGTGCAGCAAGGAGTAAGTTAAAGCGCAAATAAACAAGATATGCGGGGGCCAAAAAGCAAAGCGCGCAACTGGCCAGCAGGCCTCCCGGACTCCACTTGAGATCTGCCTGGTACAGCAGAGACTGAATACGAGGCGTCAGCTCAATCTCCAGCAACTTAGTATTGAGCCAAGGAATGCTGCTCATATGCTGCTCGGCTTTGCGAAGATCAAGGATGGAACTGCGATCTTCCGGACTCTCGGTAGCCAAAGCCGAGTCCAGCGTGTCATGCACTTGCTTGGCCTGCTTGGATGCTCCGCTGCCGAGGGCGACAGCTAACAGCGCCACAAACGCGAAGACAAGCAGAAAGATAACGACAATCATTCCAGTACCCATAACCATGGCCCTCCCTTCTGCTCAATTGACTTGCGTTTCGCGTTCGAACAGAATCGGCGGCAGGACGATACCTGAGACGCGGAGTCGTTCAAGGAACCGAGGACGGATATGCGTTGGTTGAAATACGCCGATAACCTTGCCGTCAGGTCCAATACCTTTTTTTGAAAAGGTAAATATCTCCTGCATACTGATGACACTCTCTTCCATTCCGGTGATCTCCGCTACGCTGGTCACTTTACGTGAGCCATCGCTCATGCGGGTGGCCTGAACGACAATCGTGATTGCCGAGGCAATCTGCTGGCGAACGGATTTTTCGGGCAGAGTCATTCCCATGGCGACCATCGATTCCAGCCTGGAGATGGCGTCGCGGGGCGTATTGGCGTGAATGGTGGTCATCGAACCTTCGTGGCCTGTGTTCATCGCCTGAAGCATATCGAAGGCTTCCTCGCCGCGGATCTCACCCATGATGATGCGGTCGGGGCGCATACGCAAGCAGTTGATCAGCAACTGGCGCTGTTTAACCGCTCCCAGACCTTCAATATTGGGGGGACGGGTCTCCAGGCGCACAATGTTTTCCTGCGCCAAGCGCAGTTCAGCCGCATCCTCAATAGTGACCAGGCGTTCGTTACGCGGAATGTACTGAGAAAGAATATTCAGAAGAGTTGTCTTACCGCTACCGGTACCGCCAGCGATCAGAATACTGATCCGAGCTTTCACTGCCGAGGAAAGCACTTCCATCATCTCTGCGGAAACAGTCTTCAACTGAACCAACTGGTTGGCTGCAAGAGGGCCTGTTCCAAAGCGGCGAATCGACAACGAAGGCCCGTCGAGAGCCAGCGGAGGAATGATAGCGTTCACGCGGGAGCCATCCTGCAAGCGCGCATCAACCATCGGCGAGGATTCATCCACACGGCGTCCTACCCGCGAAACAATGCGGTCAATAATCTGTAGCAGATGGCGATCATCGCGAAAGGTAGTATCGACCCTTTGCAGCAATCCGCCCTTCTCCACAAACACGTGGTCCTTGTCATTGACCAGGATGTCTGAAATCTTTGGATCGCGGAGCAACGGCTCCAATGGCCCAAGCCCGAAGACTTCATCGAGCAGGTCAGCCTGTATCTTCTCCTGCTCGTCAAAATTCAAAGGCACGCGCTGGTCGGAGATGATCTCCTTGACGATGCCAGCTACGGCCTGACGCGCCTGACTGGAATTGACGCGCGACAGCTTTTCCAAGTCCAGCTTGGAGATCAGCGTCCGATGAATTTCCGCTTTATACTTTTCCAGATTCAGAAGTTCCACGTTCTACCTTCCAAAGCGAGATGTACCTCATTCACACTAACATCTTGTTGCCAGCCGACAAAGGACGAAGGTGCGGAAAACTCCTCATCCACCCAGCGCGAAGTTTACATTGATAGTAGTTTCCACGTCGACCGGTTCTCCGCTGAGCATATAGGGCCTGAATCGCCAGGTCTTGACAGCATCCAGCGCGGACTGGCGCAGCATAACCGGGCCGCTGACCACGCGCGGATTCTCGATTGATCCGGTCTTGGATATGTTCGCTTGAATTACCACCGTGCCTTGAACACGAGCGGTTTTGGCAATGGGTGGATAAGTAGGGGCGGTCTTCTGCATCAGTAAACCAACTGCAATGCCAGCCGAAATGCTCACTCTCTGGGGTGCAGCAACCTTGACTTTAGGACCGGACTGTCCGTTGAAGGCACTGTTGTTCTGGTTAACAACGCCTCCCAGATCACCCGTGCCAAAGCCTGCCGCAGGCGGCGCATCCTTGCCTCCGGCCAATGTCTTCAGATCATTAGATATCCGCGAGGGTGCGTTCAGCTGATGATTCATCATCTCCGAGTTAGTGTGATTCTTGTTCTCGGTATCCGTGGTATCGACAGTTGAATTAGCCGCCGTTGCAACCGTGGTCGCATCCGTACCTGTTGGACTCGATGGCGTTGGCTTCAGTTCGGTTGATGAATTCAAGACCGTTTGCGATGTAGCCGTCGTCTTTTGCGGGGTCGTGCTGGAGTGCAGACGTAGATAGCCAAAGCCTCCACCAACCAGCAAGACTACAGCAAGTCCAATACCGACAAACAACCCCGTCTTCTTCTTTGCTTCAGGCTGCTCATCCTGACTGGCCGTCGGCGCAGCATGACGTTGCGGTTTTTGATACACCTGCTCTGTTTCCGCATAGACGGGTGCCGGACGTCGCGGAGCAGGAGGCGGCGTCCTGGGCGCAACCGGCAGAACGGCAACGCGCGCCGTCGCTGGCTTCGGGGGCAGCTGGGGAGCGGTAACGGCACCGGGGAAACCGTCGAAACCGCTCGAATTTGAGGCGTTCTGATCCGAGCTATCCCATTCGCCGAAATCCGCGGGAAGTGTTGTGGGTGCGTTCAGTTCTATTTCTTCAGGAGGTACCATTGTTCATCGGCTCCCTTCACGTAAGTAGCACCTTTGTAAGTGCGCGTTTCAAGTTTACTCTGCTGCTCAGGAGTGCTGCCACTGGGCTGCGTCCCTTGCTGCTCTGCATCATCGAGGTCATTGGAATCCACATCGAATTCGGCTATGGCCGGCATGAGGCTTGCGATATTTGGCAACCCTTCCACGATCAGCGACACCGTAGCCTGCGCGGAGGTGTAGTCCTCGGTGTCCTTGGGAATAAAGGTTACTGAAAGTCTTTGCGTGCCTGCTGTCAGCACGTTGCCGGCGGCAGGAGTATAAACAAACGATCCGGGAACCAGCGCTGTGGCGTTGAGCTGTGTGGCGCAGAGCGAGGTGCCGTAGGAGATGGCGGCAGGTGCTGGCCAGGTAATGAGAGGCGTTGCCCTGGTAACCGTCAGTGAAACCTCGGCCTGCGCGGTCGCAACATCCGCAGTATCCCGGGGAGTGAAGGTCGCCGTCAGCGTGTGCGTCCCCGCAGGAAGCACTTCTCCAGCTACGGGAGCATAGATAAAGCTGCCCGCAACCGACGCCTTCGCGTTAAGCTGGCCTGCGCCAAGCGAGGTGCCGTAAGAGATGGGAGTAGGCGTTGTCCAGGTGATCGTTGGTGTAGCCTTGGTGACTGCCAGCGAGACGGCTGCCTGAGCAGGAGGGAAGTTGCTGTCGGTCGGCGTGAACAGCACAGAAAGAGTATGCGTCCCAGCAGAGAGCACCTCGCCTTGCGCCGGCGTGTAAACAAACTTACCGGGTACCGGTGCTGTAGCATTCAGTTGCTGGGCGCTGAGCGGCGTGCCTTGGGCAATCGAAGCGAGTGAGGGCCACATGATCACCGTCGGTCTGGCCTTGGTTACCGTCAACGTAACGCTGCTCTGTACAGAGGCGCAGTCCGCGCTGTCGGTCGGTGTAAAGAGCACAGACAAAGTATGCGTTCCCGCCGATAAAATCTCGCCTGCGGCCGGCGAGTACACGAACTTGCCGGGAACCGATGCCGTGGCATTAAGCTGCGTTGCGCTGAGCGCGTCGCCGTAAGTGATAGACGCCGGTGCCGACCAGGTGATGATTGGCGTCGCCTTGGTGACCGTTAGTGTAACGGCGGCTTGCACCGGATTATAGTTCTTGGCGTCGGCCGGAATGAAGGTCACCGTGGGGGTATGCGTTCCCGCTGCCAGCACAGCGCCGGCAGAAGGAATATAAGTGAATTTTCCAGCGACGGGCGAAGTGGCGTTAAGCTGAGCATCGCTGAGAGCGGTTCCATAAACGATCTGCGCGGGCTTGGGCCACGTAATTGTCGGTGTGGCCTTGGTGACGGTCAAGGATACCGTGCCCTGTACCGTTGTGTGACTCGTCGTATCGGCTGGAGTGAAAACCGTCGATAGCGTCTGGACTCCTGCTGGCAGCACCGTTTCGAGAGACGGATTGTAGGTGAACTTACCAGGAACCGATGCCGTTGCATTCAGTTGATCCGCGCTCAATCCTGCGCCATAAGCGATCGGCGCGGGCTTGGGCCAGGAAATCGCCGGTGCGGCTTTGGTAACGGTAAGCAGGACAGTTGCCTGCGCCTTCGAGAAGCCTTCGGAGTCAGCCGGAGAAAAAGTGACCGAAAGCGTGTGTGTGCCAGCCGAGAGCGCCTCGCCCACTGCCGATTCATAAACAAATTTCCCAGGAATCGACGCTGTGGCGTTGAATTGCGCGGAACTGAGCGGAGTGCCGTGAAGAATCGCCGCAGGCGTTGGCCAGTTAATAGCAGGTGTGGCCTTGGTGACGTTCAGCGTAACGGTGGCCTGCGCCGTCGTGTAACTCGCAACATCATTGGGAGTGAAGGCAACTGAAAGCGTATGCGTGCCCGCCGAGAGCATCTCACCCAAGCTGGGCGAGTACACAAATTTCCCAGGAACCGATGCCATGGCGCGCAGTTGTGTGGTGGTCAGCGGAGTGCCATAGGTGATCGGCGCGGGGGTCGACCACGCAATCATGGGCACCTCCTTCTCCACAACCTTGCTCTCAACTGGCGGCGCGATTGGGGCAACTGGGGCAACTGGAGCTGCTGGTTCATGAACTGGCTGGGACGCAGCCTGCTGGATGTGCCATTCTCCGTCCGTGCCCTTCACATACGTGGCACCCTTGTATGTGCGCGTTTCAAGCTGTCCCTGCTGCCGGACGGGTATCGGTGCCGGTGTCGGTGCGCTAGGCGCGGGCCGCTGAGGCCGAGCAGGGGTACGGTCAACGATCTCCTCCGGTGTATACGGAGCAGGTTCAACGATTGGTGGCTCGACGAGAGCGGGATAGGCAGGCTTCGCCGGTGTCTCTGTCTCAGCATCCGCAATGTACCGTGCTGCGACTGGATGCTCCGGCCCTGAGGCCAAGCCAAGTTGCGTGAAGCTGGAACTCTCTTCGGGAGCCGATGACCTGCCCGAAAGGCTGCGGCTCAGACTCTTAAGGCTGAATCCGGCTTTCTTCTCTTGAATATTCGGCATTCCCGCAGCCGTGCGGGTCATCTGCCGGATCAGGCGGGAGATCGGCGAATCCTCCAGCGCCAGCGGAATAGCCGTGGTCTGCATACGCCGCACAGCGGCATAATCGTTGGGAATCTTCCACTGCGCCGGCCGCGTCAGCGCCTTGGTGATCTGATCTTCGGCCACGCCCAGCGTGCGCGGCTCATAGCGGTTAAGCACAATCTCCAGCTTGGGTATTCCGGTGGCGAAGTACTGCGAGATCAAGCGATTCGAGTTACGCAATCCCGCAATGCCGGCCTGGATGACCAGATAAACCGTCGAGCCGTCCTTGAAGAGACTGGTTCCCATCAGATCAAGCCGGGAACCCATGTCGATGACCACATTGTCGAAATCCTGCCTCGCCACGGCGATCAGCCTGTCAATCGCATCATTGGTTGCCGGAAATTGTGGAAACTTGCCCGGTGCTGCCAATACGGAGACGCCAGAACTATGCTTGACCAGCAGCTTGGAGAGGAAGGAAGAATCCAGGCGGGCGGCATTCTGCAGCGCATTGATCGTCGAATACTCGGCCACCACGCCCAGATTCAGCGCGGCGTCGCCCAGCGGCAGATCCAGATCGATCAGCAGCGTGCTTTGACCCGATTCCTTGGCCATGGAAACCGCAAAGTTGCAGGCTAGCGTGGTTACGCCGTCTCCGCCCTTTGCGCCCAGAAAGGCCATCAGCTTGCCGCCGGTCTTCTTCGAGGGGCGTGCCGATGGACGCCGTGCCGAGGCCCGCACCAATGCTTCGGCCATGGTGCTGTGTGTGAAGGGCATGGTAAGGAACTCGCGCGCTCCCGCTCTCATACAACGGACCAGCAGCTCCGAATCGGCCTTTACCGAGTAAACCATCACCGTTGCCGTCCCGTTGGCGCAGATACTCTCCACCAACTCCAGGGCATACTCGGGCATACTGTCCAAGTCGATGATGATGACGTCGAAACGCTGCTCCAGCAGCTTGGGCACATCGTCCAGGCTGGGCGGATAGGTGGAAAATTCACGGATCTCCCCACCCTGGCATCCGGCCAGGGCAGTGGCTGCCGCCTTGCGGCGTCCCTCGTCCGGGCCAACCAGCGCAATCGACAGAAGGTCGGAACCGAGAGAATCCGGGTACTGATCGTCGAGATACTGAGAGGTGTCTGAATTCACGGGTTTATTACCCCCTGACGCGCTAAGCTTGTCTTGCCGTTCTTCGTAAAAATGATAGGTCGTGGATGGATCGGTCATAATACCTGCCCCCAATGCCTAAAAGGAGAAAAAAGAGACGAACGTGCCAACGGCGATGGCTGGAGCATAAGGAATCGAGCGCTTCAGCAATGAGGCTATGTCATTCTCCGGCACGTCTTGCATTTCCTTCTCTTTTCGTCCGAAGATCAAATCTGCCGCGCCCCGCGCCAGCCCTTTGAATATCTTGAGGTAGGCCATCCAGCCAAGCACCATGATTCCTCCGGCCAAGCTGGTAAAAAAAAGCGCAAGAAATAACTGCTGCGGGCCAACCCAGGCCCCAATCGCAGCAGCGAGCTTCACATCGCCCGCCCCCATGCCAAACTTCCAATAGAGAATCCCGAAGAGCAAAAAGCCAAGCCCCACGCCCTCTATGCTCTGTTCCAATCCATGCCAACTGAATCCAGGACCACTTCCCGGCCAAACGCCTTGACGAAAACCGAACCAATCTCTTGGCATCCAAAGTCCCTTACGTACAACCGTCCAGTCCGCACGCCAAGGGGAAACCAATATCCCCGCCCCTAAAAAAGGAAGGACAAGCAAGTTGGGAATGCGACGGCTGCGCAAATCCGTGACAGACGCTACCAAAACCACAATCATCGTTGGCCACCAAGCTAACCAGTGCATTCTCAGTCCTCCTCTCCTGTCTCCCGAAGTTCAGGGAGAGAACGGTTATTGCCGTTGCATTGGCTTCGTTGCAATTCCCTGACCAAAGTTTCTAAAGTCGAGAATGTGCGAATTTGGGCCATAAGTGACCGAATTATGGATAGTGGACCGTGGGCTTCCTAGAGGACTGTACACATATGTTTACGGATCGGCTTCTGTCCTGTGAAGCGGAGGGTATACACCCGTTCGGCGAGATTCCTTAGCGCTCTACTCCGATAGCGCTTCCAAAAAGATGAGCGAAATAGGCCAAAAAGGCATAAATTTACAGGATTTCAGGAGTGGGAATCAAATTATTAAGTACCCTGTAAATAGTTACCGACAGGCGTATTGCATTCATTTGCCCACCCGATGAGCGGCTGCATTTCAGGTGCCTATCAGCCGCCAATCTCCTACTGTCCGTTCTGGAAGAAATCCGGAACAGCGCGCAATCTATTGATAATAAAGGGGTGTGTGATCGCGTCTTCTTGCGGCGTGAGGATAGGCTGCGATCTGGAGCTAGTCTTTCCACATCTGCCCCGTTCTGGGACAAACGTTTTTAAGTTCCAAAAACTTCATCGGGTTACCAAAGTAAGATCGACACGATGTTGAATTGTCATTATTATGGTTGAACGGAGTCAGGCTAAGCGGGCTGTGTTCACGCTCGGGTTCGAAATGCTCTTGGCCTCCCGCCGTTGATTCTGGAAGAGGATTAACGCTACTTTCTCGATAAAGGGTAAGTGGCACATACTGTTTGGAGCGAGTCCATCGATGATCAAAGTCGGACTATATTCGGAAGACCGTACGCTCCATACCCTCCTTGCGTCTGCACTCGGCAAGGAGTATGAAGTCCTTTTGGAGCCGGATGAGGACGGGATGCGTGTCATGCGGGCCGCCGGGGACTGCGACGTCATGATTCTCGACCTGTATTCGAATCATGATTCGCTGCAGGATCGCATCGGATGTACCCAGCGCCTGATCGCCACCCGCGTTCCCGCCGTGATTATGGCCGATGACGCCCTCCGTTCCACGGCCTTTGAATTGGTGCGCACAGGTGCCTTCGGCTACTGCCGTCGGCCACCTTCGATTCGCGATCTCAAGACCATGCTTTGCCGGGCGTATGAGAACTCCACGCTCCGGCAGCAACTGGAAACGGTGCAGCAGCAGTTGGATGTGCCCGCCAGTTGCGACAAATTGATTGGTGCCAGCCCCCAGATGCAGAGGGTTTATCAACTGGTGCATCGCGTCACCAATCTGAATGCCGCCGTGCTGGTTACCGGCGAAAGCGGAACCGGCAAGGAGTTGATCGCGCGGGCCATCCATAATTTAGGTTCTCGCGCCGCCAAGCCGTTTGTGGCTGTCTCTTGTGGTGCCATTCCGGAGACTTTGATCGAGGCCGAGTTGTTTGGCCATGAGAAGGGAGCTTTTACCGGGACGGTTGGATCGCGCGAGGGGTACTTCGAGCAGGCCGCTGACGGCACGCTCTTCTTAGATGAAATTGGCGACCTAAGCCTCTTTACCCAGGTCAAGTTGTTGCGCGTCTTACAGCAGATGGAGTTCAGCCGTCTGGGCAGCACCCGGCTTATCCCTCTGAGGGCACGCTTGGTCTTCGCCACGCATCAGGATCTCTCCAAACTGGTGGCCGAAGGAAAGTTCCGCCAGGATCTCTTCTATCGCATCAACGTGATGCGGATTGAATCGCCCTCTCTTCGTGAGCATCCCGAAGACGTTCCGCGTATCGCTAGATATTTTTTGCGTCAATATGGGCAGATGTTTCAGAAGCCGATGGACGACATCGAGCCGGATGCGCTTTCCATGCTTCAGCATTACCTTTGGCCCGGCAATGTGCGCGAACTGGAAAACATCATGCAGAGAGCCATTATTCTCTCTGCTGGAAAGACGATTCGCGCCGAAGATCTGAGCATCAGTATCGAGGAAGTCGACGGTGACTTGGGCGACATCGACGATGTGGTCGATATAGCCGATTACCATCCAGCGGGTTCCTTTGAACGTCAACTGCGCGACTACAAGATCAAGCTGGCCGTTACCGCTGTTCGTGAGAACAACGGTAACAAAACGCTGGCCGCGCGCAGCCTCTGCATCTCGCGGGCTTATTTACATCGTTTGATCCGGCTTGCCGAACCTGAAGCGGCCTATGAGCAGAATCTGCGCGAAGCAGAGTCCGCTTAAGATTAGGAAGCAATTGGCGCGGCATGAATTATGCTTTGCCGTTTTGATTTTTTCCGAAGCGGTCCAGTCAGTTGTTCCTGACACTGTCCCTTGCATCCTGTTATCCTCAAGAAGTGGATTACCCTCGTCGCATAGGCCTTTTGCGCCGCCGTCTGACCAAAGCCGGGCTTCATGGCCTGTTGGTCACGCATCTTCCTGATCTGCGCTATCTCTCCGGATTCACTGGATCCAGCGCCGCGTTGGCCGTCACGCGCCGTTCGGCTCGGCTCTTTACCGATGGCCGCTATGTCGCACAGGCTGCGGAAGAGGTTTCAGCCGCCGAGGTGCAGATTGTCTCCAGCTCGCCGTCGGTGGCCGCCGTCCAGTGGCTGGCCGCGCAATCCGGCGTCGAGTTTGCCGGCTTTGATTCGACCAAGACAACCGTCGCCAACCTGGCCCGCTTCAAGGCCGCTCTGCCGGCGCGTCTCCGCCGCAACTTTCTTTCTGCACTCGCCAGCCCGCTGGTTGAGCCGCTGCGGATGGTGAAGGACGAGGACGAGCTGGCGGTGATGCAGGAAGCGGCACTGATCGGCTGCAAGCTCTTCGATCATATTCTGGGATTCATCCAGCCAGGGCTTCGGGAGTTGGAGGTTGCCGCCGAGCTGGAGCATCAGGCTCGTCTGCTGGGTGCCGAGGGGATGTCCTTTGAGACCATCGTCGCTGCGGGCGCTCGTTCGGCCATGCCCCACGGTCGCGCCACCGCCGCCAAGCTGGCCCGCCGGGGCTTTATCGTCATGGATTTTGGTATTATTCATAAGGGTTATTGCTCGGATATGACTCGGACCGTACACTTGGGTCCGCCGACTTCCAAGGAGCGGGCCGTCTACGACGCGGTGCTGGAGGCGCAGGAGGCCGGGGTTGCGGCGGTAACTGCAGGCGCGAGCTGCGCGGAGGTAGATGAGGCAGCACGCAGCGTTTTGCGCATAGCCGGATTGGCGGAGGCTTTTTCCCACTCCACCGGTCACGGCGTAGGCTTGGAGATTCACGAATCGCCGCGCATCGGCGCTGGAGAGACAACAAGACTACAGGCCGGAATGGTCATCACCATCGAGCCGGGGGTTTACCTGGCAGATCGCTTTGGCATTCGCATCGAGGATATGGTGGCCGTCACCCGAAGCGGAGGCCAGGTGCTGACCCCATCGCCCAAGGCCCTGATCGAACTTTGATTGAAGATTGAACCACTAACCCAGCCCGTCCGCGGGAGAGTCAAGGAACGAATGAAACCAGAAGATATCGCAGATCTGAAACAATTGATTGAGTTTCTGAAGGAAAACCAGGTCGCCGAGTTCGATTTGGACCGGGGCGACTTGAAGATTCGCCTCAAGTTCAACTCGGTCGAAGTCTCCTCGACAGGACTGGGCGATCTGGGGCGGTTGCTCGGTTCTGCTCCGGCTCCCGCGCGAGCGGTTGCCACTGCAACTCAGCCAGCAGTTCCCGCGCCTGTTGAGCCGGAATCCGGGCTGCATACCGTCAAGTCGCCGATGGTCGGCACATTCTTCAGTTCGCCTTCGCCTGGTGCCGCGCCATTCGTCTCTGTTGGGGATCGCGTGGCCAAGGGGCAGGTGATTGGCGTCGTCGAAGCTATGAAGCTGATGAACGAGATCGAGTCGGACGCCGCCGGCGAGGTCGTCAAGTGCCTCATCTCGAACGGCCAGCCCATCGAGTACGGACAGCCGCTTTTTGCTGTTCGACTAGGGTAGGGAAGGGAACTCGTTCACCAAGCTAACCCCTCTCAAAAGGAAATGAATGTTTCGTAAAGTCCTGATTGCCAATCGCGGCGAAATTGCCCTGCGCGTCATCAACGCCTGTAAAGAGTTGGGCATCGGCACCGTCGCCGTATACAGCGAGGCCGACCGCAACGCGCTGCATGTGCGCTTTGCCGACGAGGCCATCTGCATCGGCCCGCCTCGCCTCGCCGAGAGCTATTTGAATGTTCCGGCTGTCATCAGCGCGGCCGAGATCGCCGACGTGGACGCGATACATCCCGGTTACGGCCTGTTGAGCGAGAACGCCAACTTTGCCGAGGTCTGCCGCGCCTCGAACATCAAGTTCATCGGCCCGCCGCCTGAGGTGACTCGCCTGATGGGCGAGAAGGACAAGGCGCGCATGGCAATGAAGCGCGCCGGTGTGCCGATTCTTCCTGGTTCGGATGGCATCCTCGCCACGGTGGAAGAGGCGCAGGAGCTTGCTTCGGAGATCGGCTTCCCGGTGATTGTCAAGGCCAAGGCCGGCGGTGGCGGGCGCGGCATGAGAATTGTGCGCAACCATGAAGAGCTGCCCAACCTCTTCCACGCGGCATATTCCGAGGCGGCCAACGCCTTCGGCAACGGCGAGCTGTACATGGAGAAGTTCGTCGAGAATCCACGCCACATCGAATTCCAAATATTGGCCGACGAGCACGGCAACGTGCGCTCACTCTTCGAGCGCGAGTGCTCCATCCAGCGCCGCCATCAAAAGCTGATCGAGGAGGCACCCAGCCTTCAGGTGACGCCGCAGATGCGCGAGGAACTGGGTAAGACCATCTGCCGCTGTTTGATGGAGATCGGCTATCAGAACGCCGGAACCATCGAGTTTGTGATGGATGCAGCCGGTCAGCTTCACTTTATAGAGATGAACACCCGCGTGCAGGTTGAGCATCCCATCACCGAAGCCATTACCGGCGTAGACATTGTGAAGGCTCAGTTGCTGATCGCCTCCGGCGCGCGGCTGGACGAGATTCTGCCTGCCAAGCTGGAGATTCGCGGCCACGCCATCGAGTGCCGCATCAACGCCGAGCATCCGGTCAAGTTCACCCCATCGGCGGGCAGAATCACAGCCTTCAACGTTCCCGGCGGCAACGGCGTGCGCGTGGATACGGCGCAGTACGCCGAGGGCGTCGTCCCACCCTACTATGATTCACTGATCGCCAAGCTGGTGGTGCATGGGTGCAACCGTGCGGAGGCCATCGCCAAGATGGAGCGCGCGCTGAGCCAGTTCATCGTGCAGGGCATTGAGACTTCGATTCCGCTGCATCAGGAGATTTTCCTCGACCCCAACTTTCGCGATGGCGACTTCGACACCAGCTTCATGGAAAAGTTTCTAGCCCGACGGAACTGATGGCGCCCATGACCAAGGATCAACCAGCGCTTGAACGACGGCAGCGAAGATCATGCAAACGGTGAGGAAGTTGTCTGCACTTGCACACTCCATTCATCTTGCATAAGTTTAGATGGCTGATCCCGAAGGCATCGACAGTTTGTAGATGCGTGAAGTGTAGGTATACAGAATATACATTATCAGACGTTAGGTCTGGCTTCGAAGTGCCGTCTATCTGGTTGCTGTAGCGAAGATTTCTGCCTCTATTCTTCATACGGGACGGAGGTTGAATTGAACGCGGCCAGCAGATCCTCAAACTCTGTCCTGGGCAGCGGGCGGCTGGTCAAGTAGCCCTGAAAGGCATGGCAGCCCAATCGAGCTAGATAGATCCGCTGCTCTTCCGTCTCCACGCCTTCGGCAATCACTGGCATCTTCATTGCCCTGCCCAGCGAGATGATGGTCTCCGCGATCGCTCCGCTCGACGCGTCGGTCAGAATATCCCGAACAAAGGAACGGTCGATCTTCAACTGGTTGAGCGGCAGTCGTTTCAGATATGTGAGCGAGGAGTAGCCGGTGCCGAAGTCGTCCAGCGAAAAAGTGATCTCATGGGAGCGCAGGTAGGTCATCTTATGGATGACTTCTTCGATGTTATCGACCAACATACTCTCGGTAAGCTCCAGCTTCAGACTTTTGGGGTCGGCTCCAGTGCGCCGGAGCGAAGCCAGAACCTGCTGCTCGAACTCCGGTTGGCGGAACTGCAGGGCGCTGATATTGACGGCGACCGTCAAGTGAGCTGTCTCTGGCTTTTTGGCCCAGAGAGCGATCTGCTCACAGGCTTCTTCGAGCACCCAACTGCCTAGATCAAGAATCAAACCGGTCTTTTCGGCCAGGCCAATAAAGATGCCGGGGGCCAGGATGCCGCGCTGCGGATGCTTCCAGCGGATCAAGGCCTCCGAGCCGACAATCTGGCCGCGGTTGACCTGCGGCTGATAGTAAAGGAGGAATTGCTTTTCACGGATCGCCTGGCGCAGGTCCTCTTCCAGAGTGGCGCGAGCGGAGATGGCTGCCCGCAGGTCCGGGGTGAAAAGACGCATCATATTCCGTCCGGCGGACTTGGCCTGATCCATGGCAATGTCGGCCTGCTGCAGGGCCACACTGGCGTCCTCCCGGTCTTCGCCCAAGATGGTGATTCCCATACAACTGGAGCTGAGACATTCGCGACTATCGAGCCGATAGGGCTGGGCAAGCGCGGCAATCAGCTTTTCTCCTACAGTTCGGGCCTGCTCGGTGGCTTGCTGCGGTGCCTCATTCAACTCTTCCAGCATCACGATGAATTCATCTCCGCCGAATCTGGCCACCAGATCGGCCTCTCGGACGCCGCGGGTCAGTCTCCGCGCCACTTCCTGCAAAAGCAGGTCGCCGGCGTGATGGCCCATGGTCTCATTGAGCGTCTTCACGCTGTCGATATCGATCAGCAGCAGCGCGCATTTGCGGCCGCTGCGAGCAGAGTTTGCCAAAGCAGTTTGCAGTCGGCTCAGCAACAACTGGCGATTGGGCAAGCGGGTCAACGGGTCATAGTTGGCCAGGTTTTCGATCTTCTCCCGTGCGGCCTTGGCCTCGGAAACATCTCGCACCAGGCTGAACAGGCACGGAACGCCCTCGATCTCAATCAGAGTGGAAGATGTGAGGCTCCAGAGAATCTCACCGTTTTTCTTTACATATCGAACGCTGATGTCGCGGAAGCTTGAGCTTTTTCGGATCTCATCCAGCAACTTCTCTCGATCTTCCAGGTCAGCCCAGATGCCGACTTCTAGCGAGGTCCGCCCGATGAGTTCACTGCGCTGATATCCCAGGAGATTCAAAAAGGAATTGTTGACATCAATGTAATGGCCATCGCTCATGCGGCTGATGGCGATGCCATCCAAGCTGGTCTCAAAGACGGTGTGGTAGCGCTCCTCGCTGAGCCGGATGGCTTCAGTGGCCGCAGCCATGTGTTCTTCGGCAGCCTTGTCGGCAGTAACATCGCGCGTAATGGCCAGAACGCAGGAAACGCCATTGATCTGGATCACGGAAGCCGACAACTGGCCCCAGAACAACTCGCCATTCTTTTTCCGGAACTGAGTTTCCAAGCCTTTGCTGCGCCCAATTCTATGCAAATCTTTTGTGAGTTTGTCACGGTCGTCCAGGTTGACCCAGAGGCTAAGTTCCCCAGTGCTGCGACCAATCACCTCTTCATGGGTATATGCCAAGGTGTCGAGGAAGGCGCTGTTCACATCCACAAAGACCGAGTCGCTGAGGCGGATGATGCAGATGGCGTCGAGGCTGGTCTCGAAGGCTACGCGGTAGCGCTCCTCGGTCAAGCGCAGCGCCTCGCTGGCTGCAGCCATGCATTCCTCGGCGGCTTTGGACTCGGAGACATCTCGAATGACGGACAGATAGCAGAGCTGCCCATCGATCTCGATGGTTGAATTCGAGTTCCGACCAATAAAGATTTGCCCATTCTTCTTTCTGAATCGAGCTTCGAAGTTCTTGCAGACGGAATCCCGGCGCAGCAGGGTTAACATTTTTTCCCGCTCATCCAAATCGACCCAGATATTCAACTCCCGCGCGCTGTGTCCAATCGTCTCATCCCGCTCGAAGCCGAAGGTCTCCGTGAAGGCTTGATTGATGTCGATATAGACGCCTCCATCAACCGTGAGGATGGAAAAGCAATCCAAGCAGGTCTGGAAGGCCATCCGATAGCGCCGTTCGCTGGATTGCAGCGCTTGGGTCATCGCATGCAGAACTTTCTCCGACTCCTTGCGTAGCGCGATGTCCTCGACAAAGCTGATGAAATGCAGCGGCGCACCCTGGCCGTCGCACTGCATCGAGATGGTCATACTTACCCAAATCCAATGTCCTTCTTTGTGCCGGTAGCGCTTCTCGAAGCTGAGCGTTTCCACCTTGCCACTGGCCAACTCCTGTATCGCGCGGGCATTCTCGGCGCAGTCCTCGGGGTGCGTAATATGCAGGAAATCGACGCCTTCGATCTCCTCCTGAGTGTAGCCGGTGATCTCTGTGAACTTCCGGTTGCAGCGCAGCCAGCGCCCTTCAAAGGAGGTATGAATAATGCCGATTGCAGCCTGCTCGAAGGTGGAGCGGAAACGCTCCTCGCTGTCCCTGAGCTGCATCTCGACCTGTTTGCGGGCAGTGATGTCGCGGCCATAAACGGAGATTCCCGTAACGCGCCCATCCGCGAGAATGGTGCGGATGGAGATCTCGAAGATGCGTCCATCCTCAAGTGTGTGCTCGGTATGGAAGGAGCCGTTCGCCAAGGCGCGCTGATAGAACTTGGGCCACGCAGCGGCGCGCTCCGGCGGCAGAATCTCCGCTGGGTTCATCCCTTCGGTGACCGTAACGCCAAAGCAGCTTTGAATATAGCGCACGAAGTTCTGGTTGAAGACAACCATGCGGTAGTCCAGATCCACTGAACCCCACATATCTTCGGTGCTATCAATCAATGCCAGCAGATTGGCTTCCGCATGAGAGTGCATGGCCGCTCAATCCCTCAAGATCCCAGAGGATCATGAGCAGAATATCGGCAATAAACCTGCAACCATTAAAGGGATTTACGCACTGGAATTGAGTTTTTCAAATGAACGCTTCAAACTCTGCCAAGGGCAGCGGAGGGCTGAAGAGGGTTCCCTGGAAGGCATGACAGCCCAGTCCGGCCAGGAAGCCGCGCTGTTCGTCCGTCTCTACACCTTCGGCAATCACCGACAGCCCCATGGCGCGTCCCAGAGAAATGATGGTCTGGGCAATCGCCCCGCTGGTTACGTCCACCAGCATATCGCGCACAAAGGCGCGGTCGATCTTCAACTGATCCAGCGGCAGGCGCTTCAGGTAGGTGAGCGACGAGTAGCCGGTGCCGAAGTCGTCCAGCGAGAAGCTGAGGCCATACTCCTTCAAAGCGGTCATCTTGGCGATGACGTCCTCGATGTTTTCCACCAGCATGCTTTCGGTCAGCTCCAGCTTAAGATTCTTGGGGTTGGCGCCGGTGCGCTCCAGCGCCTTCAAGACAGTTTCAACAAACCCAAGCTGGCGGAACTGCAAGGCGCTGATATTGACCGCGACCGTCAGATGCGCCGTGGACTTCCGTCCTGCCCATGTGGCGATCTGGCGACAAGCGGCATCCAAAACCCAATCGCCCACCGGCAGAATAAGTCCGGTCTCCTCGGCCAGCGGGATAAAGGCGTCTGGCGGCACCATGCCGTTTTTGGGATGCATCCAGCGGATCAGCGCCTCGGCACCGATCAGGCGGCCGCGCTGCACCTGCGGCTGGTAAAAGAGCAGAAACTGATTGCACTTGATCGCCTGGCGCATATCCTCTTCCAGCGTGGCGCGCGCATTGACCGCCGACTGCAAGGCCGGAGAGAAGAAGCGCATGGCGTTGCGGCCTGCCAGTTTGGCGTTATAGAGCGCAATGTCGGCCTCCTGCATCAGCTCGTCCGTGCTCTGCTGGATAGCGCCGAAGACGGTGCACCCGATGCTGGCGGTGGTGATGCATTCGCGGCCATTTAGCAAACAGGATTGGCCAATCGACGCTCGAATCCTCTCTCCCACGTCCTTGGTCTGGGCGGCAGCTTCCTCGGCTGATTCGCTCAGCTCATCCAGCATCACAGCAAATTCATCGCCGCCCAGCCGACAGACGACGTCAGATTCGCCAATACAGGCGCGGATGCGCTGCGCAACTTCCTTGAGAAGCAGGTCGCCGGTCAGATGGCCCAGGGTTTCATTCAGCGTCTTGAAGTGGTCGAGTTCCAAAAACAGCAGCGCCTGAGAGTGACTGGTGCGCTCAGTGGTCTGAATCTGGTTGAGCTTCTCGGAGAGAAAACGGCGGTTGGGCAGGCCAGTAAGCGAATCATAGAAGGCCAGATTGCGGATGGTGTTTTCCGCCACCTTGACGTGAGAGACATCCCGCGTGATCGACAGGAGGCACTCCACGCCGTCAATCTCAATCGGCGAGGCCGACATCTCCCCCCAGATAACTTCTCCATTCTTCTTTTTGAACTGAATCTCCAAACCGCGACAGTGGGAGTTCTGGCGCACAAGCTCCTGCATCGCCATCCGGTCGCGGGGATCGGCCCAGACATTCAGCTCCAGCGAAGTCTTCCCTATTACTTCCTGGCGTGTATATCCCAGAGTATCCAGGAAGGCCTGATTGCAATCGATGTAGAGGCCGTCGCTGAGGCGGTTGATGTTGATGGAATCGATGCTGGTCTGGAAGGCGGTGCGATAGCGCTGTTCACTTCTTCTGAGAGCCTCGGCAGCCTCGGTCAGCCGCTGCTCGGCGGCCTTGGCCGCGGTGATATCCTGCGTAACGCTCAGCGAACAGTGAACTCCGTCATACTCAAAAAGAGAGACCGACATCCGGCCCCAGAAGATTTCGCCGCTTTTCTTCCTCAGTTGAACCTCGCCGCGGAAGACCTGATCCCGGCGCAGAGTCTCCATCATGCCGAGCATCTCGCGGGGATCGGCCCAAATGGCTAGCTCCGGCGTGGTGCGCCCTAGAACCTCTTCGCGCTCATAACCCATGGTGTCCAGAAAGGTTTCATTGACGTCGAGCAGCATTCCATCTTCCAGGCGAACAATTGTCACTGCATGAGGGCTGGTTTGGAAGGCCTGGCGGTGGCGCTCCTCGCTGCTGCGCAAGGCGTATTGAGCCGCGGCCAGACGCTGCTCGGCGGCCTTGGTTTCGGTTATGTCGCGAATCGCCAGCAGGAAGCTGGGAACTCCATCCAGCTCAATCAGAGATCCCGACACCAGGACCGAAAGACTCTGCCCGTTGGGCTTAATCAACTGGAGTTCCAGATCATGGCAGACCGAATACTTACGAAGCGCATTGACCAATCTTCGCCGATCGGAAGGCGACTTCCAGATGTTGAGTTCAAAAGAGGACTTTCCAACCACCTCCTCGCGTTTGCATCCGAATGCACGGAGGAAGGCCTGATTGACATCGATAAACTCTCCATCCTTCAGGCGGCTGATGCACATCGGATCAATGCTGGTCTGGAAGGCGGTGCGGTAGCGCGACTCGCTCAACCGCAGAGCCTCGACTGCGGCAGCCAGACGCTCATCGGCGTCCTTGCGCGTCTGAATATCCTCCACTATGGCGATGAAGTACTGGACAAGCCCCTGGTTATCGCGTCGCGCCGTCAGCGAGACCCGTACCCAAATACGGCTGTCATCCTTGCGGATATACTGCTTCTCGGTGCGGAGGGTTTCGGATTCTCCGCGACGCAGCCGCTCTCTGGCTTGAAGAGCAGAGTTAATATCCTCCGACAAAGTGATCTGCTGGAAACTCAGGCGTGTGACTTCTTCCCGCGTGTAGCCGATAATCTCCGCAAAACGCTCGTTACAGCGCAGGTAACGGCCATCGAGCGCGACGTGAACGATGCCCACCGGGGCCAGTTCGAAGGTTGCCCGGTAGCGCTGTTCGCTCTCTTGCAGCCGCTGCTCGGCCTGCTTGCGGTCCGTGACGTCGTGCACAATTGCGTAGAGCAGCGTGCGGCCGTCCACGACAACGGGGGACGAATAAATCTCGACATCGCGCTCCTCGCCGTCGGAGCGCCGGTTGCGGTAAGTGAAGAAGCTGCATCTGTTGCCGAGCGTCGTTTCCCGGTCGCGGGCCAACTGCTCTGCGGGCGGGTTGTTGATCTGGTGGGTGTGCATCCCCACAAACTGCTCTTTCGGATAGCCGTAAAACTCGCAAGCGGCCTGGTTGGCAGCAACAATCTCTCCGTCACTCGGCGTCAGCATCAGCATCACTGAACTGTTTTCCTCGAAGAATCTGCGGAAGCGCTCTTCGCTCTCCTGCAAAGCCTGCATGGCCCGCTTGTGGACGGTAATGTCTTTTCCGAAGACCGAGACACCAGTCGTCTCTCCATCCAAGACAATGGGACTGAAGGAAAGATCGAGGATTCGCCCATCGATGAGGGTGATTTCAGCCCGGAATCTTTCTCCCTTGAGCGCACGCTCAAAAAGCGGCGGCCAAGTGACCATGCGCTCCGGCGGAAGCAGCTCCCGCAGACTCATTCCCGGAGCGACCGGGCCGCCAAAATTCCGCTCGAAGTGTTCTTGGAAGGCGCGATTGAAGGTAATCAGGCGCAGGCGCGGGTCCACCGACCAGATCAGATCCTCGGTGCTTTCGATCAAGGCCGATAGATTCGCTTCCGCGTGAATGCGCATTTCGACCTTTCATGGCCCGTGGAACATTTACTTCAAAGATGGAATAGCAAAGCGAAAGACCAGGCCTGTCCTTAGACCTGAATTTTCACAAGACATAACTCGTCCGCATACCCGTTTGCCTGATAGCTTCAAAGCGTGAGTAAGACAGAATCATCCCTCAAAAAAACAATGGCACAGGAAAATCATCTAGAGTGTACGCCGCGTTTGCGGTTTTTTCCACAGGTTTTTAATTCTCTAACAATATTTTTGGCGCATTTTTTAGCTTAGGGAATTCCTTCGCCTTTTTAAGAGACTAGTTACTCATGTATTTTTCGGACAAAGCACCTTCAGAAATCATCCCTCGCGCCCCAGCTCCAGCGCCCCGGTCAGGCTGGCCACGCGCTCCACGCCGTGTGAGCTGCACCACGACTCCAGCCCCTTGGCCAGCCGCTCGACGGCGCGCGGATCGGCATAGCTGGCCGTGCCCACTTGCACAGCTGTCGCGCCGGCCAGCAAAAACTCCACCGCATCTTCGGGCGTTGTGATGCCGCCCATGCCGATGACTGGAATACTCACCGCGTGGGCGGTCTCATAGACCATGCGCAGCGCAATCGGCTTGATGGCAGGGCCGGATAGCCCGCCGGTGATGTTGGTCAGCCGCGGGCGGCGCGTCTCCGCGTCGATTGACATGGCCAGAAAGGTATTCGTCAGGCTGACGGCGTCAGCCCCCGCCTCGGCGGCGATCTTGGCCATGTGGGCGATGGAGGTCACATTGGGCGAGAGCTTGACGATCAGCGGCCTTGTGCTGGCGCGCTTGGCGCGGCCCACTAAATACTCCAGAGATCCTGGATCGCTGCCGAAGGCCATGCCCCCAGCATGAACGTTTGGGCAAGAAACATTCAGCTCATAGGCCGCGATGCCTGCCGCCTCGTTGAGCCGCTCAATCACAGCAATGTACTCGCCGTCGGTGGCCCCGAAGACGTTGACGATGATGTTGCAGGCCGGATAGCGGCTGAGCGGCGGCAGCTTGTGCGCAATGAAATCTTCTACGCCCACATTCTGCAATCCAATGGCGTTCAGCATTCCTGCCGCAGTCTGGACGATGCGCGGCGCGGCATTGCCGGCCATCGGCTCCATCGAGATGCCCTTGGTGACGAGGCCCCCGATCCGCTCCAAGGCGACGATCTCCTCGAACTCGATGCCATAGCCAAAGGTGCCGCTGGCAGCAATGATCGGATTGACCAGCTCCAGCCCGGCCAGCGACACTTTCATATCGGGTTTCACGCGCGGCTCCCTGCCTTGAGTATGGGTTTTCCCCTGTGACTCATTCTAGTCCCCCCACTGGCTTCACTGACCCGCAGGACATGAAGACCCGCAGGACATGAAACTGTAGCGCCGACCTCCCGGCCGGCTTCTATGAGACGGCTGGTATTGTCAAGGTTTTTGTCTTTGTTTTTGCATTTGTTTTTGTTTTTTCCTTAGTGGCGTTTTTGTTTTTGCTGTTGCTGTTGTTTTTGCTGT